>Ga0315274_10013909_pt1 | contig 11438 bp, 15 predicted proteins | sample YL17G02_20_MG_FD_203700 | JGI IMG/M metagenome (GOLD analysis project Ga0315274, IMG submission 203700) | Sediment microbial communities from Yellowstone Lake, YNP, Wyoming, USA - YL17G02_20 | ecosystem: Environmental > Aquatic > Freshwater > Lake > Sediment | place: USA: Wyoming | collected...
ACAGGACAACAGGCCCAAAGGTTTTGTCCTTGCTTTTTGCCGGAATAAATCTAACGTCCGAAGAGAACACGCTTATCTATTGGAAGATGGATTTGCTGGATGATAAAGATGCTATGGATATATTAGAGTGTTCCAGAGCTACGCTATTCAATCGTTGGAATAGATTAAAGGAAAGAATAGTTGCGAGATACAATGATAATCCTTTGAAGTCGTTAGAACTATTCAGTAGAGTATGTGATATTCGTAATGATATGATGGAGTTAGAAGGCGAATGATAGAGGTCGGAGATTTAGTGGAGTGGGCGTCCTTGACTATTCATCCTAACGATTGCGCGCATCTCTTTGAACGCATTAAAAATAATAAAAGGTTAGAAGATATGGTTGTGTCCTCCGATACTTTATTGGTTAAACATACTGGAATGATAAGCAATATCAATGACTTTGGGGTGACTATCCTTGATTTTACAGGTAAGCAAGAACTTCATATGCTTATAGAAGATGCTGAATATAAACTTACTATCCTCAATAAGAAATAGATTTTATGGTTCCAGTTTTTAAAGGTAATGAGAAACTTTTTTAGAGAGGTTGACGGAGTAACGGATAGGGTTAAGTGATTGGTGTCGGGGAGAGAAACCCCGGCATCAACCAACCAAGGATACACAATGACTGACCGTGAACTGATTGCAGAGTTTTCAAAGCGTTATTATGCTAATCGTTATGACTTTGGCGAAACTCTTTACAAGGAAGCAAACTTGATTGCCTTCGTAGTAGCCCACTATTATGATGATGATGATTGTGCAGATGGTGAGGAAGGAGAGAAGGTTTATGATGCAGAAGGTATGGCTGATGATATTGCCGAACTTCTTAATGACTTTACTGACGAGGACTTTTCTGTTTCTATGGGGGTAAACTAATATGCACAAGATTTCTATGGGTAATGCTGAACAATATATTGGCATCGAGATTGATGAACTTAATAGTATCGTTGATGGATTGATTGAGGATAAGCATAGCGAGGATGGTGTTGGTGCATGGGATATTATCTATACCCTCGCCGTTGTTGATGGTGAGGTTATTATGTTTGCACAGTATGAGTGGGAGAACTAATATGACTTCTATTCCTAACCTCTTCTCGCTCTACTATTTTCATCGCCTTGGACTTTATGATACAACATCTATTGTGATATACAACTTTGATGGTAGAACTCCCAGCAAAAGTGAGAGGCGTAATCCTACCAATGTAGTCCGTGCATATTGGATTGCGTCTGGTATGCGTGACACCCATATACAACCCAAGCGAGCTATGCCGTAATAGATTAGAGCGGATACAAAAAAGCCCACGATGTTTAGTCGTGGGCTTCTTACTATGCGCTTACCACACGCTCCATTCGGAAAGTAACGCAGGCATTATACTCATTACTTCTGTCCAAGCTTCTTCCATTCTGACCCTTGGAATCCTGTCTACACAAGGAACAATCATAGTATTATTACCTTCTGTGCGTGCTTTCTTTTGAAGAAGATTAGAATACTTTGACCAAACTACTTTGTCACTTGGCTTTGGTAAACCTAACATACTACACCACAAACCAACAGAAACAAAATCTATTCTCTCATATGCTTCACGAAGAGAGTCATTATCTAACGGAGAAGATGGATGCTTCTTTGGATTAAGAACAACATAATCAATGGCTTCTTCTGCACTAACATCCTTGTAAGTCATACTAATGAGATGCTTCATCCATCCTTTACCACGCATACGAGGGTGAACAAACACTCCGCATATAAACATAACATTACCGTGAATCTCATAAAGAACACGACCAAGATTACCGATAGAAGAGTAATCATCTATGTCGATACGATTGTCTTTAACATAAGGATTAAGTCCATCAACCAATGGACAAACATTAGACCTTATATCTGCCAGCAAGTGATAGTCAACACTAATAGTTTTATTATCTTTCTTATTAAGCCAAGGAAAAAGAACCACCTCTTGTCCATCTTCCATAATATAGTGTGGCTTGTCATTACAAAGTTCTGACATAAGTTTATACATAGAAGAACTCCAAGTAAACGATAGTGGTGAGTAGACAGACGTTGATGATACGAAGCGTAGTAAGCGGGAACATTAAAGCCACTCGCCACCTTCTACCATATAGAAGTTTCCATCGTGCCAAAAGTAAACGTCGCCCTCGTCTACAACAATCTTATCAAAGTATTCGCCAGCAGTTATACCGTAGGTCACACCACCTACAAGCATATCAGCGTGGGAAACTTCCTTTTGAAAGCCGCTGAACAGGGCATACTGAACACGATTAAAGATGAGCGTCTTACGGTAGAACATTGTGCTTCCTGCGAGGATGGGCGGGATGCCCGTTGCCCTTGCCCCCATAGGATAGGCACGGACGGCGGGTAGGCAAGCGGAAGGGGCAAAAGGTTGACCGATTTTATTCCGGCTTTGCCCTGCCCCTCACAACTATTCCGGCAATAAGTCCTACCAGTTAGGCTTCATCTTCAACCCGTTCTTATCCATCGCATCTACAATATCTTTTATCTTTTGAATGTCCCTCTTTATATCTTGAAGTTGCCATTGAACTTCTCCGATTGCTTTGCTATAACTATCTTCCTCTATCTCCTCTCGTCTTTCTAATACTGCTGGTTCTGCTTTGATTGGTGTGAGAGAACCTTTAACTGAATGTTCTAATACATACCCATCAGTTATTCCTTCGTGTATCTTTGGCATATCTTTATATCTCATTTTAAATCTCCTTATAGGTTTATTGTTTTGAACCATCCAGCTTCTTCACAACACTCTGGAACTTTGATTCCTTTTGCTGTGCCTCTGTTGATGGTGAACTCATTATGTTTGTTCTTTAATACATAGTTTGCAAACTCTTCCATCTTATACATAAATGCTTTTTTATTTTGTTGGTCTACATATATCATATAATCTATCTTGTCTGGATACAATAGGTATTCTGGTGTAGTGTTTGATTTTACTTGTAAGGTTTCAGCAAAGATAGTTTTATATTGTGGCCCTCCATATGATTTAATCTCTATCGTTCTAACATAACCTTTATCTTTATGTAGTATCATATAATCAAATGGTTCGTTCTTATCCTGTGGGATTGTCTTACGACAGTTCCAACTCTTACTTTCTAACCATCTAACAAACATATTCTCTGCTCTTGTGCCTTCATCAAGTAGTTGATTGAACTCTTCTTTGGTCATAACTATTACTCCTATATATAGAGATTACTTTTCTCTATAAATATATATAGTATAGTAATAGATTTATTTTATATCCCTCTTGCTTTTTCTACTAATAGAAACTATATATAGTATGCGATGCTTGATAAGGTCGTGTGTTAAGTGCTCCTTGATTGATTGATTATATCCTCCTAAACAAAAGCCCTCCTTGGATTACTCCTTGGAGGGTTCTTTGTATTCACTTATTGTGTTATGGATATTTAGATTTAAGCCAAGCATAAAGAGAATCACCGGGACATTCTGTTGCTGCCAAATCTCTGTGTCCTACTATCTTTGCTGATGGATGTTTAATCTTCCACTCTTGTAGCAAAACTTGTAAAGAGATTAGTTGGTAGTTTGTTGGTGTGTCTCTACTGAATGAACCTGTAAGACAGACGGCGAGCGTTCCTTTATTAAAACCCTTAACAGATGCAGGCACCTCACTCTCTGGTCTGGCATTGTGAATAATACCATCAGCAGTAATAATCTTATTATAGCCAATGCCACTAAATCCTCTCTCGATATGCCACTTCTCTATTTCTTCTGGAGTGGTGTTAGGGTGTGATGCAGAGTGATGCACCACAATATGTGTGATTACTTTTGGCTGCTTCATTTCTTACTCTTATCTCCTGCACATTTCCAACGCTTACGAGATAAGTTATTGGGTGTGTTAGGGTCATTACGTTTAGATGGGGGCAAAGCTTTCTTAATACCATTACTTCTGGCACAGTAAGAATCACCCTTGGAAGTTCCCGGTTTTGGTGTCTTACCCTTCTGTCCATACTTCACGGTTTTCTTTCTACCAGTTTTAGGATTGGTAATAGTTTTCTTCTTTGCCTTCTCCATTACTTCATCTTCTTCTTGGGTTTAAAACCACCCTGTTTCTTTTTCATTTTGTCGTAGGTCTTTGGGTCAACAGTAGAGTTCTTCTTGCTTCTACTTGTTCCAGCTTTCTTTCTCTTATTCATATTCTCATAGAGTGACATAACATTCTCCTTACATAAACTTGGTGATTAAATCAATGACGATGTAGAGGATAGATAGACCAGCAGCAACCTTAACTTTAACATCGTGCTTATCTTTCTTTGGTGCAAGAGTAACTGCTACTTCTGCTACAACAGGTGCGATTTCCTTTGCCACCTCTAATCCTTTCTTAACTTCTTCTGGAACTCTCGATACTCTTTTGGTTGGTATGTGCATTTATAGTTTCTCCATAATCTTTTTAACGTCTGTCTTTATATCTTCTACTGCATCTTCCAGTTTGTCTTGTCTCTTCGCAAGTATCTGGATTGAGGATGTGAATACTTTTCTATCTTCTTTATGCTCTTCTAATATTTCTTTCATATTAGATTGCTGATTGTCTACATACTTAATGGCTACTGGAAGCCCGTGTGAGACAGTTAGTTTATACAAACCTATCAGCACAAGGAGAAGGACTGCAACTGCGCCGAAGGGGCCAATGGCTGCGGCTAATAGACCTTCTATCATTAGCTCTCCTCCTGTGGATATTCTTCTTCTATAATAAGAGGGAAAGTATCGCCTTCTTTTACGTCGTCTAATAGAGATGGAGGTATAACTAAATAGAAACAAGAACAATCATTGGCTTTGGCTAATAGTTCTGCTTCTTCTTTTGTAGAAGTTGGTGCGAGTAGAGTTCTTGTTGTAATAGTAGTAATCATTTTATTCTCCTAACTCAATATCAAAGTAAATAGTGAACCTGCGTTTCCATTGACACCAGCAATAACACCTGTGCCTGTATTGAATACACCTGTTCCAGCAGTTCCACCATTTACTTGGACTGTTCCTAATGAAGCAAGAGGAGTAGTTGTTATTACGGCAACCATTCCACCACCACCTCCACCACCACCAGCACATTCAGCAGTTCCTACCGCAAGTGAACCATTAAAACCATTACCACCATTCGCTGATATTCTTCCATTATTTATTATGGTTTTAGCAGCAATCCAAACACAACCACCACCAGAACCTCCACCACCAGCTAGAAACGTTCCAGAAGTATAAGCAGTTATATTGATTGCTCCACCACCACCACCAGAAGATGAACCGAATACACCACCAGAGAAACGTCCATCAACAAACGCTCTACCATTCCATTTCTGTGAAGGTGTTGTTTGTGTAGCTGCTCCACCTGCTCCACCAATATTCGCACGAAGAGTAATGTCACCACCCTTACCACCTGTGGGTTGTGCTCCTGTGTTATTTAATGAAGTGTTTGTAGCAGCAGTTCCAGCAGTTCCATTACCAAAGTTAATAGCAGTTAAAGCAAAGCCGTTTCCACCTTGACCGCCGAAGCCACCAAGATAGTTTCTGGAACCAAGACCTACTGCTCCTGCGTTTGATGTAGAGTTTATTCCATCGTCATTGAAAGAACCAGTAGCATCTATCGTTAATGTTCCAGCAACAAATATTCTATAACCATTTGGCTTAAAGATAGTTCCTGCTGGGATAGTTAGATTGTTATAGTGTAGTTCTTTACCAGCAGTAAAGGTTCCAGATATTGTAGCGTCACCATCAGAGGCATCTCCGAAGTAGCCAGTAAGGAACTGACCAGACAGAGATGTTCCACCAGTTACATCTGGGCCGAATACATCAACGCCTGTAAGTGCTCCTGCCATAAGATTATCTCCTTACTCTGGTCTTGTAAATGTAATCTTTAAATCTTTAACGGTGCAGGTTCCAGCGTCAGTTTTAAGAGTCCAATAAAGTGTATCTGTATCCAAGAAACCATCAACATCAACCTTGTAAACTACGCCACCTCTTGTAGCATTAGTATATCCAGTAGATAAAGTTGCCTGTGTATCTGGAACAAACATTTCATCGCCTGTTGAGTCGGGAGAAATACGAAGTGATAGTTTAGTGCATCCACCAGCAATAGCGTGAACGTGAATATATACTGCTGATATATGAAATGGATAAGCAGTAACTCCAAGCGACTTACCATCTGGTGAAGTTTCAGTTGCAAGGTCTATAGCAACAGGTGCGTGAAACGCAGTTGTTAAGTTCTGTGTGATTGTCCCTGTGTCTGCCTGTTTGATTATATATGCTTTGCCCATTATTAGATTCTCCTATTAGTATTGTATTTGTCTACTGTGTTTCTTGTTGTGTCTGAACTGGCTTATAGCGTATGTCTCCCGCTGCCTTCAAACGATTTGCTTTCTGAACTTCTTCAAGTAAAGGTGCATCTTGAACTTGGATTACACCAGCGGCTCTCCAAAAATCTGTTCCCCATCCATCAACGTCTAACGTAACTGGAAGAGATACTTTACCTTCTGGTGGTCTTGGTGATTTAGGTTTCTGTAATGTAGTGAGTGGTGCTACTATTCCAGATGCTGCGCCCTTACCCATTTCGCCACCAAACTGATTTAGTATTGGTGCGTAATCTTTCATTGTTCTTCCAACGCCAATCATTAATAAACCAGATTGCCAAACCTGCCAGTTCTTTGCTGCGGTTCTATCATTCTTTTTTATTCTCCATTGACGACCATCATAGTATCCAACGGCAGGTCTTTCTTCTTCAAAGGGAACTTCCTCAATGTTGAATAGAGTTGTGAAGGTATACCATTGTTCTGGATTCTGTTGCATATACCAGACAAGTTTAGGGTCGAGATAATCAGAAGCAGTTTGTCCACCTCTTCTAATATCCATACCTGTTCCAGCAAGAACAGCAGTTTGTAACATTGGATTAGCGTTCTCTACTGCTATACCAAATGCTCCATATCCTGCTTCTGCTGTGGCACCAACTAATCCCTTACCATTAGCAGCAGCCATAACGTATGGAGTTAAGAGAATAGAAGCATAGTCAGTCATTTCTGCTACTGCTTGAATAGCAGGAACAGGTGGACCATAAATACCATATCTCTTTTTATTCTCTGGGTCTTCAACTAAATCAATGAAGGCTCTTGCTTCTGAATACTCTTTCATAGCATAACGCATATCAACATCGTTCTTATCAAACCCTAATGTTTTCTCACCAAAGTTGTAAACATATTCCCAACCTTGTCCTTGTGAGAAAGCAGCCTTCAATGCCTTGGGGTCTGTGGCTAATGATGTAAATACTGAACGGAAGTTATTTCTCTTGAAGCGATAGAACCAAACTACCTTGGCGATTGACTCTTCTATGTTTGTTAGATTACCATAATCAAATAAGGATTCTCTTGCTAATGTTGTAGCGTTCTCTAATGGCTCACCTTCTTTCAGAGCCTTGGTTAAAACACCCATACGATAAGTTTGGTCTACTGCGTTTGCTGCTGTTGACCAAACATTAAGGTCTTGATAGTTTAAGAAGTTTCTTCTGGCCCGTTTGATTACACTATTCTTATCACCATACAATCCAGTTTTGCCAGCCCAATCTAATGAAGAGCCTAACAAACTATTAGAGATTTCTGCAACGTTTTGTGATTTACCTAATGCACCTTCGTTGACTAACTTCGCAAGCATTTCAGTTGTATAGATAGTTCCATCTGGTGTTGTTAGAACTACTCTACTTGCTGGTGCTTTCCAAGAAAGTTTGCCTACTCCAATATTATTAGAATAAGCGTATCGCATTACATCTATAACATCCATACTAAAAACAGATGCTGCATTTCTTATACCAACAGTTTGAGCTACAATGAGTGGGCCTGTTAGAGCATTGACTATTGCATAGTTAAAGTTTGGAAGCAGTAATCCACCAAGCAAACCATTCTTTGCTATGTTGGCAGTTCCGTCATAGAGAGTTCCAATCGTATCCATAATAACTCTTCTGCCTAATACATCACCAGATTGTTTCCCTAAATCATTTAGCACAGCTTCTTTTCTTTGTGCAAGAGCAATAGCTTCTGGATTTAACTCTTTGTCAATAATCTTTCTTAAAGCATCTTCCGCTTCTGCAATACCATCTGAAAGATTTTTACCAGTAAAGGTTATAGGCCCAGCTTCACCGGGAAGAGTTATATCTCTTGCTGCATATTGGTCAAGCTTGGAAGAGGCAGAAGAAAGTTGAAGTGCTTGGATAGTTTCTGTTGTTCTCTTAATGTTAGTAGCATTGAAGAGTGGTTTCTTTAATCCAGCTTGTGCTTGTTGAAGTAATGGAATAGTTCCTACTTTTTCTGCAACACCTTGAACAGAAGCAGAGAAAGGATTTTTCAACTGATTCTTAACGTTAGTCAAACTTGTTTGATAGAATAGTGTAGTAGCGTCTGCTCTTGATTGACTGTCAAAAATCTTTGTATAAGTAGATGCTGGCTTTGATTCAAGTTCATCAAGACCTTTTCCAAGGAGTTTTCTAACTGCTGTTTTTTCTTCTTTGGTTAGAGCAACACCAGCATATTCTAACTTTTGAAAGTGTTTAGAGATTGCATCTAAATATCTTTTGCTTGTAACTTTACCACCAGAAATAGCAGAAACTCCATCTTCAATACCAGCGATTAAAAGGTCTTGGGATAGTTTTGCGGTTGCTGCATTTGTTACAGCACTTGGAGAAAATAAGAAAGTAGATTGGTTAGAAGTTACTAATAAACTTTTTCTTAACTTTTGATAAGCTGCTGATTGTATAGCGGTTAAAGAACCAGCAGCATCTAAATCGTCAAGACCTTTGATTAATCCAGAGCGAACAACAGAGAAATCATCTTGTGCTACTTGCAATAATAGGGAAGAGTTAGGGAATAGTTCTGGATAATCTACTTGTGCTTTATATAAAACATCGTCAACAACATTTGCTTGTCCTCTTAAATAATAGTTTCCAACAAGAAGTTCTTTAAAGTTCTCTGGTTTAAATAAAGGTGCTTGTTGTGATGCAGCTTTGTATGCTTCATCAGCACCTCTCTTCCTTTTTCCAGAATAAAATCCTATGTTATTACCAGTATAGTTTCCATCTAATATTAACTCTCTTTTAGTATTTGGAACATATCTTAATACACCTTCGTTGGCAGCTTCCGTTGCTTGTTTTAATAGTTTAGGAATAGTATCTTCACTTACACGAGATAATCTTGTAAGTGCTTGCTGAATAGAATAACCAGAAAGTTCTATGTGTAATCTTTGTAGAATATTTAAGGCAGCAACGTTTTCACCTTTATTAACTTTTGCTATAAACAATAATAATCTTTCGTGAAAGATTGTTCCTTCTGCGTGCATAAGAACTGTAACAAGGTCACGCATTTCATTTGTAGCAATAGCCATCTTATCAAGTTCAAGTGTGCGACCAGTAGTTGCTACTGCGTCAATAGCTTGTTCGTAACCACCATACATAGAAGCTACATATGAACGATACATTTCATATGCACCCATCTTTGTTTTAAATGCTTCATCTGCTCTTGTTAATGGTGCTCCCGATGGTGCAGCTTGAAATGGCTTTTGAACATCAACAGAAAGAGATGGTTTGTAAACACCTTCTCTTGTAAACTCTTCTACCATAGTATCGGCAAACGCTTGTGGTCTACTGACCTTATCAACGTTCATCTTTCTACGCATCTTACCTTTAAATCTTTCTCCCAATGCGCCGAACCTTGCATTTACTTCTGTAATAATATTGTTTGCTACGGGGTTTTTAGTTGGTGCAGGATTAAGAACTTTCTTGCTATTATCAATAAGAATAGCAGCCAATCCAGATTCTTGTAAATCTTTTGGTGTCATTACATTACGAACAAAGTAAGAAAGTTCTGCTGCTTTATCGGGAGCCTCACCAAGTTTAGCTCCTATCCTTCCAACGTCTTGAATAGATTTAGCAGTTATTTTTGGAGAAGCTTCAATACCTATGGCAGCTTTGATAAGGCTATTATATTGTTCTGCTGATATAAGAAAGCCTTTTGTTGGTAAAGGCCCACCAACACTTGCTTCTATTCTTGCGATTGCTGGAGCAGCTTGAAATGGAGAATATAGTTCAGTTGGTTTAATATATGTTGAAGTAAGAGTTACAGGAATCTGACTTGCTGGTGTATCTAATGTTGCTTCTTTTGTAAATGGAGTAATGAAATAACTTTTTAGTTCATCAAGTTCTGCTTTTGTAATCTCGATTGGATTACCATTGTTTTCCTTTAAGCGTTCTCTTAATGCTTTTAGAGTTGGATTATTTTTAACTGCATTTTTTACTTGCTCTGCTTCTGCTGGTGATAATACAACATTACCAACCTTAACTGTTTGACCAGTAATACCAGTTCTTCCTGCAAAATCATTTAGAGTTTTTCTACCCAAATCAATAGCATAGGCTTTCTCTAATGCAAGTTCTATATTTGGAGTTAAGATTAATCCACCTTCAACACCGTCAGTTCCTTTTACTGCACCACTTATTCTACCAGCAGGAAGTTTAATACCCCTTGCTGTTAGTGAAGATTCTACTGCTCCGATAAGTGCATCTATTTGTGCAGCGGTTTTACCAGTAGCTTGACCTTCTCTTCTGATAGTATTTATATATGCGTCTAATGCTGGAAGAAACTCACTTGATTTTACAGAGCCACCAACAAGAAGTTCTTTTCTTAATGCTGGGTCTAATGAGTCGATAAACGCATCATAGTATAAACTTGAACGACCACCTGTTGCTACTTCATCAAAGTAATCAACAGAGCTTTTACCTTCTCTTGTCTTTCTAATAGAATCTTCTACTTCTTGTAATCTAACGTTTGGTGGAGGGTCACCTAATACTTTGGTTCTTTTACCAGCAGAGTTGTAAACATCAATACCGTGTCTCTCTGCATTAGCAACCCATTCATCGAAGTCAGCATATTGTGTGATTGGATGATTTTTTCCTGCTGCTACTTCTGCTGCTTTAATATCATCAAATCTTTGACGTAGTGCATCAAGGTAAGGTTGTTGGTCATAAGCACCTTTTGTATCTGCTGCAACTTTGCCAGCTTCTTTGTCTGCTTTAACTGCTGCTTGAACTCCATCGTCCCCTGCAAGTTTAATAGTAGTAGAAGTAGCATTAGATACTGATGGACTGTTCAACCAGTTTCTTGTAGCAGTTTCCATTTCTTTGGTTACTGTTTTTAATCCACCAGTTCTCTGACCTGTTATTCTCCACGCATCTACAACACCTTCTGTAAGGCCACCAACGGCCCCTCTGCCTGCTGCTCTTGCTGCGCTTGTGCCAAACTCTCCTGCAATATCTACGGCTGTTGCAGCGGTTCTGGTGGCGGTTGCTGCGCCTTGAATAACACCAAGGTCAAGAGGAATACCAATACCACCAATAAATCCTAA
>Ga0315274_10013911_pt1 | contig 11437 bp, 9 predicted proteins | sample YL17G02_20_MG_FD_203700 | JGI IMG/M metagenome (GOLD analysis project Ga0315274, IMG submission 203700) | Sediment microbial communities from Yellowstone Lake, YNP, Wyoming, USA - YL17G02_20 | ecosystem: Environmental > Aquatic > Freshwater > Lake > Sediment | place: USA: Wyoming | collected...
GAGTGCTTGACCCGCAAGCGATTCGGGTTTTTCTATCGGATGCGTACACCTCCTGGACTCCGCCCGCGCCCGCGATGGTACTTTTAGTGGGCGATGGGCATTTCGATCCGCGCGGCTATTGCGTCACCCCGGGCAAATGCCCGCAGGATAAGGGCATCACTACGACGCTCAACACGATTTTCATTCCTCCGCCGTTGCGGCTCGTGGATACTAGCCACTATGAATCGGCGAACGATAACTATTTTGTTTCCTTCCACGATGGGACGGGTGACTGGATGCCCCAAATGGCATTGGGACGCATGCCTGCCAACAGCAGCGCCGAAGTGGATGCGATGGTGACGAAACTCTTGAATTATGAGCAGAATTCTCCCGCCGGAACTTGGCGCGGGCGCATCTCCTTTGTCTCCGATAACTACTACGATGCGAATGGTGTCCCGGATTCTGCCGGAAACTTTTGGGCATATTCGGACGTTATAGCCAGTAATTCATACTATGTCCCTTCATCGTTCCGAGTCAATCGCGTCTACTACAATCCGTGCAATCCGGTCGCGCATCCCCAATGTGCGCTGCCCTACTCCTACTACACGACGCCGGATGCGGTTCATACGGCAACCCTGTCGGCAATCAACGATGGAAGTTTGATCGTCAATTACGTCGGGCATGGGTCTGTCACGACCTGGGCGACGCATAATTCGCAAGATATGCTAGACGTGGCGGATGTAGACACGCTGACGAATGGCTACAAACTGCCAATGATGTTGGAGATGACGTGTGACACCGGTTATTACATCCATCCCACGATACCCGGATTGGGCGAGAAAGAAGTCCGCAAAGCCGGTGCGGGTGCGCTGGCAAGTTGGAGTGCTACGGGGTGGGGGTTGGCGTCCGGACACGATTACTTGGATCGCGGCTTTTTTGAAGCCATCTTTCATAACGGGGTGCGGCAGATTGGTCCTGCCACGGTCGCAGGTAAAGCGCAATTGTGGGCGAATGATCCCACGCAAACGGATGTGATGAAAATGTTTGTTTTGCTAGGCGATCCCGCCTCACGCTTGCAAGTTCAGGTTGCGAACTACCTGCCGATCATTTTGAAAAAGTAGTTCGCCCCAAAATGACAGTTTGGACGGTAACAAAAATAGAATGATGAGTACCTGGATCGCGGATACCGCCGATGAACTGATTGACGCGCGGTTGCGAATGGGCAACGTCGTGCGCTTTACCGTGCCGACGCGGAGTATGTACCCCGCGCTCGCGCCAGGCGATCAGGTCATCGTACGCGGAATCAGCGCCGCCGAAGTGAGGGTGGGCGATATCGTCGTGATGTTTGCCGGGCAAGCGCGCGACGGGACGGCGACGACGTGGCTTGCCCACCGGTTGATCGAGCGGCGCGCGGCAAATGGTTCGGTGTGTCTGGTGACGAAGGGAGACAACAGTGACGTCGCCGATGCGCCGTGGACCGAGGCGCAATTGGTGGGGAGCGTCGTCGCGGTGCAGCGGGAGCGCGCGGCGCCACCGGTTGATTTCACGTCGCGGCGCGCGCGCGGGGTGAACGCGCTCCTCGCGCGACTCTCGCGCGGGCAATGGTTCGTCCAACGCACGCTGCGCGAACCCTGCCCTGAACGAAAGTCTGCCCCGAGCATGTCGAAGGGTCGCAGGGTGGCGCGGGGCATCGCGGTGCGAGCCAGCCGCATACTCTTTCGCGGCGGCGGAGTCGCCGCGCGATGGATCGTGGGGTGATAACGATGGACCAATACGCGTTCGTAGTGGGCGCTTCAGCGCCTGAAAAGCCGAGTGAACTGTCCACGACGAGCAATTTCAAAACGCTCGCAAAGGCAATTATCGCAAAGGCATATTGGTTGAGGCGCGCCAGCGGCATCGTTCTTGGCGCAGTCTTGTTGGCAGCCCTCCCGCTCCGCGTCTCGGCGGCGGTGACCATGTCGTCGTTTGATGCCAAGTGGCAAAGCGGCAAGGTCGCAGTGAATTGGAAAACTGCCACCGAACTCAATAACGTTGGATTCAACATCCTCCGCAGCGAATCGGGCGGAGGATCATTCAGTAAGATTAATTATACTCCATCGAGACCGGAATGTATGGGATCCATTACAGGATGCCAGTACTCGTTTACGGACACCTCCGTCGTGTCCGGTAAAGCTTATTACTACCGATTGCAGAGTATCAACACCTCCGGCGGCACGGAAACCTATTCAGTCACCGCCATTGCTGCCGATGCCACGCCGACCGCCACGGCGACGACTGCGGCGACCGCGACGCGCACGCGCACTCGCACTGTGACCGCGACGAACGTTCCCAGCGCGACCAATATCCCCAGCACGCCGACCGCGACTTTCGCGCCGCAGTACACACCAACCCGTACGACGACCTATCCTCCGGGGGTGACATCGCCCTCGGCGACGCCGACATCACTCCGCGTCGCGGTGGCGCAAGCCTCCCCGACGACGGCGCGTGCCGGCGCGGCGAGTCCTGCCGCGCCCGCGTCGCCCGCGCGCGCCGGCGCGGCGAATCCTCCCGCGCCGCCGAGCATTAGCGGCGGCACGCCCGCGGCGACGCGGATCGCGCTCGCACCGCAAGAGCCAACCCCCGAGGATGTAACTGAGGAAGTAGAGAATGAAGTTGAGAATAGCGAGGAATCTCAAAACGCGAGAGATACGCGCGGAGAGTGGGTCGTTCGCGGCGGTGTTTTTCTCCTGGCCGGTCTGCTTGGACTAGGCGCGTTGGGATTGAGCCTCATTGCGATCTTGCTTGTCGTGCGTTTCAGTCGCCGCTGAGTGTCGCCGCCGGATGAACTCGCCCACGAAATGGCTGTTGGTGTTTTTCCTCGCGCTGGTCGGTTGTGCCGTCGCACCAACTGCCGCGCCCACGCCTTTGCCTGGTCCGGTGATCGAATGGAGCCGCGCCCCTGCGCGGCTAAAATTGTTTGTCCAAGCCGATGGTCTTTACCGCATCACGGCCGGCGATTTGCGGAATGCTGGCGTAGATCTCGAAAAGGTTGACGCGGCGACCCTGCAACTTTTTCGCGGCGCGCGCGCCGTTCCGATGCGCGAGCGCGGCGAAGGCACAGACCGCGCGTTCGAGTTTTTTGGTCAGGCGAGCGATTCGCCTTATTCCGCGTTCGGCGTCTACTGGCTGACCTGGGGCGCGCAGCCCGGCGCGCGGATGCGCGAAACGGAGTCTCCTGCGCCGCGCGGCGCGCCTCAGGAATCGTTTCCGAGCACGGTGCATCTAGCGCGCGCGCGGCTCTACCTGCCGCAATTTGGCGAAGGGGACGCGCCCTGGTTTTGGCAAGCGCTGACCGCGCCGGCGACGGCGACGATCACCCTCACCCTCCCCGCGGCGGTTTCCGCCCCCGCGCAAATGCGGGTCAATCTGTGGAGCGCCACCCAAGACCCTGCCGAGCCCGATCACCACCTGCAAGTATTTTTCAACGACACGCGCGTCGCCGATGAAAGTTGGGATGGGCAGGGCGCGCGCGTCATTACGGCGAGGCTGCCGGGGGACGGGGTGCGCGCCGGCGTCAACACGCTGCGTCTCAGCGCGCCCGGCGACACACGCGCGCAAGCCGAGATCGTCCTGCTCCGCTCGGTGGAGGCGACGTACACGCGCCCATTCATCGCGCAGGATGACGCGCTCGAATTCGAAGGGGGCGCGGGGTCGTACCGCATCGGCGGTTTCAGCGGCGACGCGATTGACGTATTCGACATCACCCATCCCGACGAACCAACCCGCATCGCGAACACGACGATTGCCGCGCGCACCGTCGCCTTTGGTTCCGATGCGGATACGCCGCGCCGCTATCTGGCAGTCGGTCCGAGGGCGCGTCAGCCGGTCGCGCGCATCGCGCGCATGGTGACGACGCGCCCACAGACCACCAACGCCGATTACGTCGTCATCACGCATCCTGATTTTGTCGACGCGGTGCAGCCGCTCGTCCGGTGGCGCGCGCAGCGCGGGCTCAAGCCGGTCGTCGTCGCGACGAACGAAATTTACGACGAGTTCGCCTACGGGGTGGAATCGCCGCTGGCGCTCCGCGCGTTTCTCGATTCACTGCAGCCGCCGCCGCGTTTCGTGCTCTTGGTCGGCAAAGCGAGTTACGATTATCGCGATTACTTGAGCGTGCCCGGCAAAAACCTGGTGCCGACTTTTCTGGTGAACACGCCGCATCTGAATCAAGCCGCCAGCGACAACTGGTTCGCGGCGGCGAGCGCGAGGGATGCGCGCCCCACCTTCGCGATTGGGCGCATTCCTGCCCAAACGAAAGAACAGGTCGCGCGCGGGGTGAGCAAAATCATCGCGTTCGAAGCGTCACCCCGCACAGCCGAATGGCGCAGGCGCGCGATTTTCGTCGCGGATGATAAGGAACCGTCGTTCGTGGAGATGGCGGACGCGCTCGCGGACAGAATGTCGGCGCAGATCGCGGCGCAAAAAATCTACCTGGACGCGCATCAGGGAAATGTCACGGCGGCACGCGCGAAAATGGTCGCGCAGTGGAACGCGGGCGCGCGCTGGCTCACCTACGTCGGGCACGGTTCGATTGATACGTGGGCGGAGGGTCCGCTTTTCAGCGCGGCAAATTTGGGCGAAATCAATAACGCGGATCGTCTGCCGATTCTGTTCACGCCGACGTGTCTGGACGGATTCTTCTATCATCCGCAGAAGGATTCGCTCGCGGAGGAATTGCTGTTCAAGGAGGATGGGGGCATCGTCGCGGGGATCGTGCCGACTGGACTTTCTCTGCCGGAGGATCAGCGCGCGTTGATGCTCGCGCTCTTCGACGAATTCCTTGCGGCGCGCGTGCCAACCCTCGGCGAGGCATTGACGCGCGCGAAGCAAAGGATGGATGCCGCCAGCCCGAGCGCGCGCGAAGTGATCGAAACGTTCGGCTTGCTGGGTGATCCGGCGTTGGAGTGGTGATCGGGACACTGATGCAGGAGGCGAGATGCAAGAACTGGATGTCATTGGCGAAAAGGTTCGGAAGAATTTTGAGGCGAAGAACGCGGCGCGCGACAGTGCGCTGGCCGCGTCGCGCGAGTTGATTCGCTATTGTTCGCTTTCGATTCGCGCGACGCATCGCGCAGAATACGTCGATGCCGCGCACCTATTGGCGCGCACGCGCGAAATCGCCGCGCAAATGAAGGCGACCGTCGCCGCGTATCCCGATTTGTATTTCACCGGGTACGTGCAGGACGCGCTCAAGGAACTCGCCGAAGCGCACATCACCCACGCGCTCATCACGGATGCGGCACTGCCCGATCCGGATGCGCTGGGCGTGGATTACGCGGCGTACCTCAACGGCTTGGGCGAGGCGGCAGGCGAACTGCGCCGCTACACACTCGACATTATCCGGCACGGCAACAGCGCGCGCTGCGAGAAAATCTTGGGCGCGATGGAAGATATTTACTCGCTGCTCGTGACGATGGATTTTCCGGACGCGCTGACCGGTGGCTTGCGCCGCACGACCGATATGGTGCGGGGTGTGTTAGAACGGACGCGCGGCGATTTGACGGTCGCGGTGCGGCAGGAAAAGTTGGAGCAGACGCTGCGGGAGTTTGACGGCAAGTTCAGTGGCAAGTAGCGATCAAATCATTCGCGCGAGCGAAATCGGCGAGTACGTTTTTTGCTGCCGCGCGTGGTGGCTGCATCGCGTCCAGGGTCTCGAATCCGCGAATCGCGCGCAGATGGATGCGGGCGCGGCTCGGCATATTCAGCATGGTCGCGCGGTGCAGCGCGCCGATTCATTCCAGCGCGCGGCGATCATCCTCTTCGCCGTCGCGCTCTTCTTTGCGTTGATGTTCGTCCTCGCGAGCATTTTCTCCGCGCCATAACTCCTGCCGATGTCTGCTTTATTCGCGGCTTTGTTCCTACTCACGGCATTTGCCGCGCTCGCGCTGTTCTTGTCCGCGCGCCGACAACGCGCGCAGACTGGCTTGCCGTACGGCGCGCGCATCGTCTATGCCGACACAGGCGCGTGGAAAAAAGTCGAGCGTCCGCTCTTCTCGCGGCGGTACGGACTGTCTGGCAAGCCCGATTACATTGTCGCCGAGCGCGGCGCGACGATTCCTGTCGAAGTCAAGCCGAATCGCGTTGTGCCCGCGCCGCTCGAATCGGACACGCTGCAACTTGCCGCGTACGCGCTGTTGATCGAAGAGAATTTTGGCGCGGCACCCGCGTACGGCTTGCTCAAGTACCGCGACGCGGTTTTTCAGGTGGAACTCACGGACGAACTGGGTGCACGTCTGCACGACACGTTTGCCGCGATGCGCCACGATTTAGCCGCGCGTGATGTCGCGCGCAGTCACGCCGAGCCGCGCCGCTGTCGCGCGTGTGGGTACCGCGAGGAGTGTGGGCAGGCGTTGGTGTCAACGAATTAGCAGCGAACCCTAGCAGGACTGTGGCGTACTTCGCCACAGCCACGTTCCCGCTAGGCAGTCTGTCGGAGAGCCCGCGTAGCATAGCCGCTTGTCGGCGTCGCCCACGAGGGGCTATGCTACTAGGGCAAGTGTAAACGAATGTGAACTCGCTGACGGGCAAGATTCGTTTGCTCGTTCCTTGATTCGTTGAGTAGGCTAATTGTCACAAAAGTTTTATACTTGGTGTAGTTTACGGAGGCGAGTTATGAGACAAGAAAGAGTTTGGCGCGATTATATTTCTTTGCCGCCCGAGTTGCAGAAACAAGTTGCGGATTTTATTACTCTGTTGCGCGCGCGTTCCACAGCGTCACGCATCAGCAAAACTGCTAAATGCACCAAATTGGCAAATGAGCCGTTTATTGGAATGTGGCGCAGTCGGGCGGATTTGCGGGACAGTCGCGCGTGGGTACGCCATGTTCGTCAGAGCGAATGGATGAGTCGCGATGCTTGATGTGGTGATTGTAGATACCGAACAAGGCAGAACTCCGCGCGCTCGACAAGTTCCTATCGCGCTTTCAGGTAGTGAGGTTGAACGAGCAAATCTCCGATACTGCGGTTGACTTGTTGCGCCGCTATCGGTTGAGTCACGGCTTGTTGATTGCTGACGCGTTGATCGCCGCAACTACCCTGGCACAGGGCATCCCCTTTGTCACGAGGAATGAGCGTGACTATCGCTTCATCAATGGGTTACGCTTGCTTTCATATCCAAAGCCGTTTGCGAGGTAACATGAAGTAAACCGGTTGAACGTCACCAGACACGCACGTCAACCACGCCAAATTCGTTTATTCGTTTCTTGATTCCTTGATTCATCGACGCGATTTGTCTTCGCACCATTTCGCGGTATGATTGCGTTGTAAGTTTTGGTTAGTCCCTGGGTGTTTGTATGAACGTGGCTCGCTTCACGGGAGAGGCAGAGTGTGACCACCGTTGGGGCATGGCTATTCGAAAGGTAATTATATACTTGACAAACCATCTTCACATAAACAACAATTGACCATTTTAAATTGTCTGTGTCGGCAATTTGACCTAAGGCAATCTGAAACCCAACGTTAAGAAATTTTAACATGGAAATTGCTTAATGGAAATTGCTTAATTGACAGTCTGCCCAAGTTGTGATAGCATAGCAGGCGTAAACAGAGCGACCGACTGATCGTCAAAGGAGACTCTCATGGATCAGAAATCTCGTTCGGAAAAACTGGTTAGCCGCCTGCGCGATTTTCGCTCCTCGATTCCCGACGTGGAAGCGTCCGCGATCGTCAGCGCGGATGGATTGATCATCGCCTCCGATTTGCCTGCGGGAGTGGAAGAGGATCGCGTCTCGGCGATGTCCGCCGCAATGCTCTCCCTGGGTGACCGTATCGCGAATGAGTTGCGGCGCGGCGTGCTGGACCAGGTGTACATTCACGGCGAGAATGGCTACGTCGTCTTGATGGCGGCGGGCGAAGAGGCGGTGCTGACCGTGTTGGCGCGCAAAGAAGCCAAACTCGGCTTGATTTTGTACGACATGAAAAAAGCCGCCAACGATATTGCCGCGATGATATAGCGGCGAGACCTTGCGCGCGGTAGTGGTTTCAATTTGACAGGAGTGCAAAACACGGAGCGTCCGCGCCCCGTGTTTTTGTTGTTACGACCGCCGATGGCATATCGGGTATGGCAAATAGCAACAAACCATATGCTCTACGCCATAAGCCATTTGCTATTCGCCATACGCGATAAGCGGTCTGCTTGGAGGTACGAGTGGCTAAATTCATCTTTTGCACTGGCGGTGTCGTTTCGTCCGTGGGGAAAGGCGTCACCGCCGCATCCATCGGCAGAATCTTGAAAGCGCGCGGCGTCCGCGTTTCGATTCAGAAACTCGATCCCTACATCAACGTTGACCCAGGTACGATGTCGCCGTACCAGCACGGCGAAGTGTTCGTCACCGAAGATGGTGCGGAGACCGATCTCGACCTGGGTCACTACGAGCGTTTCATTGACGAAAACCTCACGCGCGCGTCCAACGTGACGACGGGGCAAGTGTACGCCGAAGTGATCGCGAAGGAACGGCGCGGCGATTTTTTGGGCGGCACCGTCCAAGTCGTCCCGCACATCACGAACGAAATCAAACGTCGCATCGGACTTGCCGCGAAGGAGACGAACGCGGACGTCCTGCTCGTCGAAGTGGGCGGCACGGTTGGCGACATCGAGGGCTTGCCGTTCCTCGAAGCGATTCGCCAGATGCGGAAAGACATCGGGCGCGAAAATGTAATGTACATTCACGTGACACTTTTGCCGCACATCGGTTCGACGGGCGAACTGAAAACGAAGCCGACGCAGCACAGCGTCAAGGAATTGCGCTCGATTGGGATTCAGCCCGACGTGATCGTCTGCCGCTCCGATTATCCGATTGACGGCGGCGTGCGCGACAAGATCGCGCTCTTCACCGATGTCGAAAAACGCGGCGTCGTGCCGCTCGTCACCGCGTCGAGCATCTACGAAGTGCCGCTGATTCTCGAAGATTTCGGATTGGGCAAACTCGTCGTCGAACGGCTCGGCTTGCCGGCGCGCGAGCCCGACCTTACCGCGTGGCACGATCTGGTGGAACACATTCGGATGCCGAAGGAATCGGTGCGCGTCGCGATTGTCGGCAAGTACGTCGAACTGCCCGACGCGTACATGAGCGTGCGGGAGGCGTTGTATCACGCCGGGCTGCATCATCATCGGGCGGTTGAGATTGATTGGATTTTGTCGGAGGATTTGGAGCGCAACAAATCGTTCGAGCGGCTGGCGCGTGCCGATGGCATCATCGTGCCGGGCGGTTTCGGCGAGCGCGGCATCGAAGGCAAAATTCTGGCGGCGCGTTACGCGCGCACACACCAAGTTCCGTACCTGGGTCTGTGTCTTGGAATGCAAGTGATGTGCGTCGAACTGGCGCGCCACACGCTGGACAACGACGAGCCGAACTCGACCGAGTTCAATCCCGCGACGCGGTATCCCGTGATTGACTTGATGCCCGATCAGCGCGGTATTTCTGATTTGGGCGGGACGATGCGCTTGGGGCGCTATCCGTGCAAGTTGGTGCCCGGAACCATCGCCGCGCGCGCCTATGGCGGTGAGGAATTGATTTACGAACGCCATCGCCATCGCTTTGAATTCAACAACGCGTTCCGCGAAATGTTATCGAAGGCGGGGATGACCTACAGCGGCATGTCGCCCGATGGCAATCTCGTCGAAATCGCGGAACTGTGCGACCATCCCTTTATGCTCGGCTCGCAATTTCATCCCGAACTCAAATCACGACCTGAACGGCCGCATTCCCTGTTCCGCGAGTTTGTGGGCGCGGCGATAGAACGCGCGGATAAACAGACCAAGTTACTCTGATTCGTCGCGCTCGTTTTCCTTCAGATGCACGGTCACCGTTCCATCAAGTTCCAACTGGGCATGTTCGATGCGCGGAAGGTCGCGCCAATCCAGCTCGTGTTTGCGCAGCGCGCGCTGCAACTCTTCCAGCGTCATCACCTCGTGGCGCAGATTCGGCTGGACGATTCGCCCATTCTCGATCAGGGTCGTCGGTTCGCCTTCCACCAGGCGCGCGAGGCGCGGAAAGTGAAACGTCGCGCGCGCGAACAAGCCGTTCAAAACGAATAACGTTGCCGCGCCGACGAGTCCGCCGCCCAGCGAGTTATCGTTTCCGATCATCGCGTTTTGCAACACGTTGCTGATCGCCAAGAGGACGATGAGATCGAAGGGCGTCATCTGTCCCAATTCGCGTTTGCCCGCGACGCGAAACGCCAGCAGCAAAAACAGATAGACGATCATCGGACGAATGATTTTTTCGAGCAGCGAAATTTCAGGAAGCAGAATTTCCATGTTGACCCTCCGCGCGCATTATTCCCCATTGGCAAAAATTTGTCAATCGTGATAGAATGAGAGTGAAAGTGCTAGAGACAAAGTGGCGTGTCATTTCGAGAAGGTCACGCCGCGTGGCGTGTGTCCTTGCAGAAACTGTCACTTCGAGCGGAGCGAGAAGTCTAGTGCGAGATGTCTCACTCCGTTCGACATGACATAACGGCAAGGAAGTTTCTGGGTAGCGGAGCGACCCTGGCACTTGCGTTCCCGCCAGGGCAAGTGGAAATCTTGCTGGGCAAATCGAGATTTCTCGTCGCGAAGGGCGCTCCTCGAAATGAAAATGGCGCTGGACTGAGACAAAGGAATTGACGTATGGCTGGATTGACTCGAATGAACAAACGCGAGAAACTCTCTTACCTCGCGGATTTGGAGGACGGCTATCGTCCATTCGACAAGCACTCGCTCACCCTCTTGCGTTCCTTGCTGGACGATCACGACGCCGAGGTTCGCGCCGAAGCGATTGCCTGTCTGTGGTACGATCCTGACTCGCGGTGGATTGACGTGTTGACGCGCAAAGCGACCGAAGACCCGCACGCCGACGTGCGCGCCCACGCGATCTCCGCGCTCGGACGCTATGTGTACGAAGGGGAAGAAGCGAACCTGGAGGGCTGGGACGCGCCCTTCCTGGAAATCACGTCTGAAGACTACCAGCGCGTCACTGATTTTCTTTTTCGTGTCGCGCAAGACCCTGAGGAATCGCTCAGCGCGCGCCGATACGCGCTGGAAGCGCTCGCCTTTCGCGCCGATGATCCCGATGTGTCCGATTTGATCGAGTGGGCGTATCATCATCGCGACCGCCGCTTGAAAATCAGCGCGATCTTCGCGATGGCGCGCCACGGCGACCCGCGCTGGGCAGAGTACATTCTCGCCGAACTGCGCAGCAATGATCCCCAGGTGCAGTACGAAGCGGTGCGCGCCGCCGGGGAACTGGGCTTGGTCGAGGCGACGGATAGGTTGATCGAACTCGCAACCAACAAGGGAGTGCGCAAGCCGCTCCGCCTGCTCTCGATGTACGCGCTCGGCGAAACGGGCGACGACCGCGCCTACCCCGTGCTCGAAAAACTCGCGCGCTCGCGCGACCGCGACGTGCGCGACGTCGCGCGCGACGCGATCGAAGAGTGGA
>Ga0315274_10013912_pt1 | contig 11434 bp, 9 predicted proteins | sample YL17G02_20_MG_FD_203700 | JGI IMG/M metagenome (GOLD analysis project Ga0315274, IMG submission 203700) | Sediment microbial communities from Yellowstone Lake, YNP, Wyoming, USA - YL17G02_20 | ecosystem: Environmental > Aquatic > Freshwater > Lake > Sediment | place: USA: Wyoming | collected...
ACGTGGAAGCTGCCATGAACGTCGTTGGTGCCCGACTTCGTGACGACGTTGACGAAGCCGGAGGACGAGCGACCGAACTCGGCGTTAGCGCCGTCGGTCACCACGACGACCTCCTTGACCGCGTCGAGGTTGAACGTGAACGGTGGGCGCTGGCCGCCGCGCTGCTCGCCGAAGAACGGGTTGTTGAAGTCGGCACCATCCACCGACACGTTGTTGGCGATCCCCTTCTGGCCGTTGATCGTCATCTCGTCGCCGTCGGGCCCCTGAACGATGGACACGCTCGGCGTCAGCTTCGCGAAGTCGAGGAAGTTGCGGCCGTTGTTGGGAAGGCTGGCGACCGCCCTCTGATCGATCGTGGTCGAGCCTTCCGCCCGTGTCGTCTCGATCACCGGGTTCGCCGCCGTGACCAGCACCTCCTGGCTGACCGCCGAGATCTGCAGGGCCAATCTGAGGTTGATTGACTGGCCGACCGCCAGGGTGAGGCCTTCCCGCACCAGCTTGGTGAAGCCCGCGAGGGTGACCGTGACCCGGTACGGCCCGAGGGGGAGCAGAACGCTCCGGAACCGACCGTCCGGGCCCGAGGTCAGCACCTTCTCGAAGTTGGTGTCGGTGTTCTTGATCGAGACCGTCGCGCCGGCAAGTACGCCACCGGTTTCATCGACGACGGTGCCCTCGATGACCCCGGTCGTCGCCTGCGACTGGGCAAGCGCGCCGGGCGCGAAGCACACGCTGAAACAAAGTAGACCCAGAACAACTCTCCAGAGATACCGCATGAAACTCCTCCCTTCCTCCCACCTATGGTTTTCGAGAAAGACCGAGCTCACGAGTTTGGCCGCTTTGGGGTCAGGCTACGCCGTTCGGGAGCGTTGTCAAGACCGGCCGAGATCATGAGAAGGAGTATATTTTCAGAACCTCGTCGCCCGCGCCATGTCCTATAGTTGGCAGGGATTCCGGCCGTCTTGAGGCCCTGGTTGGGCCGGGAGGTTGGCCGGGCCGGGGAGCGGAAGGGCACGAGCGACCATGGCGATGACAAGGGTGAAGATCTGCTGCATAGCGAGCGTCGAGGAGGCCTGGGTCGCCATTGGTCGAGGCGCCTCCGCGGTCGGTCTGGTGTCCGAGATGCCGAGCGGACCGGGGGTGATCCCGGAGGCTTTGATCGCCGAGATCGCGGCTTCGCTGCCTCCCGCCGTCGGGTCGTTTCTGCTCACGAGCCGGCAGGATGCGGCCGGGATAGCCGCGCAGCAGAGGAGATGCCGCGTCAACACGCTCCAGCTCTGCGACCGCATGCAAACCGGGACGTTCGAGGACCTCCGCGAAGCCCTGCCCGGGATCTCGATCGTCCAGGTGGTCCACGTCCGCGACGAGGGGGCGTTGGCCGAGGCTCTGCGGGTGGCCGCGCGCGTCGACGGTATTCTCCTGGACTCCGGCACCACCAGGTCGGCCACCAAGGAGCTCGGGGGTACGGGGCGAACCCACGACTGGGCCGTCAGCCGTGAAATCCGCGACCGGGTCGGCGTTCCGGTCTTTCTCGCGGGCGGGCTGAACTCGGAGAACGTGGCGGACGCCATTCGGCGGGTCCGCCCTTTCGGCGTGGACGTGTGCACCGGCGTGCGCACGGACGGACTCCTTGACCGGGCCAAGCTGGGTGCCTTTTTCGAAGCGGTCGAGAGCGTCCGCATCTGAAGCTTCGTCGGGGCAGGCGCCTCAGAGCCGATGCACTGAACGAGAGGAGGCGCATGAACCACGCGATGACGACGACGGCGTTCGACCTGCCGGGCTGCCGGGTGACGAGAAACCTCGGCGTGGTGCGGGGGATAACCGTGCGGTCGCGCTCGATCTTCGGGACGATCGGCGGCGCGCTGCAGACCCTCGCCGGCGGCAACATCTCGCTGTTCACCGAGCTGTGCGAGAAGACCCGCGCCGAGGCTTTCGAGATGATGATCGCCCACGCCGAGCAGCTCGGCGCCAACGCGGTGGTGGGCGTTCGCTACGACGCCACGGAGCTGATGCAGGGCGTGACCGAGATGGTGTGCTACGGCACCGCGGTCGTGGTCCAGGCTGCCTGAACGGCTTCCCCTTTCGCCGCCCGGCACCCGGAGGTACCCTGGCGCGATGCCAGACGGGAGAAAACCATGAGCAGACGCGTGAGAAGAGATTCAGCGGGGATTCCGGGTCTTCTGGTGGCTCTCACCGTGCTCGTGGCGATCGTGCCCGCGGTGGCGAACGCAGCCCCACCCCAGGCGGCTCCCGCCGACGAGGCGGCGGTTGGGAAAATGCTCGACGGTTTCATCGCGGCCCTGAACGGCGCCGACGTCAACGCCTTCATCGGCTTCTTCACCCCCGACGCGACGCTGTTCTTCCCGCTGGCGAGCCTCCCCCTCCGTCTCGAGGACCGGCAGCAGATCGCCACGGCGTTCGCTGCGTTCTTCGAGGTGGTGCGGAAGCGCGAGCCCGGACCGCCCTACATGAACATGATTCCCGTGGGCACGAAGATTCAGCTCCTCGGCAACGTCGCCGTGGTGACGTTCCACCTCAAAGGCGAGGAGGTGGTCTCGCGCCGAACCCTGGTCCTGCAGAAGCGCTCCGGGAAGTGGCTGATCGTCCACCTGCACGCCTCGAGCCTGTCGCTGGAGAAGCAGTAAGCATGGCGTCGCAGCCGGCCGCGGTGCTGGCACCCTGACTGCTTGCCCGGTACATCGGCTCGAGCCGTGCCGTCCGAACGAACCGCCGACCGGCGGTGCGGACATCTCGGCGCCTGATGAGCTTTTGCGTTGACCCTCCTGCGCCCTAGAGGGCTTGTACCTCGCCGGAACTTGCCCGGCGTGGAAGCGTATACTCTGGCGCGGACGGCGACGCGGCCAGGGCGTCGGCCGAAGAACGAACACGATATGAACCCTGTTGGTGCGCTAACCCCCGCGGCCGTGGCCGCGGTGCTGCTGGCGGTGGCGCCGGCGCCGCCGACCGTCCGGGAGAAACCTGCCGGACCCATCGTTGTCGAGACCGTCCAGGTCAACGTCGTCAACGTCGAGGTTCTGGTGACCGACCGGGATGGCCGTCCCGTGCACGGCCTGGCCAGCGAGGACTTCGAGATCCTCGAGGACGGAAAGCCGGTCCCCATCACCAACTTCTACGCAGCGATCGGCGGTCGGCCCGCGCCGCCGCCGGGCGTGCCCCCCGCACCGGCTGCAGCACCGCCGGAGCAAGCCGCACAGGCACCGGAGGAGCAATCTCTGGGGTTGGTCTTCTTCATCGACAACGCCAACCTGACTCTCGCGCGCCGAAACGCGATCTTCGAGCAGGTCCGCACGTTGCTCCGGGAAGGCCTACAGACCGGCCGCACGCAGGTGCTGCTTGCAACCTCCGGGGGCGCCGTGCGCATCCAGCAGCCGTTCACGTCCGACGAGCAGACGCTCCTGGCCACTGTGGACCGGCTCGAGCACCAGGTCGGAGAAGCCCGCAGCAGCTCGGACCGTAACCCGTTACTCACGCGGTTGATCTCGGGCGGCGCGACGCCTGCCGAGTCGGTTGCAGGCTCCGGGAGAATGTCGAACCCGGACTTTGACAGGGAGAACGCGCTCTCCCTCCGGGAGCAGGCTCACTCGGCGGCGGAGCAGGCGTACCAGCAGACGCGGGTCACCCTGAAGGCGCTCACCCAGTTCGTGGACTCACTTGCCGGCCTGCCCGGCCGGAAGGCGCTGGTCTACGTGGGCGAGGGGGTCCAGATGCGGCCCGGGGAGCCTCTGCTGCAGGAGTGGGAAGCGGTGTTTCGCCGATACGACCCGAGCTTCTCCGCTGCGGCCGAGGCGAGCCGCTACAGCGTGAGCAGCGAGTTTGCGGAGATGATCAGGCGCGCCAACTCGGCTCGCATCACCTTCTACTGCGTTGACGGCTCCCCCGACTCCGGCAGCGCAGGTGTGTCCGCCGAGCAGGCGTTGCCGGCAGCGGATCCCACCAGCGCCATCCTGAACGCCCACACCTTGCGGCAGTCGCTGGAGTCCATGTCCGGAGCCACCGGCGGCCGCACGCTGACCGCAGGCCCCAACTTGGCTGCGACGCTGGCCAACACGGTCGAGGATCTCCGGACGTACTACTCGCTGGGGTACGAAGCGCCGCACATCGGCGACGGCAAGTACCACACGATCAAGGTGCGCGTGAAGAGGGAAGGTGCGAGCGTCCGCCACCGCGAGGGATACCTCGACAAGTCTCCCGACGAGCGCACCGCCGAACGGAACCTCTCCGCTCTCATGTTCGAGGCGACGTCCAACCCCCTCGGGCTCGCGGTCTCCGTGTCCCCCGGGGAGAAGCAGAAGGGCGACACCTTCCAGGTGACGGTCACGATCACCGTCCCCCTCGGCAACCTCGTGTTCTTGCCCCGGGAGGAGGTGCACGAGGGCTCGGTCTCCCTGTGGCTGGCGACCCGAGACGCCGACGACCGGCTGAGCGTACCGGCCAGGCAGACCTTCCCGGTCCGCATCCCGAACGACAAGCTGCAGACGGCCCTCGGTCAAACGGGCAGCTTCACCTTCAAGATGGTGGTCCGCAAGGGCCCGCACTGGCTCGCAGTGACTCTGCGGGACGAGCTTGGCCAAACCGACTCCACGGCCGTGGCCAGCTTCGACGCTGATCAGACCGCGACCGCTGCCGCCGGGCCATCATGAGAGTCGTGCAGTGAGCGGTTCACTCTGGCCCGCGGGTGTCCGGGCGCTCGCGTGCCTGGCGGTGTGTCTTGCCGCCCGGGCGTCGGGAGGGGATTTGCAGGAGCCGCCAGGGGCGCCGCAGCCTCCACCCCCGCTCGCGACGCCGACGACTGCGGCGCCGACTGCCGTGCCCGAAGCTGGACCGGTCATCTCGATCCGCACTAGGCGACGCGCCGGCGTGCCGGCCCGCTCGGCCGCTCTCCTCATGAGCGGGCAGCAGGGCGGATCGGTCGGGGTCTCGGCGCTGGCGGTGCCGGTGGCCGCCAGCTCGTCGGGCGTGCGCCTTTTCTTCATCGTGGACATTGACGGCTCGACGCTGCTCGCCGGGGTGGAGGGCCAGACACTCCCGGTCGAGATCTCCGTCTACGCTCTGAACCCGGAGGGCCGCGTGGGAGGGGCGCTCACCGAGACGTTCACGCTCGACGTGGAACGCGCCACGGAGGAGCTGGTGGGCGGCGGCATCAAGTTCTTCGGCTCTCTCGACCTGGCCCCCGCCCGCTACACGCTTCGCGTGCTCGTGCGCAACGTCCAGGTCGGGACGTTCGGCCTCGTCGAGGTCAAACGCGCGGTGCCTGCCGCCGGCGAGCCTTTCGCCTTCCTGAGCCCACCGCTGGTTCCCGAGTCTGCAGAGGCCTGGCTGCTCGCCCGCGAGGCCGGTGCGGAGCCCGGGCCACCGGCGCTGCACCCGTTCGAGTTCCTGGGTGCCGCCGCAGTCCCCGCGACCGCACCCGTGCTCCTGACCGGCGTGGCCAGCCGCTTCTGGGTTCTTGCCCGGGGAGTCGCCCCGGCGACCACGAGCTACCTCGTGCGCGTGCTGGACGTGGGTGGCCGCGAGGTTGCGCGGGCGACAGCGGCGCTGGTGACGAGGGGCGAGTCACCGATGGCAGGCGCGTCTGCGCTGCTCCTCGAGGCCACGCTGCCCGCGCTTGCCCCCGGTCAGTACGGCATCGAGGTCTCCGCACCCAGCATGAACCCTGAAGTACCGCTCTGGAGCTGGACCAGGTTCCTCGCCGCGGACAAGAAGGTCGCCGGCAGGAGCCCGGTTTGGGTGCAGTTCACGGCGTCCGCACCGTCAACCGGGGGTGTTCAACCGGCGGTCGCGTTCGTGGGAAAGGGCGGCCGCGTCAAGGCCAGCCCCAAGATCAAGGGGACCTACCGGGCGGCGCTCCGCACGCTCGCCAGCGATCCGGCGCTGGCGCAGGCAGCGGTGGCCGAGCTCGAGGCAGCTTCGTTGCCGACCGGGACCGTCGCGGAGTGGGAAACGCTGGTGCTCTCCGAGACGGAGGTGGCTCAGGAGTTCTCGGCGATCCGACCCGAGGCCGCCCTGGGCCTGGCGCTGTTCCACGCCGACCTCCAGCAGGACTACACCCGAAGGAAGTGGTACCTCCTCGAGGCACACGCGCGACGGATGGTCGAAACGTTTGCCGTGCTCTACGCGGAGCGCGGCGCAGACGTCCAGGCCAAGGCGATTGCGGCCAACGTACTGGTGAGCCTCGCGGGAAGCCTGCAGCAGCCAGGGACCAGCGGCACCTCCGAGCGGCTCTTTCGCCGTGCACTGGAGCTCGACCCCACCAACACAGCCGCCCTGGTCGCGATGGCGGCCAACATGGAGCGCGTCGGCCAGTACCATCGCACCTTGCAGTACCTCGAGAGCCTGTTGAAGGTCCAGCCGGACCACCCGGAGGGCCGTCTCAGGATGGCGGTAAACCTCGAGCGGGTCGGTGCGGAGGGCACCGCCAGGGAACTGCGAGAGGGCTGCACGGCCGAGGGCAACCCCGCCTGGGTGCGCGTGGTCGCATATCAGGAGATCGTGACGATGCTCATCCAGGACGACCGGTTCGAGCAGGCCGGGCGGCTGCTGAGGCAGGCGCTAGCCCTCTTCCCCGGCGAGGAGGGGCTGACGATGCAGCTGACCTATGTCCTGGACCGGCAGCGTCGCCCCCTCGACTCGCTGGCGCTGGTCAGGGAAGTCGGTACCGGAGCGGCGACCGTGGATCTCTCGCCCCGCTACCGCTATGCACAACCTCCGTCCGAGGACCTCGCCCGGGTGCGGGAGACGCTGACGGCAAGAAGCGCCGCCGCCCGTGAAGCGGTTGCCGCGGCCCTCGTCGGAACCGGCGGGAAAGCGAGTGGAGGGCAGGAATGATGCAGTTGCTCGCCCTGCCACTGCTCCCACTTGCGCTCCTCGCCGCGCCTGCGCCGCCGGTGGTGGTGACCATCACGAGCCCGCCGGCGGGCTACGCGGCCTTCGGGCAGGTGACGGTGGCCGCGGAGGTCAAGGCCGCGGAGCGGATCCGTCGGGTTGTCTTTTTCGTCGACGACCGTCAGGTGGGAGCGCTGACGACGCCACCGTTCAGCGTCGCCGCCGACCTCGGCCAGGAGAACGTCGAGCACCGCTTCAGGGTCGTGGCGTATCTGGCCTCCGGCGCCACCGGCGAGGCGACGCTCGTCACGCCGAAGATCGCGGTGGATCAGGAAGTGCGCTTCGACTTGCAGCAGCTCTACGTCTCGGCGAGGAGGGACGGGAAGCAGGTGGTCGACCTGCAGCGCGAGGATTTCAAGGTCGTGGACGGCGGCGAAGACCAGGAGATCACGGCCTTCGCGCGCGGGGACATCCCATTCGCCGCCGTCGTGCTGCTTGACTCCAGCTTGTCCATGCAGGGCGAGCGGCTGGCCGCGGCGCTGGCGGGGGCGCAGGCGTTCATCAGCGGCATGCGGCCGCTGGACGAGGTGAAGCTGATCGACTACTGCGACCACACCATCACGACGACCCCCTTCACCAGCGTGCCGGAGGTGCTGACCGCCGGTCTGGGCAGCATCAACGCCCACGGCGGCACCGCCCTCTCCGACCACCTCTACCTCGCCCTCAAGCTCCTCGAGGAGCGGCAGGGCCGCCGTGTCGTGATCCTGCTCTCCGACGGCGTCGACTCCCACAGCTCGCTCTCGATGTCGGAGGTTCTCTTCAAGGCACGGCAGAGCCAAGCCCTGATCTACTGGATCCGGCTGGAGGACGTGCCTCTGAATCCCAAGACCGAGCAGGAGCTGCCGTCCCTCTACTCGGCGTGGCATGACAAGGACTGGTACCGAGAGCACCTGCGTCTGCTCCGGCGGGCCGTGGATGAGAGCGGTGGCACGATCACGTCGGTGCGGAAGCTCGAGGAGATCCGGCCTGCGTTCCGCGGCATCCTCGAGGAGCTGCGGGAGCAGTACGTCCTCGGCTACTACCCGAAGGACCTCCGGCACGACGGGAGCTGGCGCAAGGTGAAGGTCAAGATGGACCGCTCCGGGGTCAGGCTGCTGACACGCGAGGGCTACCTGGACTTCTGATCAGCGCCCCGACTCTCCGAGCAGACGCTCGACCGCCTCGAGGTCGGGAGGCACGGGCTTCGGGATCGACGCGCGCCTCATGGCGGCAGGTACGTCCTTGAGCCCCGTGCCGGTGATGAGCAGGACGGCGCGCTCGTCGCGCGCCACCAGCCCCTCCTCGAGGGCGACGAGCAGGCCGGCGAGAGCTGCGGCGGCCGCGGGTTCGGCGAACACCCCGGTGGTGCGCGCGAGGTGGCCCATCGCGTCGAGGATCTCGTCGTCGCTCACCAGGACCCCAGAGCCGCCGGAGGCGCGCACCTCTTTGAGTGCCATGATCGCGTTGCGCGGTGCGTTCACGACCAGGCTGTCGGCGACGCTGACGGCGTCGGTGACGGGCGAGAACGCCGACGCGCCCGAGCGCAGGGCGCGAGCGATGGCGGGCGAGCCGGTGGGCTGCACCACTATGAGGCGTGGCCTGCGGTGCAGCAGGCCACCGTGCACGAGGTCGGCGAAACCCTTGGCGACCCCCGAGACGATGACTCCGTCTCCGGTCGGCACCAGCACGACGTCGGGCGCCTCCGGCTTGAGGTCGGCCGCGATCTCGAGCGCAACGGTCTTCTTGCCCTCGATGGTGAACGGGTTGAACGCGGTGTTGCGGTTGTACCAGCCGAACCTCTCGCACGCCGCGATCGACAGCTCGAACGCGTCGTCGTAGGAGCCGGCCACCGGCACGACGCGCGCCCCGTACGTCGCGGCCTGCGCGAGCTTCGCAGGAGGCGCCGACGCCGGCACGAAGACTACCGCCCGTAAGCCGGCTGCTGCGGCTACGGCTGCGAGCGCGCTCGCCGCGTTGCCCGTTGAAGCGGTGGCGACCGTGTCCACCCCGTACTCGATCGCCTTCGCCACCACCAGGAGCGACGCGCGGTCCTTGGTGGAGCCCGAGGGGTTGCGCGTCTCGTCCTTGACCCAGAGGTGGGGCATGCCGAGCTCGCGCCGCAGGCCGGGGACCGGCAGCAGTGGAGTGCCACCCACCCGGCACGGCGGGAGGGAGATCGGCGAAGCGACGGGCAGGAACACCACCAGGGCACCTGGGTCGTGCCCCCGTGCGGCTGGCCAGCGCTGGGGGATCTCGTCGAGCTCGACGCGCAGCACGCCGCGGATCACGCCTCCGGGTTTCCTTTGCACGCTGCAGATCGGGCAGACGTAGCGCACCGCGCCCTCCGCGTAGCGCGCCCCGCACTCGCTGCAGGCGAACGTGAAGCTCGCCATCAACTGCCTCCCGCGCCGTGGGCGCGTCGTGGTGTCGGGCACCTGGATGCCGGCGGGGGAGCGGCGAGGCGGCGTGGAGGAAGCATGATCCTGTGCATGGCCTCAGTCCCGGGTGATCCGCGTGCCGGTCGTGCCTTCCAGAGCCTTCTCGATGTTCTCTGGGTTTGTGATCAGTGCCTGCCTGCCGCCGTGCTCCAGGTACCAGATGACCGCCTCGATCTTGGGTCCCATGCTGCCCTTGGCGAAGTGCCCCTCGGCGAGGTACTGCCTGGCCTGTTCCAGGGTCAGGTGGTCCACCCACTGCTGGTCGGGCTTGTTGTAGTTCAGGGCGACCTTCTCGACTGTGGTAGAGATGATGAACAGGTCGGCCTGGATCGTATTGGCGAGCAGCGCCGACGCGTAGTCCTTGTCGATCACCGCCGCCACCCCGACCAGCTCGTGCTGGTCGTTCTCGACCACCGGGATTCCGCCGCCACCCACCGCGATGACGGTGAAGCCCTGGTCGATGAGGCTCTTGATCGCGTCGCGTTCGATGATCTCCTTGGGCAGCGGGGAGGCCACCACCCGGCGCCAGCCGCGACCGGCGTCCTCGACGACGTCCCAGCTCTCGCTCGTGTGGCGGTCCGCGGCGGTTTGCTCGTCCATGAAGCTGCCGATGGGCTTGCTGGGCTTCTTGAACGACGGGTCGTTCCTGTCCACCAGAACCTGAGTGACCACCGTCACCGCCTGCTTGGCGATGCCGCGCAGCCGAAACTCGTTGTAGAGCGACTGCTGAATGTCGTAGCCGATGGCGCCCTGGGTGTCGGCGCCGCAGGAGTCGAGCGGCACGTCGTGAAGCTCGTGGCGCGACAGCTCGCTGCGCCGCAGGATGAAGCCGACCTGAGGCCCGTTGCCGTGCGTGACCACCACGTCCCAGCCCTTCTGGATCATGACGGCGATGTGAACGCAGGTCTTCCGCGCCGCCCGGATCTGATCGGGCACGGTCTGGTGCCTGGCATCGGTGATCAGGCTGTTGCCGCCGACGGCGACGACGGCAACTCGTCTCTTTGCGGTTTTCCGCACCATGTTCCTCCGACCTCAGATGTTGCCCATGGTCAGCGCCATGACCGCCTTCTGCACGTGCAGGCGGTTCTCGGCGATGTCGTAGATGGCGGAGCGCGGGCCGGAGGCGACCTCGTCGGTGACTTCCAGGCCGCGGTCCACAGGCATGGGGTGGGTGAAGATGCCTTTGTCCGTGCGCGCCATACGCGCCGCGTTGGTTGTCCAGCCGCTGTAGGAGGCCGACTTCTGCTGCTCGGCTGCCTTCTTGAACTCGCCGTCCTGGTACGCCTGTGAGGTCACCCAGTTGCGGCTGTAGACCACGTGCGCCCTTTCGTAACCACTATCCGGATCGGAGATGGTGCGGAAGGCGGCGCCGTTGGCCTCGCAGTTGGCCTGGGTCCAGGCGTACACCTGCGGGTCCAGGTCGTACCCCTCCGGCCGGGCGACCGTGACATTCATGCCGAGACGCGAGGCGATGATCAGCGCCTCCTGCACCGAGCACCAGGAGCGCGCGAGAGCTCCCGAGGCCCAGGTGAGGAGGAAGTTCTTCCCGCGCAGGCTCTCGTAGCTGGGGCGGCCGGGGCCCTCGCCGAGCCACTCGGCCCAGCCCATGATGTCGGCCAGACCCTGGCAGGGGTGGTACTTGTCGTCGGCCATGTTGATGATCGGGACATCGGCCCACCTGGCGTACTCCCGCAGCAGCTCGTTGCCGGCGCCGTAGTACGGAACCTTGTCCTCGAGCAGTCGGATGCCGATGCCGACGGCGTAGCGCGACATCACCTTGGCGGCGTCCTCGATCGTCTCGCCGGGGGTCTTCACCGTCTTCAGCCGCATCCCCTCGGGCTGCAGGAACTGCGCGTGCCCGCCGAGCTCCGTCGCGGCGCACTCGAAGCTCTGCCGGGTGCGCACCGAGGGGTTGTAGAAGAACATGAAGAAGGTCTTGTTCTCCAGGATCCTGGTGAAGCGCGGGTGGAAGCGCTCCCGCTTCATCTCAGCGGCGAGCTCGAGGGTGGCTCGAAGCTCGTCGAGGCTCCACTCCTGGGTGACGATGAGATCGCGGCCGGACAGGTCCATAGGGCTCTCTCCAGTTCTGACGGCTAGCGCATCACCAGGCTCATGAC
>Ga0315274_10013913_pt1 | contig 11434 bp, 7 predicted proteins | sample YL17G02_20_MG_FD_203700 | JGI IMG/M metagenome (GOLD analysis project Ga0315274, IMG submission 203700) | Sediment microbial communities from Yellowstone Lake, YNP, Wyoming, USA - YL17G02_20 | ecosystem: Environmental > Aquatic > Freshwater > Lake > Sediment | place: USA: Wyoming | collected...
CAAGCAGGAGCGGCTGCGTGGCCGAAAGGGCCAGGATGATCGCCCAAACCCACCACGGGGTCTTGCGGAAAAGGGACATCAAACGGCCGACCTTACTTTGAACAGCGCTGCTTCTCCGGACACTCCGACCTCCTCAAGCCATGGTGTTCGCCTCAGTTCTTCCAGCACGTTTTCATCCACCGGATGACTGTCCGGACAGTAGACGTATCTCACACACCACTGTTCCACAAACTTTCTGCGGAGGAATTCGTCGCAGCCCTTGCTAAAGAAGGCGTCGGTGTCCTCCTTCGCGGCCGCCGGGTCGCGATCCCCGAGATTGACGGAGCCGAACCCGTATACGACACCCGTGTTGGGCTGGACAGCGAGCACGTCACTGAACGACGGGCCGTACGTCACGGGCGTAAGCACTACACCGCCATCGATCCGTGCGAGCAGGTCAGCGTCGGCCTTGTTCATGATCTCGCAGTGCGCGTACCCGTAGGGACTCTGGCCCGGGCGATGTCCGAGCGGACCCTGGAAACACGCCGACGCCACGCCAATCGCGCACAGGCCGCACACAAGCATGACGGCCAGAAGCGATATCGCCAGCCGAGGCCGCGTCGCTCGCCATTCTTGGAGGCCTTTCGCCGCCAGAACGGCGAACGGCAACGCGAGAAAGATCATGGCCCGTTCCGGGACCAAACGCAAGAACCAACCTTGGCCGAACGCGGAAATCGCGATACAAAGGAAAGAAAGCATCCATAATGAGATCCATCCCGTGCGCACTCTTTCAACGTCGGCGGTGAGCGTCATCCCGTGATGCCGGGCGATGCTCCACGCGGCGCCGGCGACCGCGCCCAGCAGTGATGGATCCGAGATGCGCATCGCAGACGTCACATCGAGACACAACCACACGTTCCCGTAGTACGCGTTGTAAAGAACATAGAGGATCGTGTACGCCGCAAGGTAACCCAGCGCGGCCGAACTCGCGACACGCGCAATGCCTCGCAGCGGGCGAATCCCAAGAGCCGCTTGCCTCGGCACGATGATCAGGTGAAAAAGCATGGCGCTTATAAAGGGGGACAACCACATATGGGTACGGATATGCTCGGTAGTTCCTTCGACAAACGCCGGGCTCCTACGCAGCATCCACCAACCGATCGCCCATGCCAGCGCCACCGGCGCCAACATGGCCATGGCCGCGCGCATCCTATCGTGAAGGCTTCGGTCGGCGTTCACGATTAGGTAGAGCACGATAACGCCCCAAGCCATGGGGCCGTAGCGAAGGTTAACAAGGGTCCCAAGGAACAGCAGGAGAGCTGCTGCGGTTTTGTGGCGCGTGTCCTCGCTCTTGATGAAGCACGCGATGGCGGCCAGGCAACAGGCCATCGAGACGGTGTAATAGAGCCGCGGCATCGCGAGGATCGGCGAAGGCCGCGCGCCCTCGAAGAGCTGATACAACGCGTATCGGTAGAAGTACGGCTCGAATTGCGGCGCGTGGTGCAGATCCAGGAGCCATGAGAGGACGTACAGTACGCCGCCGGGTCCGCCCGCGAGCGCGAACAATGCAAACGCTAGGTTGGCCTGCTTCGGGAACGCCGTGCGCAGGAAGAAGTATGCGGCGAGGAGATACAGAAACCCGCCGACGCCGTTTGCGATCCCGAGCAACAGAAACTCGTTCGCGTGGATGATGCGGCCGAGGGCGCCCAAAAGACCATACATCCAGAAGAACGGCGCGGCGAAATAGGCGGATGAATGGGTCCCGAGCGGTGCGTGGCAATTCGCAAAGGGCGTGTAGAATCCCGTCTCCAACATGCGCATGCAGTTGATGAAGACGGCGCCGTCAACGCCATGGATCCCGGTTGGCGCCATACCCGCGGGCGGGAAGTAGGCGATCCAGAGGAACGTGAGCGGCATGATGGCCGGCAGCGCTATCATGATCGCCCAGACCCACTTGGGTGTGCCTTTACGTTCCGTCGTGCCCGCGGCATTCATTCCGACAAGAGTTCCTCCAATTCCTCGATGGCGATCTTACGGGAACGTTGGATCTTTCCGCGTTCCGAAAAGGCGTGCGGAAGAAGCCACGGGATCGAGAGGAGGGTTTGACCGGCGATCAGCGTAGCGCGTAGCGGACCGTACTCCGTGCGTGCGGCCGAGAAAAGCCGGCGCACCTGGTGTGCCCGCTCGGCGAGGATCGCAGGGGCGTGGCGCAGGATCAGGCGGAACGGCATGTTCTTCAGGACCAGCAGGACGTGGTTGACGCAGCACTGGCGGGTCCGTTTCAGCGTCTTTCCGAACAGACTCGCGGAGCCGACGTGGTAAGCAACGGCGTCGCGGACGAATCGCGCGCGAAACCCGGCCAGCCGCGCGCGGAAGCTAAGGTCGCTATCGGAAAAGTAGATACCGTACGCGGGATCAAGCACGCCGACGGTCTCGAACACCTCCCGTCGATAGAGTGCCGCGCCTGCTGAAACGCCGAAGACCTCCTCTGAGAACGGGAACCCCTCTAAAGGGCGGCGAAAGCCGATGGATTCCGGCCGTCCGTTGCGGCGCTGCATGTCGCCCGCGGAATAGATGATGTGCGGCTCATCCCGCCACACAACCAGCGGCGCGAAGAGGGCCGCATCCGTCGTGTCCGCCGTCGCCACGAGGCGCTCGATGAAATCGGGCGCAACCGTCATGTCGTTGTTGAGAAGGATAATGAGGTCGCCGCCGGACTCCTCGATGCCTTTGTTCACGGCGACACAGAATCCGGCGTTGTGGTCAAATGTGATGAGTCGTACATCAGGGAAGCGTTCCTTGACGTGCGCGGACGTGCCGTCGTCCGATCCGTCATCCACGACAACGATCTCGAAATCGTAAAACGTCTGCATCGACAGCGATTTCAGACACGCGAGGATGAGGCCGCGCCCATTCCAAGTGGGAACAACCACCGAAACAGGAAAATTGGGGACACCATACTCATTTCGACGGATTGCCACTCGAGTGGCGACCCGCCGATTTCCAGGAAATGAGTATGGTGTCCCCAATTTTCCCTCACAGATACTGCTTGAGGAACGCGATGATCTCTCTTCTTCCTTCGGGTGTTTCCTGGTGGCCCACGTCGTACCGCAACAGCTTCCAGCGATCCGGAGCGCCGGACGCCGCGTATGCCTTCTTCAGCGCGGCGTCGATGATGTCGAGCCCCTCGGGCGGCGTGAGCTTGTCTTGCAGGCCGGCCAGGGCCAAGTGTGCGCGCGGGGCAATCAAGGCGTTTATATCGACGGTGGTGAAATGTTTCAAGAGACCCGGCACATAGTAGTAGATGCCGTGCGAGCCGAGGCTGTGGTTGTGCAGGAACGTGTTGAAGTCCGTCAGGCAACAGATGTCGACGGTGACCTTGACGCGTTCGTCGAGCGCCGCGACCCACCACGCCATTGTGCTTCCCATCGAGATGCCCAGCGTGGCGATGCGGGCCGGATCGACCTCGACACGCGACACGAGATAGTCGAGTGCCTTGATGCTGTCGTAGACCATCATCCCCCAGAGAACGCGGCCCTGCCACAGCATCGCCTTGAACATGTCCATCTCCGAGGTGTGGCTCCTCTCGCCGAAGACCCAGGTGTCGATGCAAAGGCCGATCCAGCCGAGATCGGTGATGACCTTGGCGTAGGGCGGCTGTTGGAGGTACTCGCGGCCCTCGATGAACTCGAGCTTGCCGATCTTGTACCCGCCGCCGTGTGAATGGTTGAAAAGGACGGCCGGCGCGCGCCCGGAGAGGTTCTTGGGCCGGGCGAGGAAAGCCGGCACGGACTCGAAACCGTTCAGGTCCAGTTCGAGCTTCTCCAGGATGTAGCCGTCGCGTTCCTCCTCCGAAACCTTCCGTCCGCTGACGGGTCGATTCCGATCCGGCAGGTCGCCCAGAAGACTGTACAGCAACGCCCGGTTTTCCGCTCGAGTGTGCGCGCGCAAGGCATCAACGGGTGGCGGGGCGTCAAAGAAAGGTTCAGCCATGAGTGTTCCTCCGAGAGTGAGCGCACCAAGTGCGCAAAGCGCCTCGCGTCGAGAGATTTCCATATGTTTCCTCTCCGGTGTCGGCGTTGCCAAAGCACCATACTGCCGCATTGGGCGAACGCGTTTCCAGCCGGCATCGCGCGTGTTAGGATTGCTCACTTGGGCGTGAGTGGATATACTCGCAGGAATGAACGAGTTTCTGTTCCGACTAATCAACGACGGGATCAAGTGCGCTTTCCTTGACCAAGTGCTTCCGGTCTTTTCAGCCCGGAGCTATGTTGTCTTGCCGGGGTTCGCGCTTTTCGTGCTGGCGCTCTGTTTCGGCGGACGCCGTACCCGGGCGTGCATGGCAGCGTTGGTCATGGCGCTGCTCTGCGCCGACAAAGGCTCAGAGAATCTCCTCAAGAACCTTTTTGACAGGTCGCGGCCCTATGACGTCCTTCAAGGTGTGCACGTGCACTACAGTGATGAGTGGTCGCTGAGCGATCCACGGCAGGATGCGCCGTTCTCTAACAGGAGCCATTCGTTTCCGTCCTCGCACGCCTCCAATGTCGCCGCGGCAGCCGCGGTCCTTGCGTTTCTCAACCGGAAGACGCTGTGGGCCTCGATTCCCGTGGCGCTGCTCGTCGGGCTGTCGCGCGTGTACACGGGTAATCACTATCCTGGCGACGTACTCGCGGGATACGTTTGGGGCGGCATCTGCGGCGCGGTGGCGAGCCTTGTCGCGTTGGGGATCGCACGGAAGGTCTGGGGGGAGACACCGGAGGCCCCGCGCCTGCCGATGCCCCAGGATCGAAAGATTTTCTTGTGGGTCCTCGCACTCTGGGCGTTCGTCAGTCTCGCATTCGTGTATCTGAACCGGTTCGGACTTGCGGAGGATGAGGCGCAGTATTGGGATTGGTCGCGCCGCCTCGCCTTGGGCTACTACAGCAAGCCGCCAATGATCGCTTACGTCATTCACATCCTCACGCATGCGGCGGGCGATAGGGAGTGGGCCATCCGTTCCGGAGCGGTGATGTGTTCGTTGGGGACGCTCGCGCTGTTGTACGCCCTCACGCTGCGCATCACGAAGCGCGACCGGGCCGCCTTGATGGTGGCGTGCATTACCCTCGCCATGCCCTTCACCTGGGCGGGTTCCGTGCTGATGACGATAGACCCGCTTCTGGCGTTCTTCTGGACGCTGTCGATGTACGCCTTTCACCGCGCCGTGAACGGCGAACCGAAAATGTGGTGGCTGACGGGGCTGGCGCTGGGACTCGGGATGTTGAGCAAGTACACGGTAATCCTGCTCATCGTGTCCTTCGCGCTATATCTGCTGCTCGTGGATCGGACTCCGTTGAAGACGTTCGGCCCCTACGCGGCGATCGCGATCATGCTCGTGTGCCTCAGTGGAGTGATCTACTGGAACGCGGCGAATAATTGGGTCTCGCTGCGTCACACGGCCAGTATCGGCGCCAGTGCGGGCAAATCCTTCAGCAGCACCGCGCTTCATTTCCTGGAATACTTCGCGGCGCAGGCCGGGGCCGTCTCACCTATTCTCTTCGGCTTGTTCGTATGGACCATGACGGCGCTCGCGCGGCGGTGCAAACGGAATCGCGACGCGGCATTCCTTTTCCTTTGCGGCATCGTCCTTTTCGTTTTCTACGCAGCCGTCGCCCTGACCCGTAAGACGGAGCCGAACTGGCCGGCGTGCGCGTATCTTGCGGCGGTTCCCGCGCTTGCGTGGGTGTGGACGGAACGCCCGCGGGGACCGGGCATGAGGAGACTCCTTGTTGCGGGAATCCTTTTGGGCTGCCTCATCGGTGTCGGATCGCGGTCGACGAACCTGATATATGCGTTGTCCGACCGATCGGACCGATCGGACAAATCTGACCGAATCAAGCTTGGCCGGTTCTCGATCAACCCGCGCGTGGATCCGACAAACCGGCTGATCGGTGGACGCGAACTCGGGGCGGCCTTGGGCAAGTACGTCGAGAACGCATCCGATCCGCCGTTTATCTTTACCCCGCGATACCAACTGACCGCATGGGCCGCCTTCTACACGCCCGGCCGCCCACGCACCTACTACGCGAATCCCGGGCAACGGTACAACCAATATGACCTCTGGGGCGGTTGGAACGACCTCGTTGGCCGTGACGCGCTGTTCGTGAGCGGCGGCGATGAGGCCTCGGCGCGGGAGTATATCGCCAAGTTCGTGTCTACTGGGGCCTTCGACCGGGGCGAGTGTCTCGAGATCGTCCGAGTCTACCGCGGCAAGACTCTCATCAAACAGTTCAGCATCAGCAAGCTTTACCGCTACTCCGGGCATAAGTGGACCAAGGAGGCCGAGAAGTTCTGAAGCTTGTGCAGACTTCTTTGGCAAACGTTGATCCACAACCAAGCGGCGCGAATCAGTCGTGCGGTTCTTCGCGTCGGCTGGGCCGCCGTACTCTTCTCGGAGCAAGGCGGACGACTACGTGTCCAGATGGTCTTTGTGGCGATGGCGCCGACTGCCGTTTCTAGGCCAAGGAATATCTATGAATACCCCGCTTGACAGGCGAGATTCATCGTGTTAGCCTAGATTCTGGTCTCGGAGAAACAGGGAGCCTGGGCTTCCAGCCTGCGTGAGCAAATGCAGGCGGGACGCCTGGAGCACAGGAATGGCGTGACGGAAGGCAACGCCCGTCCAGTAGGGAGGACCTCACCGCAATGAGCATCAATCGGACCGCACGAAGCCCCTTCAGTCTGGCGGCGGCTGCACCACTCGTGATCCTCATGTGGAGCACGATTGCTGTTGCGCAAAGCTATCCTGCCATCTCTTCGCCGTTCAACGCTTGGGACTATTTTGTCAACGTGACGTTCGCGGACATCAACAACAACTCAAGCAGGGATACCAACGGCTACGGCGACTACACGGCCATAACCGGAAACGTGAACTCAGGATCGTCGTACACGCTGTCGTGCACGATGGGCAGCGAACTCGAACCGGGTTGGCCCCAGTATATAAAGGTGTGGTTTGACTGGAATCAGAACTACAGTTTCGACGATGATGGAGAGGCATACACGATCATCACCGCCGGGACAACGGTAGGACCCCATTCCGCAAGTATCGCGGTACCGTCCTCCGCCACGGCCGGCAGCACGCGCATGCGAATTGTGGTGCGTGCCAGTCAGGATCTCTCGCCTCCGCCGAACGCGGGCACGATCGATTTCGGTGAGGCCGAAGACTACACCATCACCGTGACGGGCACTCCCGAGATAGATGTGCAGGGGAACAGCGTCTCGATTGCCGACGGGGATACCACGCCATCGACCAGCGACCACACCGATTTCGAGACCGCCGCGGTATCGGGAGGCACGGTTACGCGCACCTTCACCATCCGGAACACCGGGAACGCGGACCTGAACCTTACCGGAGATCCGAAAGTGGCCATCTCCGGAGCGCAAGCAGACGACTTCACCGTCGTAAGCCAGCCATCCAGTCCGGTGAGTCCGAGCGGAAGCTCGACGTTCGACGTGCGGTTCGACCCGAGCGCCTCGGGCTTGCGCGCCGCGTCCATCAGCATCGCCAACAACGACAGCGACGAGAATCCCTATGACTTCAGCATTCAGGGGACGGGCAACGCCGACCCGGTCATCACGCAAGGCGCCTCAACGACACTCACCACGACGCTCAATACGGCGGAGGTGATCACGCTTGACGCGACGGATGTTGATAGCCCCACGTTGACGTGGAGCATCTTGACGCAGGCGACCGATGGCACGGCGGAAGTCGACACGCCGGACACGGGCGCGAGCATGGACGTGACCTACACGCCGGGCCCGGGTTACGTGGGCCCGGATTCGTTCGTAGTGCAGGTGTCGGACGGAGGCGGCGGAACAGACTCCATCACCGTGAACGTTACGGTGAGCAAAGCGACGCCGACCGTAGACACCTGGCCCACCGCAAGCGCCATTGTCTACGGCCAGACGCTGGCAAGCTCGACCTTGAGCGGCGGCGACGCTTCAGTCGGCGGGACATTTGCGTTCGACAGCCCGGCTACGGTCCCTGACGCGGGCACGTACATCGCCGACGTCACCTTCACGCCAACGGACACTGCGAGGTACAACACCGTCGCCGGAACCGTCGACGTTACAGTCAATGCCCCGCCCGAGATCACGAGACAGTCCACGTCCATCACGGTTGATGCCGGCGCGACAGTGTATTTCTGGGCGGTCGCGACGGGCAGTACGCCGCTGAACTACCAATGGAAACGCAACGGCTCGAATATTTCCGGTGCGACGTCAGCGGCCCATGGGATCCTGTCGGCTCAACTGTCGCACGAAGGAACATACACCTGCCGCGTCTGGAATGCCTTTGGAGAGGACACTTCTGATCCGGCCACGCTTAGCGTGCACGCTGGTCCCGTTATCACAACGAATCCAGCATCGCCGACATTCGCCCAATGGACAAGCATTGAACACGTGTGGGTGCATGCAACGGGAAGCCCTCCTCTCAACTACCAGTGGAAGAAAGATGATGTGGACATCTCGGGGGCGACCTCCGCAGCCCATGGAATACGGTGGGTTAAGCTGTCGGACGCCGGAAACTACACGTGCCGCGTCTGGAACTCGTACGGTGACGTCGTCTCATTGCCGGGCACGGTGACCGTGACGCCTGCGGACATGGCGCCGGTCATTCTGACGCAGCCGCAGTCCCGTACCGTGGCGCCGGGCGCCATCGTGCACTTCTGGGTGGACGCCACGGGCAGCTCACCGTTTCATTACCAATGGAGGCTGGACAGCGTGAACATCCCCGGCGGAACGTCCCGCGCCCATGGGATTATGAATGCCCAAGCCCAGCACGAGGGCGAATACACCTGCAAAGTATCGAACGACTTCGGCGACACGACTTCCGATCCTGGAACCTTGACGATCGAGTGAGGGGAATGATCTGGATTCCTGCCGGAACGATCTGAGAAGGAGATGCTCAGATCGTTTCGTCTCGGCGGGAATATCAACTGCATGGCGCGCGTTTGCGGAGCATCGCCGCACAGTTGTTTCACCCGAAGAACGGCAGTTGTCGTCTTGCGGCGCGTATAAGCGCATGTCGTGTCTCCTCTTGCGGAAGGAGGGTGCAAAGAGGAGCCCGCTGAAGCGGGCTAATGCGCGACGCCGTCGACTGGTTGGGCCCTAACTTAGTGCCATTCGTGGCTGTCCCCTATTGCTCCTGTCTCCTTCGCATTACGCCTTTGCCAGTTCCTCGTGATGGGCCCAGACTTTCTCGAAGGCCTTGGTGTACTGTTCGACGAGCTCGGGCTGGTCGGAGGTCCAGTAGGGCATGAGGATGGCCGTTCGGTTGGCCTCGTCGCAGCCGGGGACGGAGTTGGGGTCCGGCAGGACGGGCATCTGACGCCACCATTTGCCCTCGGCGAAAACGGGGTAGGTGTGCAGGAGTGTCCAACTGTATTCGCTGACGTCGACGCCCTCTGCCTTAAGCGCCTTGACGGCAGCAGCGCGCGACATGCCGGCTTTCTTCTCGTCGATGAACATGATGTTCTTCGCGTAGTACACGCGCTTCATGTCGGGCCGGGCATACTGCTCGGTGAGACCGGGCAGTTGCGTCAGTTTGTCATTGAGGCGGCGGATCTGGGCAACACCGGCAGCGTTGCGCTGATCGAGGCCCTTGAGCTGGATTCGCGCCAGGATGGCGGATATGGGATGGATGCGGAGCTTCGAGCCGAGCGCCGTGCCTTGGTATTTCCGATACGGGCTGTCCTCGGGGAAGGTATTGGGAAGATCGTAGTTGCCGTACGTAGTGGCGCGCTCGAAATCGAGGCGTTCCTTGTACACGGCGATGCCCCCCTCAATCGCGGGCAGCGGTTTGCTCGTTTGGAGGCTGAAGCCGGATATGCGTCCCCAGTTGCCGATCCACGTATCCTTCACCTTTGCTCCGTGGGCGTGGCTCGCATCTTCGACAACGTCGAGGCCGTGTTCCTTGGCGAACGCGCAGATGTCGTCCATGTCGCAAGGCAGCCCGTACCAATGGACGGGCATGATGGCCCGTGTCTTGCCCGTCAGGCGGCGCTTGCAGTCTTCGACGTCGAGGTTCAGCGTCCGCGGATTCACGTCCACGAACACGGGGACCAGATCGAAGAACCGCATGGGGACGACGGGGAACCACGTGCTGTAGTCGGGGACGAGGACTTCACTTCCCGGCGGCAGATCCAGGGCGAACATCATCGAGGTCAACGCGCTGGTGCCGTTACAGTGGGCCTTTGCGTACGCGCACTGGAAGTGTTCTTTCCACGCTTCCTCCAACAGCGCCACTGGCTTGTAGTCTGGGCTTTTCAGCAGCTCGGTAACCGCCTGGATCTCCTCATCGCCGTACAACGGCCATTTCTGGGAATCGCCGGCCTCACGGGTAACCGCTTTCGGCCCGCCGTTGACCGCCAACGTCTCTTGCTTGGCAGTTGCACCGATCGCTTGCTTAGCCTTCGTGACGCCCGACAGATACAGACCAGCGCCAAACGCGCCTGCGGTCGTCAGGAAGCTCCGTCGCGTGCCTTTTACGCCTAGCGAATTTGCGTTCATGGTTTGCGCTCCATTGGTTGAACATGCACCATCCGCACAGGGCTCTCCGCCCTGCATTTGCACACGGTGGTCATAATCGCGCAACGCGGGTCTGATTTCAACCCACGCACCCTTGAATCAAACGACTCCTGCATGCATACTGACCTCGGAGGGGGAAGGACCGTCGAAGCGGTCGGCGCCCGGTTGGGCCTGAGTCCCTTGACCGTCTATGCCCAAGTCCGGGATTTCAAGGCGGCGTTGGACCGCGAGGAGCCGCCGGCGTTTTTTGTGGACGCGGTCCGGGGGCCGAAAGGCGCTCGAAAGAAGCCTCGTATTGTGGAACACGTGCTGCGGCTGCGCGCTCGGGGCTATGCCGGTTCGGGCGCGGCTCGTGCGGGCGCCGTGGCGGTATCCGTGGTCCAGCGCCGCGGTTCACACGGGACGCGCCGAGCCGAGGGCGGAATGGGGTCAGGTCTTGCAATCACACATTTTGAATTGAAAAATCAGGGGGTCAGGTCCTGCAATCAGACATTTTGGACTGGTGCGTCCGTTGGAGCCACGTACGACGCGGGTGATAACCCGCTGACGAAGGTTGGATAACAGGGGACAGTTACCGTTTATGCTGCGCGGCCTGGACCTGGCGCGCCAGGCGATTGATGGCGCGTTGCGCCTGCACGGCCTCGTTCGAGCCCGGGGCGTCCGCGATGATCCCGCCATAGGTCTGGAATGCGGATTCACGATCCCCCATGCCCTGATAGACCTGCGCCAACTGCAGCCGGTAGCTCATGTTCTGAGGCTGAAGATTCATCGCGGTGACAAGCTCCGCTTGCGCCTCGGGGAACTGCTTCATGCTGCGATACACGGACGCGAGCGCGCTGTGCGCGTCGGCATTCGCGGGGGAGAGTGCCACCAAGGCTTGATACTCAGCCGC
>Ga0315274_10013914_pt1 | contig 11434 bp, 9 predicted proteins | sample YL17G02_20_MG_FD_203700 | JGI IMG/M metagenome (GOLD analysis project Ga0315274, IMG submission 203700) | Sediment microbial communities from Yellowstone Lake, YNP, Wyoming, USA - YL17G02_20 | ecosystem: Environmental > Aquatic > Freshwater > Lake > Sediment | place: USA: Wyoming | collected...
AAAAGGCGCAGCTTGCCGTTCAGTGGGTTGCGTCACGGCAACCGCGGAAAAAGGTCAAAATCCTCTCGCATCCATGAAATTTCGGCTAGGCCGGAGTGTCAGTTGGGATGGCGCGAAGGAAGAATGCGTGGGCGACCTCGAGGCCAACCGGCTTTTGCGCCGCGCCTACCGCCAGCCGTGGGTGTATCCGGAGGCCTGAGCGTCAGGCGCGCCAAGTATTTCATGGTTTGACGACATTGTTTAGGCTCAGGGTTCAGCGCAGGTCCAACATGCAGCGGAAGCCGATGGTGGAGCAACGGTCGAGCCCGGGCCAGAGGAGCAGGAACTTGGCGGAGTACTGATTCGCCTGGGGGCCGCCGTCGAAATACCAGTTCGAGCCTTTGGCCGTGTAGAACGAGCCGCCCTTCAACAAACAGAAGCGGGTGCGGCCATCGGTGCGCTCGCTTTCGGTCCATTCCCAAACGTTGCCGCAGAGGTCATAGACGCCGAACGGTGAGCCGTAGTCCGCGAATGCCGTCACCGGGGTCGTGTCGCCGGTTTCACCGCCGTTGCACCGGCCTGCCGCCATTTCGCTTCCCCAGGGATACTTGAGCGCCTCCGGACCTTGGGCGGCGTATTGCCACTCCTCCTCCGTTGGCAGTCGTTTGCCGGCCCAAGCGGCGTAGGCGCGAGCGTCCTCGAGGCTGACATAGACGACCGGATGATCCTCCTTGCCGGCGGGCGGATGGCCGTGGCCCCAGTGTTTGAGGAAGTTCTCCGGGTGGCGCGGGTGATAGCCGCTCTGCTGCAGGAACGCCGCAAACCCGGCGTTGGTCACCGGCGTGCGGTCGATGGCGTAGCGGCCTAAGGCGACCGAGCGCTCGAAGCGGCGGAGGCGATACTGGTAACTGTCCGCCAAGGCGTGGTCGGACGGTGGGCTTGATTCGTAGAAGCCGCACTCCCGCACGCGCAGCTCCGTCGCGAGGGTCAGCGTGGTGGCCGGGATCACGGCCGTCTCTTTCGGCGCTCGCCGCGCTTTCTCTTTGGGCGCAGCCGCGCGCAAAGTGATCTGCCCTTTAGGGGAAGCGACCTCCCAATCCGCGCGCGCCGCCACGGCCTTCTGCCCGTCCAGAAGCTCGTCGAACTCGTCACCCACTGAATCCGGCGTGCCGGCGAGGAAGCAGCCAATTCCACGGGGACGAATCGTGCCGGCGAACGTCATGGTTCCTCCGCTCACCTCCGGCTTCAGTTCGGTGCCTGCGATGAGATCGAAGCAGCGTTCTCCCGGTTGCGGAGGTGCGGACAGCAACACACCATCGATCTCCCGTTCCGAGCGATTGACCAGCGTCCATAGGCGCAAGCCCTCCCCTTCCCACAGGCTGGCGTACACGTCCGGCTGTTTCGTTGGGACGAGCGGCGTCCAGCGTTCGCCCGCGAAGAGACTCGCGTAGCGCCGTTGGATCGGCAGCATGGCGCGCAGGATTGACCGGTCACGCCGGCTCCAACCGATCCACGAGCCGAACACGTTTTCCCAAACCATCATGCCGCTGCCGTTCATCCAGGCCGCCTGGAGTTCGCCGGTGTGGTCGGTGTCCCAACGGCGGATCTGGTGTTGGAGATGGCGTCGTTCCAGCCACTTGTTCCGGAGGACGCCGGGCGCCTCGCTGTCGTTGAACCATTGGGCCCACGAGAGATGATGGTCGTGAACGCGGTCGATCGGCAGCGCGGCCTCGCCTTCCAGCACCACACCCGGGCGCGCGGCATCCAGCTTGGCGCGGAAAGCCTCAGCGCCCTTGTCCATGGTGTCCAGGAAAATGCCGTCCGCGTCGAGCGCCTGGACCATGGTGGCCAGCACGTCCAGATCGTCCTTGCCCTCCCGGCGCGTGCCCGTGTCCCACGGATTGTAGTCGAGGAAAACCTTCACGCCCTGGGCGTGGAACTCTTGGACGACTTGCCGAAGGGCGAGAATTCCACCCGGCGCATCGCGGTAGAAATCGAACTGGTTGCGGTCGTCGGTCCCGATCCGCGGATAGGCGTGCCAGAGCACGACAGCGTCGTAGCCGCCGAACTCGCGCCGGCCGTGCTCGAGGAACTGGGCGACGCGATACTGACCGGCCGTCGGATCGTAGAACGTTTCATCGCACAGCATCAGGAAACAGCACGAGAAACAAGAGGACACCCACCTGAATTCCGGGCGGCGATAGAGCGCGTCCGAGTAGCCGAGTTGCTGACGGGTCGCGGCGCGCCACTCGGCGAGTTGCTGGCGAAACGCGGGCCAGTCCTTGGGGTCCTTCGGCGCTGGGATCAGCGGCAGCTCCGGCCGGAACGTGGAGTCGGCGGCCCGCGTCATCGGCCAGCGCGCGAACCCGGCCGTCGCGCCCAGGACCGAGGCGGCTCTCAGGAAACATCGTCGAGACAGCATGTTCATCATGGGCTGACGCGGTGATTGGAGGCGCCATCGCCCCCGACCGTTCTCAGGCACAGCGCGAGAATGGCGCCATTGGGGTCAACGACGCGGCATTACCCTTGAAACTGAAGTTCGTAGAGCCTTCGGTAAACGCCGCCACGCTGGAGCAGTTCGTCGTGCCTGCCCATCTCCACGATCCGCCCCTGATCGAGGACGATGATCACGTCGGCGTGGAGGATGGTGGAAAGGCGGTGCGCGATGCAGAGGCAGGTTCGACCCTGCATCAAGTCGTCCAGCGCCGCCTGTACGGCGCGCTCGGACTCGGTGTCGAGGGCGCTGGTGGCCTCGTCCAGCAACAGGATGGGGGCGTCTTTGAGCATGGCCCGCGCGATGGCGATGCGCTGACGCTGGCCGCCCGAGAGATTCACGCCCTTTTCGCCGACCACGGCGTCGTAGCCGCCGGGCTTCTCAAGGATGAAGTCGTGAGCGTGGGCGTGTCGGGCGGCGGCGAGGATCTGTTCCTCGGTCGCCCCGGGCCGGCCGAGGGCGATGTTGTTGCGGATGGTGTCGTTGAAGAGGATGGTTTCCTGGGTAACCACGGCGATCTGGCTGCGGAGGTCGCGCGAACGAACCTCGCGGAGGTCCAGGCCGCCGATGCGCACAGCGCCGCGTTTCGGGTCGTAGAAGCGGAGGAGGAGATTGGCCAGCGTGGTCTTCCCGGAGCCGCTGGCACCCACGAGCGCGACGAGTTGGCCCGCCTGGATCTTGAGGTCGATCCGGCTCAGCACGGTCCGGTCGCCATAGGCGAAGTCCACCTGGTCGAAGTGGATGTCGGCGCCGAGGGCCCGCAGGGGTTTGGGTTGGGCCGGCTCCGGCTCGGTGCTTTCGGTCTGCAGGAGTTCGAAGACCCGCTCGCTGGCGGCGCGGGCCTGTTCGAGCTGGTTGTGCAGGCGGGTGAGGTTCTTCAGCGGACGGTAGAGCGTCCAGATGGAGCCGACGACCGCGAGGAGGCTGGCCGAATCCGGTCGGGCACCGCTGCCAAAGAGCAGGTAGAGGAAGACCAGGGCCACGCCGATGGCCCCCATGAACTCGAGCAGTGGGCCGGGGATTTCCATGGACCGGATGATCCGCATGTAGTGGCTGATGAAGTGGCGGGCGGTGGTGCGGAACTGGCCGGCCATGGTGGCCTCCAGGTTGTAGGCCTTGATGATCCGGGTGCCGGTGAAGGCCTCGCTCATGACCGTGGTCAACTCCGCCGCGTGGGTTTGCATCGCCTTGCTGGCGCGGCGCACCTTGCGGCCGTAGATGGCAATGGGCGCCATGCAGACCGGCAGGACAATCAGCGAGATCAAGGTCAGCTTCGGATAAAACCACAGCAGGCCGCCCAGCGTGGCGACCAGGGTGACGGGGTCCTTCACGATCACGGCCGTGGCACCGCTGATGATGCCCTGGAGTGTGTGCGTGTCGTTCATCAGGCGGGACATCAATTCCCCGCTGCTGGCGCGGTTGAAGAACCCGGCCGACAGGCCCAGCAGATGTTCGAACAGCCGGACGCGCAGGTCCGTGATCGCGCGGATGGCGGTCCATTGCAGGAAATAGACGTTCAGGTAGGAGAAGAGCCCGCGCAGGAGGATCACCGCGGGGATGGCGCTCACGAGCACGACGGACGCCGCCGGGTGCATCCCGACGCCCTGCGCGAGGGATTCCCGCGCGGTCGTCAGCCAGGCGCGCAGAGAGTCCGGGGCCGCCTGGGTCAGTTTCGCCACCGCTTCCGGGCTGTTGAACACCACCGCATAGACCAGGGTGATCGTGAGGATCATCAGCGGCTCCATGAAGCCCCCGATGATGCCCGTCACCACGCCGAGAAGCAGCCGCGCGCGGTACGGTTGGGCCAGCCCCCAGACTTTGAAGAGAAATGCGATCATCGGATCGGCCCCGGAAGTATGCTCGGCGGATCGGGGCGAGGCGAGCAGTTTGTCAGTGGCGGATCGGATTCAGCCAACCGCTCGCGCGCCAGCCGGGCCACCTGCTCGGGCTCGAGGCGCGCCAGGCATTCGGCATGACCCAGCCGCTCGCACGGCGCGGCGTGATGGTCCACGCAGTAGCACGGTACGCGGATCACCTGATGCAACGGCCCGGTCGGCAGCCACGCCCGGTAAGCGCCCTGTTCCCGGAAGAAGGAGATCGTCGGCACGCCTAACGCCACCGCCAGATGCATGACGCCAGAGTCCGGCCCGAGGTGCAACCGGCAGCGCGTCAACACAGCCGCCAGTTGGGCCAGGGTCAGGTTCTCGGGAAGGAGTTGCAGCCGCGAGTCGTTCACGCGGGCCACCAGCTTCCACAGCCGCTCGCGTTCCCGCGGATTCGGGCTACCCGATGCCACGACGCGCAATCCCGGATGATCCGCCCACAGCGATCGAAGGAGAACGACGTGATGGTCCAGCAGCCATTCCTTCAAGGGATTGGCGGAATTGGGAGACAAGTGAGCGGTGCCGGGGGGAACGAGGTCTGCCGACCATTTCATGGCGGCCTCGGGCACTTGGAGAGCGAACCGGGGCGGGTCCAGTTGGAAGCCGCAAGCGGCGAGCACCTGACGCCGCTGCTCCCACACGGTCAGGTCCGGTTCCTGGCGCGGCACCCAGTTCGGGATCAGCCACCGATTCCAGAAATGCTCGCGCCCCGCCGCGTGGGCCACACGCCAGCGCGCGCCCGTCAGTCCGGCGAGAATGATGCAGCGGTCGTTGCCGTTAAAGCTGAGCGCCAGGTCAAATTGCTCGCGACGCAAGGCGCGCACCAGCCGCCATTGTTCCGCCCACGATCGCTCGGCGCGCTTGAGCCGCACCGACCAGATGCGATCCACGCAGGGGGCCATGCGCAACACCTCGGCGCCCAGCGGCGAACTCACCACGTGCAAGGCCGCCGACGGGTAATGGCGTTTGATCTCCCAGAGCCCGGGCACGAGGTGCAACGTGTCGCCCAAAAAGCCGAGGTCTACGACCACGATCTTTTGCGCGGCGCGGGTCTGCTGGTAAAAGCCGGCCAGGGACGACGGCTGCATCGCCATGACCGATAGCGCAAACGCCTGCGGACGACGACAAAAAACCCTCGGGCCGGGCGCTTTTGGCTGTTCAGTGCACCGGTGGAGTGGTTCACTCGGCGCCGTGAGAATCAGCGGGTTCACCTTCATCCGAAACGGTGTCACGCTGGGGTATCCCTTCGTGCCTTCGATCCGGTCCCTGCTCCCGCTGTGCGATGAGGTCGTCGTCAACGTCCCGCGTTCCACCGATGAGACCCTGGCGCAGGTCCGGGCGATCGGCGACCCGAAGATCCGGATCCTGGAGACGGAGTGGGATGAGGCGCAGCGCACCGCCGGCCTGGCGCTGTCGCACCACACGAACCTGGCCCTGGAGCAGTGCACGGGCAACTGGCGGGTGTATATCCAGGGCGACGAGGTCCTGCACGAGGACTCGATTCCAGCGATGCGGGTGGCGATGGAGCGCGAGCTCGGCCACCCGGAGGTGCAGGGCCTGCTCGCGGACTACACGCATTTCTACGGGAGCTACCGGACGCAGGTCTATTCCTTCGGATGGTATTACCGCGAGGTGCGGGTGGTGCGGCGCGATCCGGACATCCGTTCGTACGGCGACGCCCAGGGGTTCCGCACCCGGGCGGGTGAGAAGCTCCACGTCCGGCCCTCGGGCGGGCGCTATTTCCATTATGGATTCGCGCTGAAACCGGATGTCGCGCGCCGGAAACATGCGAACCTCGCGGCGTTGTACAGCGGCGAGGAAGGCCTCCGTCGCAACGCCGGACGTCCCCCGCGCTACTACGACGACGACCAGAAGGTCCGTCTCTTCGCGGGCACGCATCCGGCCACGATGCGCGAGGCGGCGGCGGCGGCGGATTGGACCTATACGTCGCGCAATCCGCTGATCCGCTTCCGTCGCGAGTATTTCTGGGAGGACGTCGCCTTGATCCTCCAGCGCTGCACCGGGTTGACCGTGGGTGTCCACAAAAACTATCGACTCCTGCCATGAACCGGCTGCCCATCACCGTCTGCATGATCTCCGGCGCGGAGGCGCACCGCATCGGGCGCGCCCTCGAGAGCGTGGCGGGCTGGACCCGCGAGATCGTGGTCGTCCTGAACGAAGAGGTGAACGACGGAACTGCCGAGATCGTCCAGCACCACGGCGGAGTGCTCCGCCGCCACCCCTGGCAGGGATTCCGGGAGCAGAAGAACCTCGTCCAAAGCCACGCGACCCAGCCGTGGATTCTTCAACTGGATGCGGACGAGGAAGTGTCGGACGCGTTGCGCGCTGACATCCATCGATTCTTCACCGCCGACCACGAGGGTTTCGCCGGCGCGTCGTTTCCGCGCAAGGTTTGGTTTTTGGGCCGCTGGATCAAGCATGGCGACTGGTATCCCGACCGCGTGCTGCGCCTCTACCGCCGTGACGCCGGGCGGTGGTGTGGCAGCGCGGAGCATTGCGCCGTGGAATTGCAGGGCCGATGCCAGCGCCTGCGTGGCGACCTGCACCACTACAGCAGCCCGACGATTGCCGGGTATCTGCTCAAGTTTCCGTACTACGCCGATCTGCAGCTCCAGTGCCAGATCAAGGAGGGAGCCCGCTGGTCGGCGCTGCCGGTGCTCGTGCGCTGCGTCTGGCGGTTTATGCGCGCCTACGTTTTTCGGCTGGGATTCCTGGACGGCTACCCCGGCTTCTTCATCGCCGCCTCGACCGCCTACGGCACGCTGTTCCGGCACACCCGGCTTTACGAGCATCAACAACCCGCCTCCCCGCCATGCCTGGCCTCCGAGTCTCGTTGATCGTCAGCACCTACAACAGCCCGGACGCGCTGGCTAAGGTGTTCGCGGGGATCGCGCGCCAGAGTGGCCCGCCGGACGAAGTGCTCGTCTCCGACGATGGCTCCGGCGCCGTCACGCGCGAGTTGGTGGCCGGGTGGAGACGAACGCAGCCCTTTTCCGTGCGCCATGTCTGGCATGAGGACATGGGCTTTCGCAAAACCGCCATCCTGAACAAATCGGTCGCGGCGGCGTCCGGTCCCTACCTGGTTTTCCTGGATGGCGACTGCGTACCGCACCGGCATTTCATCGCGGATCACCGGGCGCTGGCGGAACACGGTTTCTGGGTGCAGGGCCGGCGCTGCTTCGTGAAGGAGGATTGTGTCGCCGCGTTTGAACCGGAACGGACGCCGGTTGGCCGCTGGATTTTGACGGGCCGCATCACGGGCGTGGCCAAGGCGCTGCGGCTGCCGTTTCCCCTCATCCGGCGCGACACTGCCCAGCGCGGCATCATCGGCTGCAACCTGGCGGTCTGGCGGGACGATCTCATCGCGATAAACGGGTTTGACGAAGAGTATGTCGGCTGGGGCATCGGCGAGGACTCCGACATGGGCACGCGGCTTTACCATCTTGGCCGGCCCCGCAAATTTGTCTATGCTCACGCCGTCGTGTTTCATCTGAATCATCCGGCGGCGCCACGCGATCACCTGGCCCAAAGCCTGGCCCGGCTGGAGCGAACGATCCGCTCCGGCCAGCCGCGCTGTGCCCGCGGCCTGGAGCAATACCTGCCCTGGCAATGAAGCCTTCCCCGCGCGAAGGCGAACTGGTCTGGGAATTCTTCGGCCGTAGCGCTGAGGGATTCTTCGTCGAAGTTGGCGCCAACGATCCGGAGGAAGGCTCGCAGACGTGGTTCCTGGAGCAGCACGGTTGGCGGGGTATCCTTGTGGAACCGCTCGCGCGTTTCCAGGCCGCCTTGCGCGCAAGGCGGCCGCGTTCCCGGATCATCCAGGTGGCCTGCGGCCCGCCAGGGTGTCCGCCGACCGCCGACCTGTACGTAGGAGAAAACTCCGAGCACTCGTCCCTGCGGCGCAACGCCGTGGATGCCGGCACCCGCTATGTGCAGACGGAGACGGTGCGCGTGATGACGCTGGATGAAGTGCTGGCCGAAGCCGGCCATCCGCCGCTGGACTTCGTCAGCATCGACGTTGAGGGCCTGCAAATCGAAGTGCTGAAGGGCTTCGACCTAGCGCGGCACCGGCCCCGGCTGCTGATCGTCGAAGACCATCTACTGAACTGGGAGACGCACCTGCACCTGCGCCGCCGCGCCTACCAATTGGTCAAGCGCACGCAACTCAACAACTGGTACGTGCCGCGGGGGACACCGTTCCCTCTGACCAACGCCCTCGAGCGGCTGAGACTGTGGCGCAAACTCTGGCCGGGCACGCCCCTCCGGATGCTCAAGGCCTGGATGCGGCGCCGCCGATGAGCTTGCGCGTCCTTCATCTCAACTCCCTCCTCACCGGCGGCGGCACGGACGACCAGTGCGTCAAGCTGGCGTTGGGCTTGCGGCAATTGGGCCAGCACGTGTGGATCGCTGGCCCGGACGGGCGCGAGTGCTCCCGCATCATCCGCGAACCGGGCATGCCGTTCCACGTCACGCCGCCGGAAGGACCGCTCAAGTGGAACTTCATCAGCGCCGCAGCGCGTTTCATCCGCCACGAGAAAATCCAGATCGTTCACGGCCACCACGGCCGCGACCTCTGGCCCACGATCGTGGCGGCCCGGCTCTCCGGCGTCCGGCCAAAGATCGTGCTCACGCGGCACCTGGCCAAGAGCCCCAGCTCATGGTTTAGCCGCCGGTTTCTGCTGAGCCAGTGCGAGGCGTTGATCGCGGTGTCCCAGTTCGTGGCGCGGGTGCTGCGGGAAGGTGTCTACGAGCCTGACTCACCCGAGCCGGAGCGCCGCGCGCGCCCGCCACTCCGGGGCGACCGGTCAAAGATCCATGTCATTTATGGGGGCATTGACACGGAGCGGTTCCGCCCCCTCCCGCCCGAGGCTCCGGAAGTGCAGGCGCGGCGGCGCGCGTGGGGACTCACCGCGGACAACTACGCCTTCGCCGTCGCGGGTGGCTACGATGCGCCGCGCGGCAAGGGCCAGCGGGAATTTCTTCAAGCCGCGGCGCAGATCCATCGGCAGGTGCCGCAAGCGAGGTTCTTGATCGTAGGTCGCGGCAACCTGGAAGCGGTTCTGCGCGCGGACATCGCCCGCTTGGGGCTGGCGGGCAAAGCCTGGCTGACCGGGCCGTGCGCCGACATGCCGGTGGGCATGAACGCCCTCGACTGCCTGGTGCATCCGCAGGTGGGCACGGAGGCGCTGGGCCTGGTGCTCTGCGAGGCGTTCGCCTGCGGCAGACCGGTCATCGCGTCGGAGCTGGACGGCATTCCGGAGGCCTTTGCCGTCGGCCACGAAGGTCGGCTCGTGCCGCCCGAGGACATCGGGGCGCTGGCCGACGCCCTGCGCGCCTGCGCCCAGGCGCCGCGGCTGAGCGAGGTCGGACGCTCCCAGTTGCACGGGCGCATGATCGAGGGTTTCTCACTGGCGACCAGCGCCCGCAAAATCCTCGGACTCTACCGCTCGCTGCTCTAAGCGGCGTCACGGTCAAAGGTGGGGCTGTCGAAGGTGGGGCTTGGCGAAGGGCGCGCGGCCCGCTAGGCTGCCTCCGCAACGAGCACGGTGAGCCGGATGAACGACGACACTCAACGATCGGAAGCCCTCGAGAAGGAACTGGTGTGGGAGTTTTTTGGACGCAAACGCGACGGGTATTTCGTTGAAGTCGGCGCCAACGATCCCCGCGGCGGCTCGCAGACGTGGCTGCTGGAGCAGCGCGGCTGGCGGGGTATGCTCGTCGAACCGCAAGCCGCCTTTTACCAAAGGCTAGTGGCGGCGCGGCCCCGCTCGAAGGTTTATCAGGTGGCTTGCAGCGCGCCGGACCGCTGCGGGCTGGCCACCCTGCACGTGGCCAGCCATGATGGCTTCTCAACCCTCCAGCCGCAGACCGACTCTCACGGCATCGAGTTTGTTGGCACCGAAAACGTCCGGGTGCTGACCTTGGATGCGCTGCTCGAGGCGGAAGGCAATCCGCGGATTGATTTCGTTTCCATCGACGTTGAAGGGGCTGAGTTGGAGGTGCTCCAAGGGTTCAGCCTGGAACGGCATCGGCCCACGCTCGTACTGGTTGAGGACGGAGTGCGCAACCTCGACAAGCATCGCGCGATGACCGCCCGCGGCTACAAGCTGGTCAAACGGACCGTGCTCAACAACTGGTATGTGGCGCGCGAAACGCGCTTCACCCTGACGACCCTGGGCGAACGGCTGGAACTCTTCCGCAAAATGTATCTGGCGACACCGATCCGGCGGTGGCGGCTCGCGGTTCGTCGTCATCGGGTGGCACGGAAAGCATCCGAGTGACGATCGCCGAGCGACGCACGCGTTGCGAAGTGGGTCTGAACCAGCATCTCGCCTCCGGCGGAGCGTGAAAACAATTCCGCGCAACCAACCGCCCCGCCCCGCTTGCTCCATACGAACTTGCTCTTCGCCGGGCGGCAACGAGCCCCTCACCGACGCGTCGACAGAAAATACGCGGCGGCCTCGGTTTTCAATCGGGCGAGGTGGCCCTTCAATCGACTGCGCGCCGCCCGGGCTTGCCAGGCTTGGACTTGAAAGATCCAGGGAATGCTCCGTTGGCGGCACCCTTCCAGACGCTCCTGCGCCAGCACGATTTGCTCGACGGTTTTTTCGACTTCATCAATCCGGAGCTTCGCCAACTCGGGTTCCAACTGGGGGGTGCGGCGACGCTCCTCTCGCAAAACACGCTGGGCGGTGAGGAAGAGTTTCCAATTGAGCCGGTCAACTCGGTAATCCCGCAGGTTGTAGGTTTTTTCGTGATAGAGGAAACGAGAGCAGCGTTGCGGGCTGACCGCAAGGGTGATACCCAAGGCATTGAACAATCCCCAGGCGCCGTCTCCAACCGTACCGAAGTCCGCGGGGAAAGGGCGCTCCTGAAGACAAGTAGTCCGGAACAAATTGCTGGCCGCGCTGCCCAGAAGTGCCCCTTGGACATTCGTCAACGCGAAATAGAACGTTTCCACAGGTCGCAGCGCAAACGGATCGCGAATCCGAAGGTGAGCGATGAGGTCATCGATCGGCCAATCCACATCTTCGCCCAACCCCCCTTCGACCCGCTC
>Ga0315274_10013915_pt1 | contig 11433 bp, 9 predicted proteins | sample YL17G02_20_MG_FD_203700 | JGI IMG/M metagenome (GOLD analysis project Ga0315274, IMG submission 203700) | Sediment microbial communities from Yellowstone Lake, YNP, Wyoming, USA - YL17G02_20 | ecosystem: Environmental > Aquatic > Freshwater > Lake > Sediment | place: USA: Wyoming | collected...
CCTGCACGAACCTCCATGTCTCGTCCCAGGCGGCCCAGTCGCGGGTGAGCTTCTCGAGGTCCGCGGCTTCGGCGGCGAAGGCCTGCGCCACCCGCTCGGCGTCCTTCAGCGTCTCGCGCTCCTCGAGTGCAGCGAAGGACGGGAGCACGATCGCGCTCTGGACGATGACGATTCCCACGGTCGCGGCGACCCAGGCCGCCACGATGAGGAGCATCGCCTTGTAGGTGAGGGAGAGCCCTCGGAGGGTAGGCTCTAGATTGGTCGTGGTGCGCCGCATGGATCGCCGACGCCATGATGCCACAAACCTCCATGCCTTTCAACCGCGCCCGTGTTGCCTGGAATCTGACAGGATCAACCAACATTCCAGCGGCACGCTCCAACGGCTTGTTGGTCTTTTTACTTCTCAGCCCTCTGCAGCCTTGTCAACGAGTCTTCCATTGATGAACTTGTGGAGCACGCTGGAGATGAGGGTCTGGTAAGGCAGACCATCCCGGACGGCTTTCTTTTGAAGTTCCATTAGGTCATTCTCGGAAATTCGGATATTGACCCTTTTATCCTTGCGCAGCGCGTTCTTTGCGTAGAGTCTCATCTGCCTGCGGTCGCTATCGGCGTCTTTGGACGATTTCCATTCCGCGTTCTCATACGATCGAAGGGTAGCTTTCTCATCTTTCGTCAGTTTCATGATTGTCTCCTCCGCTGCGTAGAAAAGTCTTGGTTGCCTTTCTGCTTGGTATGATTGTCTTGAGGATCAAGTACTCCTCTGTCTCGATATAGGGCACCAAATACGCATAGCGGCCCAGTTGCACGATCATCATCCTCTGTCCCGGATACTTCGTTTGGTTTGGATGATCAATTATGTCAAGCACTGCCCCTTGTTCCATCGCAAACAGTATGTCCTCGACACAGACACCTCTGTCCTTGAACAGGAGGGCATTCTTGTCGGAGTCCCAGAGGATCTGCCTCACTGTTCGAAGGTATCACTTTGTGTGCATTTTGGCAACATGAAGAGGGTTCGCGAAGCGATCGAGCTCTGCCCGGCGAGCCATCGGGCCGCGGTCGCGATCAGAATCCTGTTCCTGCCATTCTTGACGACTCTCCCGACGCCCGGACGGTTGACGAGCTGGATGGCGGGGACGTTCAGCGCATCTTGAAAGGAAACGAGGGTTGAGGCCACCTCGGCATCGGAAAGCTTCGCTTCCACCATGAAGATCGGGACCTGGTCCCGGGTGACGAGGAAGTCGACCTCCCGCTTCTCCTTCGTCCTGAGGTACCAGAGACCGTCGTCGCCGTATCCCGAATCGGTCCAGAGCGAGGTTGCCCTCTTCAGCTCGAGAGCGATGATGTTCTCGAAACGCGCTGCCTCGTCGTCGACCCGAGCCGGATCGTAGAAATATAGTTTGGGCTCCTTCACGAGGGATCTGCTGATCTTCCTGTGGTAGGGCTGGATGGAGAATATGAGGAAGAATCTCCGAAAGACCTCGAGCCACGAGGAGATGGTGCTCGGCGACACCTTCAGGATCTGGGCGCAGCTCGAAGCCGAGAAGCCGCTGCCCACGCGAGCGGGCAGCAGCGAGTACAGCGCCTCCATGGTATCGATTTGCTTCACGGCGAAGGCGTCGCGGACATCTTCCCGCAGAACCTGGCGGTGGTAGCCGGCCGCCCACCGGCGGTATGTGCGCGGCTCGCCGCTCAGGAAGGGTTCGGGGAAGCCCGAACATCGGAACAGGGCGCGCCAGGGGTCGCCGACCTCCGGCTCGGATATGTCCGGAATTTCGCACAGGCGGGAGACGGCGCCCTCGGGATCCACTCGATCGCGGAACAACTCCCCCATGGTGAATGGAAAGAGGTGAAACTGCCAGTACCGGCCTGCAAGCGAATCTCCACGGCGCTGGTACAGATCGAGCCGTTCACTCCCCGTCACGAGGAATCGATGGCCATCGCTATAGCCGTCGTAGAGACCCTTGAGATAGGTCTTCCAGCCCTTGTACTTGTGGATCTCATCGAGGACAACGAGGGGCATGTCGCCCTTCTTCCTGTCGACTTTCTCGAAAAACGTCGGGTCCTCGAGGAGAGTCCGCCTGTCCTGGGGGATGTCGTAGTTGAAGTACAGCGAGGAGGGCTCGCTCCCCGCTATCGATTTCGCCAGGGCGGTCTTTCCCGTCTGGCGTGGCCCGGAGACCAGGATGAGGCGCTTGTGCGCGTCGAACTCCTTCCAGGTGGAGAGATAGTAGCGCCTTTCCCTCATGATGACCATTTGCTGCTCAACTGGAAAAAAGTCAAGACCATTTTTCGATTGACCTGAAAAAAGTCAGCCGCCGTCAGGCCAGCAGCTGCGAAAGCCTGTCCTTGATGAACTCCGACTTTTCGCGAAGGCCGATCGAGCCCGTCTTCAGCACGAGGAAGTTCGGCCTATGCGGGTCGATGCCCACCCTCCCCTCGCCCTCCCTCACCATGCGCACCACCCTGTCGATCGAGACCTTGGACAGCTTCGCGAACTCCACGTTGAGCGCGCCCTTCTCCTCCCGGATCGACGTGATGAAGAGCTTGCGGCAGATGATGCGGATCTCGGCCAGGGCCAGGACGCTATGCACCTCGTCGGGGATCGGGCCGAACCGGTCCTCGATCTCCCTGTAGACCTTGTCGAAGTCCTCCTCCGTCGAGACGGAGGCGACCTTCTTGTACACTTCCATCTTCTCCATGGCCTCGGGGATGTAGGAGTCGGGGATGAAGCCCGAGTACTCCAGCTCCATGTACACCTCGGGGGCCTGCTCTGCGCGGGCCTGCGACAGCTCGGCCACCGCCGCATCCAGCATCCGCAGGTACAGGTCGTACCCCACCGAGAGGATGTGGCCATGCTGCTCCCGGCCGAGGATGTTGCCCGCCCCGCGGATCTCCAGGTCCTTCAGGGCGATCTTGAAACCCGAGCCCAGCTCCGTGTGATCCGAGATGATGCGCAGGCGCTTCATCGCGATCTCCGAGAGCGCCCTGCGGTCGGGATAGAACAGGTAGGCGTAGGCGGGGATGCCGGCCCTGCCCACCCTGCCCCGAAGCTGGTACAGCTGGGAGACCCCGAGGGCGTCAGCCCTGTCGATGATGATCGTGTTCACGTTGGGGATGTCCAGACCGTTTTCGATGATCGTCGTGGACAGCAAGAGCTGGCGCTCCCCGTGGACGAACAGGCGCATCACCTCCTCAAGCTCGTCCTCGGCCATCTGCCCGTGAGCCACGACGACCGAAACCTCGGGCACGAGCCGGCGCAGGAAGAGGAAGACATCCTCGATGGTTTCCACGCGGTTGTGAAGGAAGTACACCTGACCCCCCCGGGCGATCTCGTCGCGGATGGCGCGGGCAGCCAGCTCCTCGTTGAACTCCGTCACGTAGGTCTCGATGGGGAGCCTGTTCTGCGGGGCGGTGTTGAGGATGGACATGTCGCGCACCTTCATCAGCGACATGTTGAGGGTGCGGGGGATGGGCGTGGCGGTGAGCGTGAGGCAGTCCACTGAGGTCTTCAGCTGTTTCAGCCTCTCCTTGTGCTTGACTCCGAAGCGCTGCTCCTCGTCCACTATCAGCAGGCCGAGGTTGCGGAAGGCGACATCTTTCTGGATCAGGCGGTGGGTGCCGATCACGATGTCAACGTTGCCCGCGGCAGTCGCTGCGATCGCCGCCTTCATCTCTTTGGGATGGCGGAACCGAGAGAGCATTTCGACCTTCACCGGGAAGCGCTCGAAGCGCTCGCGGAAGGTCTCGTAGTGCTGCTCGACGAGGATGGTCGTCGGGGCGAGCAGCGCGACCTGCCTCCCTCCCATGACGGCCTTGAAGGCGGCGCGCAGGGCGATCTCGGTCTTGCCGTAGCCCACGTCTCCGCAGACCAGGCGGTCCATCACCGTGGGCTTCTCCATGTCCGCCTTCACGTCGCGGATGCAGGTGAGCTGGTCCTCGGTCTCCTGGTAGGGAAAGGCGGCCTCGAACTCGCTCTGCCAGTCCGTGTCGGGCGGGAAGGCGTAGCCCGGCTCGGCCTTCCGTCGGGAGTGCAGTTCGAGCAGGCCGTGGGCGAGATCCTCGACCGCCTTCTGCGCCCTCTCCTTGCGCTTCTGCCAGCCCCTGCCGCCCATGGAGTCCAGCCTCGGCTGCCTGCCCTCCTGGCCGATGTAGCGCTGGATCAGGTTGACCTGCTCGATGGGAATGAAAAGCTTCTCGCTGTCCGCGTACTCCAATCGAATGTAGTCCCGCTCATTGCCCGCCGCGCTGATCCGCTCGATGCCGAGGAACACCCCGATGCCATAGTTCACATGGACGACGAAGTCGCCCGGGCTAAGCTCGACGAAGCTCTCGATCGCGGCGCTCTTTGCCGTGCCGACTGAGCGCGGGATGCGCCTCTTCCTGCCGAAGATCTCGTTCTCCTGAACGACGAGTATCCTGCTGTCGGGAAGGGCGAAGCCCGCAGAAATGCTCTGCGGCAGGATCTGCACGTCCAGGTCCTTGAGGATATGGCGCAGCCTGTCGGCCTGCACGTCGTAGACGGCGAAAATGTAGACGGCGTAGCCGTTGCGCAGCGAGGCCTCCACCTCCTCGCGGAAGAAGGTGAAGTTTCCGAAGAACGAGCGGGGGCCGTCCGAGGGGAGATGGAAGGTGCCTTCTGGGCTGCCGCCACGGCTCGCCTTGGGCTCGCCCTGGCTCCCGCCCGAGGGGCTCCCGCCTCCGCGCGCCGTTGGCGCGCCAGGGGGCAGTGTCGGGAAGTCGACCTGGCGCGGCATCCGACCGAGCAGCTCTCCGAAATCGAGCAGGATCTTCTGCGGACCGGGAACGACCTCCCTGCGCGCCCGTGCCCTGCGGAAGAGCTCGAGGTACTCCTTTCGCAGCGCAGCGGCGTTTGCCGCAAGCCGCTCCCCGTCCACCAGGAAGACGGTCGCGCCCTCTCCCAGGTAGTCGAGAACGGAGAAAGGAGCAGTAAAACACAGGGGATAGAAAAGCTCTGCCCCGCTCGCCTCGGGATCGTCGAGCACGCGCGAGACAGCCTGCTCCGTCTCCTCGGAACTGAAGCCGAGGTCTGCGAGGCTCGCGGTGAGGGCGGCCGCCTCGTCCGGGCCGAAGCAGACCTCGCGGCAGGGCATGATGGCGATCTCCTCCAGGGCCCCTGTCGAGGACTGGTCCAGCGGATCGAACCATCTGATGTCCTTCACCTCGTCGAAGTCGAGGGTGATCCTCACCGCCTGTTCATGCCCGGGAACGTACACGTCCACGACTTCTCCGCGGATCGCCATTTCCCCGTGGATGCTCACTGTCGGGACGCGCAGGTAGCCTGCCCGGGCAAGCCTGTCGGCCGTTCGCTGCGGGTCCAGGGGCTCTCCCCGCCGCACGGTGAGCACCTGCGCCGCGAGATACGAGGGATCGGGAACGGGGGTGAGTAGAGCGCGCAGCGGCGCGATGAGCAGGAGCGGATCGCGCTCGAGAAGCCTCGAGAGCACGCTGACCCGTTCCCCGAACACGGAGGGCAGCGGACTGGTGGACTCGAAGGCAGCCACGCCCCACCAGGGGAACAGAACCGCGGCGGCCTCTCCGGAGAAAGTGGCGATATCCTGCTGGAGGCTCTCGGCCTCCCTCTCGGTCGGAACAACGACGAGGCTCGCGCCCCCGCGCCCGGCCGCGGCGCTGCCGCCGTGCAGCTCGGCGAGGAGGAGCGAAAGGTATCCCCCCTTGGGCCCGTGGACCCGCAGCGAGACCTTCTCCCCCCTGAAGGCGGAGAGCAGGCCCTGGAACGGGCGCGAGGAGCGGAAATGGCGTTCGATCGCTTTTCGAAACAAGTTTCGCATGGATATTACCGAAAATAGTAAGGGAAAAGGGGAGCAATCGCCGTGAGAAAGACTCTTGCCGTACTCATCATCCTGCTCGCTGTCTCATGCCCCTTCGCCGCGGCGAGCCAGGACGATTCGGGTTTCAGCATCCGGTTCTTCGAGAAGAAGGTCTACTTCCTGGGCGACGGGATCCAGATCGAGGCGGTCATCGCCAACACCACCGCCCAGACCATGCGCTTCAAGGTCGCGGACAACAGGTTCTTCAACCTCGACTTCGACGTCCGAACCACCACGAACCTCGCCCTCGAACACGCACGGCAGTTTACCACGGAGAGGAACTCGGATCAACCGGTGTTCTTCCGTGAGGTGAGCCTGGAGCCGGGGGAGAAGTACGGGATCGTCGTGGATCTCACCCGATTCGCCTCCTTCGCGGAGCCGGGCCTGTTCGTCCTGCAGGCCTCCTTCTACCCTGAGTTGTTCCGCGGCAGCCAGTCAGCGACCGTGAAGTCCAACCGGCTCTCGCTGAACGTGAAACCCCCCGTCGTGACCGCCGAGGAGAAGGCGAAGGTCGAAGCGGAGACCGGCGCCCTGATCGCGCGCGCGCCCCTGCCCCCCGACGAAGTCGTGGCGTACACGATCCAGGCGCGGCAGAAAAGCCAGTGGGAGAAGTTCTACCTCTACCTCGACCTGGAGTCCCTGCTGAGGAAGAACCCCGAGAAAGACCGGGTCTACCGCGCGTCCACCGACGAGGCTCAGCGGCGCATGATCGAGACGTTCAAGGAGGAGCTGCGCAGGACCGCGATCGACCAGGAGATCAGCATCATCCCGACCTCCTTCGAGATCCAGAAGACCACCTATACTAGCTCCGAGGGAACGGTCATCGTGAAGGAGAAGTTCCGGTACGCCGACTACACCGAGCTCAAGGGCTACACCTACCACTTGAAGAAGGCCGACCGGTACTGGATAATCACGGACTACGAGATCAAGAACCTTGGGACGGAGTAGATGAAGATGCTCCTGGTGGCGGCGGAGGACCGGTTCTCGAGCGTCCTCGGCTACCACCTCACGCCGCTGGGCTTCACGTTGGAGTACGTGGAAGACCCTGTGCGCGCCATCGCCTCACTCGACGACATCGACCCGCAGGCCATACTCTTTTCGGCGGGCGACTACCCACGGCACTGGAAGGCGCTGCTCAAGATCGCGCGCGAGCGAAAGCCCAAGGAGGAGCTCATCTTCATCCTCGCCACTCCCCCCGACTTCGAACTGGAGGAGGCCGCGAAAGCGGCCCATCTCGGGGTGAACGGCCTGGTGGGCGAGGACTTGGCGGACAAGGCGGAGCTGTACCGGTTGGAGGAGATCATCCGCCGCTACCGCTCCGTGAAGGACAAGAGAAACTTCGCGCGCCTCGTTCCCGGCGGACAGGAGGAGCTGGGCTTTGCCTTCACGCATCCCCGAAGGCTGGCACTGGTCACCGGAAGGGTGCGTGAGATCTCCATCCAGGGGGCCAGCTTCTCGCCGGGGCGCGCCTCGGTCGTGGAGGACCTCGCCGTCGGAGCCGAGATCCCCCGCTGCTCGCTGAAGGTCGGCGACGAGATCGTCGCCCTGGACTGCAGGCTCACCCGCAGCGGCGCGGACCTCGGGGTCCAGTTCATGTCCTTCGGCGAGGGCGGTCATCACGCGCTGCTCACCTACATCCAGGGCAGGTCCGAAAGGGCGCTGAAGGAGGCCACCGCCGCCCCAGCTCCCTCTCTCGCCCCAGTCGGCGCGGCTTAGGCCTTCGCCTCGACGATCTTCAGGAACTCCCCCCGATCCACGACTTCCTTCTCCAACAGCAGCGCGGCGAGGGACTCCACGGTGGCGCGCTTCTCCTCGATGATCTTCCTCGCGGATTCGTGCGCCTGCTGGAGGATGCGCTTGACCTCCTCGTCGATCTCGGAGGCGATCCTCTCGGAGTACTCCTTTTCGGTCGGGAAGTACGAGTCGCCCTTGAGGAACGGGTTGTGGGGCCGCTCGTAGGTGGACAGGCCCAACCGCTCGCTCATGCCGTACTCCTTCACCATGGCCCGCGCGATGTCCGTGGCCTTGAAGAGATCGTTCTGCGCGCCGGTGGAAACGTCGTTGAAGAAGAGCTCCTCGGCGACCCGGCCGCCCAGCAGCGAGGAGAGTTTGCCCTCGAGCTCCCGCTTGGTGACGAGGTAGCGGTCCTCGGTGGGCAGCTGGATCGTGTAGCCCAGGGCGGCGATGCCGCGGGGGACGATCGAGATCTTCTGCACGGCGTCCATGTTCCCGAGGATGTGCCCGACCACGGCATGCCCTGACTCGTGGAACGCCACGACCTTCTTCTCTTTGGGGCTGATCAGGCGCTTTCGCTTCTCGAGGCCGGCGACGACCCTGTCGATCGCCTCGTCGAACTCGGCCATCGTGACCTCGCTCATGCCGCGCCGGGCGGCGAGGAGCGCGGCCTCGTTCACGATGTTGGCGAGGTCGGCACCGACGAACCCGGGGGTTCGCTGGGCGATGACGCGCAGGTCCACGGCCGCGGCGAGCTTCACGCCCCCGATATGGACCCTGAGGATCGCCTCCCGGCCGATCAGGTCGGGCCTGTCCACGACGACCTGCCTGTCGAAGCGCCCGGGCCGCAGGAGGGCGGGATCGAGGATCTCGGGCCGGTTGGTCGCGCCCATGATGATGACTCCCTTGCGTGTGTCGAACCCGTCCATCTCGGTCAGAAGCTGGTTGAGCGTCTGCTCGCGCTCGTCGTAGCCCCCCATGGGGTTGTAGCCGCGCGCTTTTCCCAGCGCATCCAGCTCGTCGATGAAGATGATGCAGGGCGCCTTGCCCGCGGCCTGCGCAAAGAGGTCGCGCACCCGCGCCGCCCCGACGCCGACGAACATCTCGACGAACTCCGACCCCGAGATGTTGAAGAACGGAACGCCGGCCTCCCCTGCCACGGCCTTGGCAAGGAGCGTCTTGCCCGTGCCGGGGGCCCCCACAAGGAGGATGCCACGCGGTATCCTGCCGCCGAGGGCCTCGAAGCGCTTCGGGGTCTTCAGGAAGTCCACGACCTCCTGCAGCTCCTCCTTGGCCTCCTCGATCCCCGCCGCATCGGCGAACGTGATGCGCTTCGCTCCAGGGTCCGCGACCACGAGCCTCGCTTTGCTCTTGCCGATGCTGAGCACGCCCGAGCCGCCCGTGCCCATGCGCATCATGAAGAAATTCCAGAGCGCGAACATGACCGCCACCGGGAGGATCCACGAAAGGATGCTCCCCATCAGCGAGCCCTGGGTCTTGCCTGCGAACTGCACGCCCTTCTCGCCCAGCAGCCTGACGAGGTCGGGGTCCTCGACCCGCAGAGTGTGGAAGGGCTGCGACTTCCCGCTCGAATCGGTCAGGATGCCCTGGATTTCGGTCGGCGAGACCGTCACTTGCTGGACCTTCCCGTCGGCGAGGGCGCGCTTGAAATCGCTGTAGGCGAGCTCAGGCGTGAGCCCTCCCCCGAGAAACCACTGCAGGCCAAAAATGAGCAGGAGGCCGGCGAGAACGTAGCCTATCGAAAACTGTGTTTTCTTATGCTGGTCTGTGTTCATGTCAGATCTTCCTCCACGGGCATCCGGGTGCGTGCGCGCTCTGAGGCCGGTAGGCGCCGTCGAGGCGGTCTGCCGCGTGCGCCACCACGAGCCCCCGCTTCTCGAGCTGTGCGCTCAGGAGGTGCCGGCGCTCGCGCGTGTTCCAACACGCGGGGCAGACGCCTGCCGTGGCGAGCTCTCCCGTGCGCACTCGACGCACGCGCACCATCGCGCGCCCCTCTCGAACCGCGGCCTCGCGGTCTCTCATGCGGATGTCTCCACATCCAATTTAATTCCGCCGCGCCGCGAAAACAAGCGCTGTCGTCTCCGTTGACACGGCCGGGCTCACTCGCCTATAACGTCGTGGGAGGCGAGAGTGAAGGTCCTTTTCACGGGCATCCAGCCCACCGGCGATATCCACCTGGGGAATTACTTCGGCGCCATCGCCAACTGGGTTCGCCTGCAGCACCAGTACGTCTCGTACATCTCCGTGGTCGATCTGCACGCGGTCTCCATCCCGTACGAGCCTGCGGAAATGCAGGGCCGGGTCATCGAGCTCGCCACGACGCTGTACGCCTGCGGGATCGACCTGGAAAAGACCACCCTCTTCGTCCAATCCGAGGTGCCCGGGCACGCGGACCTCACGTGGCTCTTCAACACGATCACGCCCCTCGGGGAGCTCGAGCGCATGACGCAGTTCAAGGACAAGCGCGAGCAGTTCCGCGCCTCCGTCAACGTCGGCCTCCTCGACTACCCCGTTCTGCAGGCGGCGGACATCCTGATCTACAAGGCCGAGGTGGTGCCCGTCGGCGAGGACCAGGTGCAGCACGTGGAGTTCACCCGCGAGGTGGCGCGCCACTTCAACGCGCGCTATGGCGAGACCTTCCCCGAGTGCCAGGCGCTGCTCACGGCGACCCCGCGCGTCGTCGGCCTGGACGGCGACGCGAAGATGAGCAAGAGCAAGGGCAACACGATCGGGGTTCTCGAGACCCCCGAGGAGATCTGGGACAAGCTCCGTCCCGCCAAGACCGACCCCGCGCGCGTGAAGCGGACCGATCCGGGCACGCCCGAGAAATGCACGATCTGGTCCTACCACCTCCTGGTCACCCCCGAAGGGGAGCGGCCCGCGATTCACGACGGATGCATGAGCGCGGGCATCGGGTGCATCGACTGCAAGAAAATTCTCCACAAGAATCTGATGAAGGTCCTCGATCCCATCCGGGAGCGCCACGCTGAGCTGGCCGGCCCGCGTCTGCGCGAGGTGGAACGGCGCCTGGAGGCGAACGCAGAACGCTGCCGCGAGGTCGCGAAATCGACCATCCTCGAAGTGAAAGGGAAAATGGGGTTGAAACAGGTATGGAAGATCTAGATCTCTCGCCCGAGGATCTCGCCGTCGACTCTCTCGGCGACACTGCCTTTCCCTCGCCCCTGGAGCTGAGCACGGTCTACGGCGACGGGATCGCCAACTACGTCGACGACAGCCGGACCGTGCTGCTGTCGCATGACAGGGATGAAGTGGTGGCGCGCATCCGAGAGGGAAAGTCCCTGCCCGCCTTCCAGGCGGCCGGACCCCGGCAGAGGATATGGTTCGAGCCCTCGAAGGTGCAGGCGGCCGTCGTGACCTGCGGCGGATTGTGCCCCGGGATCAACACGGTTGTCCGCACCCTGGTCATGGAGCTGTACTACCGCTACGGCGTGCGCTCAATCCTTGGCATCCGCTACGGCTACCGCGGGTTCATCCCGAAGTACGGCTACGATCCCGTCACGCTCACTCCGGACCTGGTGAAGGGCATCCACGAGATCGGAGGAAGCTTCCTGTCCTCCTCGCGGGGAGAGCAGGACACGGGCGAGGTGGTGGATTTCCTCCAGCAGAAGGGCATCTCGCTGCTGTTCACGATCGGGGGAGACGGCACGCTGCGGGGCGCAGACGCGCTCGCCGAGGAGGTGAGGCGGCGGAAGCTCGCCATCGCCGTCATCGGTATTCCAAAGACCATCGACAATGACATCTCGTTCGTCGAGAGGACCTTCGGCCTGGAAACAGCCTTTTCGATCGCCTCCGAGTCCATCCGGGCAGC
>Ga0315274_10013918_pt1 | contig 11432 bp, 12 predicted proteins | sample YL17G02_20_MG_FD_203700 | JGI IMG/M metagenome (GOLD analysis project Ga0315274, IMG submission 203700) | Sediment microbial communities from Yellowstone Lake, YNP, Wyoming, USA - YL17G02_20 | ecosystem: Environmental > Aquatic > Freshwater > Lake > Sediment | place: USA: Wyoming | collected...
TGTCGTATCAATTTGCGGAGCAGGCCGGGACCAAGTTCAATGTGTTGAGGGATGGATAATGTCCATTGATAACCGGGTTTGGTCAACATCACATGTGAGCCTTTTTGACGGGCTACAATCCACCCTGCCCTTTGAAATTTACGGACAGCTTCGGCGCCTGAGCAAAGTTTTAAAATATTGCTCATCACACATAGACTTCAACAAACCGGGCATGTTCAGGAGATTGCTTGGATTCCATCACTTCCAGCCATCCTTCAATGGCTTCTTTGATATTGGCTATAACTTCTTCATAACTTTTCCCTTGAGAAAGACAGCCTGGAAGTGCTGGAACTTCAGCCACATAATATCCATGTTCATCCTGTTCAATGATCGCACGAAATTTCATTTGGTTTCCTTTTTCAATTTAAAATTCCCAGCGGTTTCAACCCTTCTCTTCATCGTCGTCGGGTGCCTTTATTACAGCTTGTATGAATTCTTCGGGGGTTTTACATTCCACGATATCAGGATTCTGTTCCGCCTTAAGCACCCGTTCCACCAGTGCCTTGCGCCTGCGTTCCCTGTCGAGAAGGTATGCAGTGAAGTCCCTTACTTCCTGGCGGGCTGTTTCCGAGAGCATCTTGAGCATTTCGCCAATTTCAGAGATTTCCATTGTCTTCATGAAACAATGATAATTTGTGGATGTTTTTTTGTCAACAGCAAAAGTAGGGGTTCCGTCATTAGAACCGCAGACGAAAGTTGCGTATCTGCTGAAGAGATGAAAAATGGAAGTCTTCAAAATTGGAAATCGGTAATCACAAATTGGAAATTAAATACGGGAAGTGTGCCTCTTTATATTAGAGGGAGAGGGCAGTGATGGGCATCCCATTGAGTGTATTGATCATTGAAGATTCAGAAGATGATACGATGTTGCTTCTGCGGGAACTGAAGCGTGGCGGCTATGAACCGATCTATGAACGTGTGGAGAGTGCCGCTGAAATGAGCGCCGCTCTCGAACGGCAGGTTTGGGATCTCATTACTTCCGATCATTCTCTGCCTCACTTCAGCACACCGGAGGCATTGGCTCTGCTAAAAGAAAAGGGGGTTGATATTCCTTTTATCATCGTTTCAGGGAGTATCGGTGAGGAGATGGCTGTGGCAGCTATGAAGGCCGGCGCCCATGACTATCTCAGAAAGGATAATCTTTCGCGCCTGGTTCCGGCTATAAGGCGTGAGCTGGGGGAGGCCGAAGTTCGGCGTAAGCGCAGACAGGCAGAGGAAGCCCTTCAGCAAAGTATTTCGAAACTGAGGAGGGTCTTGGGAGAAACAGCCACTGCTTTGGCCTCGGCTATTGAGAAAAGAGATGCCTATACAGCTGGTCATCAGCAGCGAGTGGCTCAATTAGCTTGTGCCATCGCTCGGGAAATGGGGCTTAAGGAAGAGCAAATTGAGGGAATCCACGTGGTCGGGGTTCTCCATGATATTGGGAAGATTTCTGTTCCCTCTGAAATACTCAGCAAACCAGGGAGTTTAACTGAAATCGAATTTTCCCTCATTAAAGCTCACCCAAAGGTTGGTTTTGAAATATTGAAGAACATAGAATTTCCATGGCCAGTGGCCCAGATTACACTTCAGCATCACGAAAGGATGGATGGATCCGGATATCCGTCTGGACTATTAGGAGAAGAGATTCTGCTGGAAGCAAGGATCTTAGGGATAGCTGATGTGATTGAAGCCATGTCCTCTCATAGACCCTACCGCCCAGTGGTCGGAATGGGAGAGGCGTTGCAGGAGATCTCAAAGAATAAAGGTGTCCTTTATGATCCAAACATTGCGGATGTGGTCCTCAAACTTTTTTATGAGAAAGGATTTAAGTTTGGATAATGATAGCCGATGGCAAACAGCGGATAGAATATAGCAATTAGCTAATAGCGTATGGCAGATGGCAACTATTAACCATCAGCTATCAGCCATTAGCAATCAGCTATTTGAAAATATGGGAAGTGTCCCTAATTTTAATCGAGGGAGCGGCACCAGAGGAGAAGCATGAGTGAGCAGCCGGTACAGGTACAAAGAAAAAGTGCAGGAAACAAGGCAGAACGAAGAGGCGGGGTGGCATAACCATGGCAGGTGACAGGAATGATCAGGGCAATGGACAGGATGTCATTGAGAAGGACCTCCTTTCAGAGAATGTCTGGCGGGTGCTCATCCTCGCCAGCGCAGTGGCAGTCCTCCTGTTTTCCATCTACTGCCTCTCGCACGGGATTACGATCATCTTCATGCACCTGTACTATTTCCCCATTGTCCTACTTACCTACCGCTACCGGTACCGTGGTTTTGTGCTCGCCACGCTCCTTGCCATTGCCTATGTCGGGCTTGTGTACTTCTATAACTTAGGACAGGCGGATATTATCACCGGGGCATGGTACCGGTTTATCGTATTTGTCGGCATCGCTGCTGTTGTTGCCTACCTGTCAGAGCGGCTGGCTGCTGCCCTCATTTCCCAAAAAGAAGGATCGGAGACAATCCAGAAGATGCAACAGTTCCAGGAAAGCGTTATCACCAATGCGAATGTCTGGATCACGGTGTTTGCCCCTGACGGGACGATCATTGTCTGGAACGATGCAGCTGAAGCGATCGGCGGGTACAAACGGGGTGAAGTTCTCGGCAATAACAGGGTATGGAAACACATGTACCCGGAGAAAGAGTACCGGCACAAGGTAACCCGCGAGATCCAGAGGGTCATCGAACGGGACACCTATCTGGAAAATTTCGAAACCGAAATCCGTTGTGCTGACGGGACACAAAAAACGATCGTCTGGAACACGCGGGGTATTCGTGATCCAACCGGCACCATACTGAGCTATATCGCGATCGGGCGGGACACCACCGAACAGAAACGGGCGGAGAATGCACTCAGGGAGAGTGAAAACCGGTTTCGAACCATGGCGGACTGGACGTATGACATGGAATACTGGACCGACCAGAACAAGGACTTTGTCTATATCTCACCTTCTGTAGAGCACATCACCGGCTTCAGTGCAGGTGAATTTATCGCAGACAAAGGGCTGATCGACCGGATCGTCCATCCGGATGACCGTGCCCTGTGGGAGGGGCACACCCCGCTCCATACAGGGACTGAGCTGAGTAGTAATTCCACTGAGATCGAGTTCCGCATTATTGCAAAGGACGGCACCATGCGCTGGATCAGCCATACCTGCCGTTCTATCTTTTCAAATGACGGTACATGGATTGGAAGAAGAGTCTCCAACCGGGACATCACCGATCGCAAGCTGGCGGAGGAGGCGCTTGAATGTGCCAACATCCAACTGAAGGAGCTCGACCAGCTCAAATCCATGTTCATTGCGTCCATGAGCCATGAACTCCGGACACCGCTCAACTCTATCATCGGCTTTACCGGCATTTTGATAAAAGGGATGGCGGGAGAGATGAATCCGGAGCAGAAAAAGCAGCTCGGCATGGTGCAGGACAGTGCACGCCACCTGCTCGGGCTCATCAACGATGTGATTGACATATCCAAGATCGAAGGTGGCAAGATCGAAGCAGATGTCTCGATATTCAACCTCGCTGATGTGATCCGCGAATTGAAAAACACCTTTGGTTTGGCAGCACAAGAGCAGGGGCTTATCCTGAATATGGAAATTCCAGGTCCAATCGCCGTCACCAGCGATGAACGCCGCATTAAACAGATCATCATGAACCTTGTCAGTAACGCGATCAAGTTCACCGATGAGGGAGGGGTTGATGTAACCGTGGAGAAGAAAGGACAGGTTATAGAAATCCGCGTCCGGGACACCGGCATCGGCATCGGCAAGGAGGATCTGAAGCAACTCTTCCGTCCCTTTGTCCGTGTGATGGTGCCGGGCCGCCTTACCGAGGGAACGGGGCTGGGACTGTACCTGTCGAAGAAAATTGCCCGGTTCCTTGGCGGGGATATCACAGCGGAAAGCGAGCTGCACAAGGGGAGCGTGTTCACGTTCTCCTTCCCGATAATGTACAAGAAGCAGGAGGATATATGACGAAAGTATTGCTCATTGAGGACAATAAGAATAACAGGTACCTCATGTCCTTTATATTAAAAGGGGAGGGATTTGAGGTGGTCGAGGCGGTCACCGGGGAAGAGGGAGTTGAAACGGCGATCCGGGAGCGCCCGGATATAGTGCTTATGGATATCCAGCTCCCGGGTATCGACGGGTATGAGGCGACACGACGCATCCGGGCTTCCCATGCTGACAAGAAGATCCCCATTATTGCGTTGACTTCCTATGCGATGACCGGCGATCGCGAGCGGGCGCTTGCCGCCGGGTGCTCCGGGTATATTGAAAAACCCATCAACCCGGAAACCATCATAAGGGAGATTAGTGCATTCCTGAGGAGACCCTAATGCCCCAGCAAAAGAAAAAAAAAGACCCAAAAGGCAGTCCGGCACCTGCCTTCAGGATCCTGATCGTTGACGACAAAAAGGAAAACCGGTACCTGCTTGAATCGATGTTCGGGGCAAAGGGGTACATGACTGAATCAGCGGCAAACGGCATCGAAGCGCAGGGACATCTTAAAAAGGAGCACTTTGACGTCATCATCTCCGACCTCCTGATGCCGAAAATGGACGGCTTCCAGCTCCTCCGTGAATGCAAGAAAGATCCCTTGCTCAATAAAATCCCGTTCATCATCTACACGGCGACCTATACCGATAAAAAGGACATAGAGTTCGGTCTCTCCCTCGGTGCGGCTCGCTATATTATCAAGCCGGCTGAGCCTGATGTCCTCCTCTACCAGCTGGATGAGATCATCAAACAGTCAACAGAAGAGGTAGTAGAGGAGCCGGGGAGTACTGTCGAAGACAACGAAAAGTTCGACAAGGAGTACATCCGGCACGTCACCGCTAAACTGGATAAAAAGATCCTGGATCTGGAAAAGAGCGAGGAACGGTATCGCACCCTTGCGGAAGCGTCACCGGATCAGATCTTCATCGTTGGCAAGGATGATACCATAAAGTTCGCCAATACCGCTTTGCTGAAATTGTTCCGTCTACCTTACGATCAGGTGGTTGGAACACCAAGAAAAAATCTTTTCCCACCTGATATTGCCGATTCACAAAGTATTCATTTTAAGAAAGTATTCGAAACGGGAGAAATGCTTAAAACGGGAGAGAGAATTCAATTCGGTACGCAGGAATTTTGGATTGACACTAGTTTGGTGCCATTAAAAGATAAGACGGGAAATGTCACTGCGGTTCTTGGTGTATCGCGCGACACCACCGAGCGCAAACAGGCGGAGGAGGAGATCCGCAAGCTCAACGCCGAACTTGAACAGCGCGTCCGTGATCGAACCGCACAACTTGAAGCTGCCAACAAGGAACTGGAAGCCTTTTCCTACTCCGTCTCCCACGACCTGCGTGCGCCACTTCGGGCAATCGATGGGTTCTCACGCGTAGTGTTGGAAGATTATATTGATAAACTCGATGACGAAGGCAAGAGGTTTCTAAATATCATCCGGGGCAACACCAAGAAAATGGGACAATTAATAGACGACCTGCTCGAATTCTCTCGCTTGGGCCGACAGGAGATAAGAACTTCAGGCATCGACATGGGGAAATTAGCAAAGGCTGTATCTGAAGAACTTAAACTTGCTGTTCCTGAGCGGAAGTTAAAATTCACTATAAACACTCTCATTCCCGCTCAAGGAGACCAGGCAATGATTCGCCAGGTCTTTGTCAATCTTTTGTCCAATGCTGTCAAATTTACAAGACCCAAGGAGAGAGCAGTGATTGAGGTCGATGGTAGAAGCGAAGGGAATGAAAATGTTTACACTGTCAAAGACAATGGGGTCGGGTTTGATATGCAATACGTAAATAAGTTGTTTGGCGTTTTTCAGCGACTTCATAGCTCTGAAGAATTTGAAGGAACGGGCGTCGGGTTGGCCATTGTCCAGCGCATTATTCACCGCCACGGTGGAAGAGTGTGGGCGGAAGGGAAAGTGGGTGAAGGAGCAACGTTTTACTTTTCGCTACCAGCGAAAAAGTGATTACACAGATTATGAAATGCGATTACACGGATTGGAAAATATAATTACACGAATGAAAAGTTAGATGGAAGAAGAACAGTTGACTAAACAAATAATTGGTTGCTGTTTTAAGGTTCATAGGGAATTAGGACCTGGATTCACCGAGAAAATATATCACGCTGCACTAAAATTATCGCTTAAACAGGAAGGTTTGAGATTTCATACAGAAAAGGAGTTCGAAGTTTCTTATTTGAATCAGCGAGTTGGTACCTTCAGAGTTGATTTAGTCGTTGAGGACAAAGTAGTGGTTGAAATAAAGTCTTTAGAGGGGAAAGTCCCTATGGTTTTCGAATATCAACTACTTTCGTATTTAAAGGCGTCGGGGCTTAGTATTGGCCTGCTGGTTAATTTTGGTAACAAGAGCTGTCAGGTAAAGAGACTTGTATACTAATCCGTGTAATCTTTGTTTAAATCCGTGTAATCATTATTTAAGGGAAGGGAGGAGAAAAAGATGGCAACAAACGAAGTAGAGATTTTATTAGTTGAGGATAATCCCAATGATGTTGAGCTAACTCTCAGGGCACTGAAGAAGAACAATCTAAGCAACAAAGTGCATGTGGTGAAAGATGGAGCAGAAGCTCTGGAGTATATTTTTGCCAATGGTGCTTACGCTCATCGAAAAATTGAAGACTATCCGAAAGTGATACTCCTTGATTTGAAGCTCCCGAAGGTGGATGGTTTAGAGGTTCTGCGCCGAATTAAATCTGATGAGCGGACAAAATTGATTCCAGTGGTAGTATTAACATCTTCAAAAGAAGAACGGGACCTGGTGGAGAGTTACAGACTTGGAGCAAATAGTTATATTGTCAAGCCTGTGGATTTTGAGAGTTTCGTCAAGGCAGTCTCAGAATTGGGACTGTATTGGCTATTGCTGAATCAACCACCGCGTTAAGAAGGAGAAAAAGGATTACACAGATTTAGAATATGATTACACAGATATGTAAGGATTGCACTGATTTAAAAATATGATTACACGGATAATCTGTGTAATCGGAATTCAAATAATCTGTGTAATCATATGAGGTTAATTAATATGGATAAAGAACTTCGTATCCTGATACTTGAAGATGTTCCTACCGATGCCGAGTTAGCGGAGCGTGAATTAAATAGAGTAGGAATTCGGTTCTCTTCAAAGCGTGTGGAGACAAAAGAGGGATTTATTCAAGCTCTTAAAGACTTTTCCCCAGGTATCATTCTTTCTGATTACAAACTCCCAACTTTCGATGGAATGGCTGCTCTTTCAATAACAAAAGAAATGGCTCCAACTTTACCTTTCATCTTAGTGACTGGTTCGATGAATGAAGAGACGGCTGTGGAGTGCATGAAGGCCGGGGCTTCGGACTATGTGATTAAAGATCACCTTGCCCGTCTCGGTCCTGCAGTGAAAGGTGCATTAGAAAATAAGAAGGTGAGGGAAGAGAAAGCGCGTTTGGAAGAAGCCCTTTGGACTGCTGCGCGGGAGTGGCGGGCTACTTTCGATGCTGCAAATTATCCTATTGCCCTCATGGACTTGGAAGGAAAAATTCTTAGATGTAACAAGGCAATGGCCAATTTACTTGGGAAGCCCTTTAGCGAGATCATCGGCCGCAATTGCTGTGAATTTATGCATGACCGACCAGACCCTATTGAAGGATGTCCTGTGGAACGCTTGTGGGAGAGTTCCCGCAGAGAAACGTTACGCTATGCCAAAGGTGAACGGTGGTTCGACATCGTTGCAGATCCATTACTTGATGAGAATGGTCGACTTATCGGCGCCGTCCATATCATGATCGATATCACGGATCGTAAGTTGGCAAGGGAGGCTTTGGAAAAGAGTGAGGAGCGGTTCAGGCTGGCGGCTGAATCTTCAACCGATTTGATATATGAATGGGATTTAAAAGAGCGTGTAGACTGGTTCGGCAAAATTGATGAACTGCTGGGTTATGCACCGAGTGAGTTTCCGCGGACGCTTGAAGCATGGACGAATAGTGTGCACCCCGACGATCGTAATCGAGTGATGGCAGCAGTAAAGAACCACCTGGAAAAGAGTGAGCCATACAACATTGAGTATCGGGTCAGGAAAAAAGACAGTACCTATAGTTACTGGTGGGGACGCGGTGCCGCAGCCCGTGATGAGAAAGGCAATCCGTACCGTTGGGTGGGAGCTATCACCGACATCACCGAGCGCAAGCGCGCTGAAGAGGCCCTGCGTGCAAGTGAAAATAAGTATAGAATACTCATTGAAAATGTTCCACAAAAAATATTTTTAAAAGATAAAGACTGCATTTACATCTCTTGCAATGAGAACTATGCACAAGATTTAAAAATCAAGCCAAATGAAATATCAGGAAGGACGGATTACGACTTTTACCCAAAGGAATTTACTGAAAAATATAGGGCAGATGATAAAAGAATTATGGAGGCAGGGAAAACAGAGGAGTTGGAAGAGAAATATGTTCAGGACGGACGAGAAATTTGGGTGAATACAATTAAAACGCCTGTCAAGGATGAGGAAGGCAATCTTGTTGGTATACTGGGTATCTTCTGGGACATCACCGAGCGCAAGAAAGTAGAGGAGGCTCTGAAACAAACTGAAGAACAGCTTCGTCAATCGCAGAAGATGGAGGCCATTGGTCAGTTGGCAGGAGGCATTGCCCATGACTTCAATAACCTTTTGACCGTCATCAAAGGTTACAGCCAACTCTCCCTCTTGGGACTTAAGGAAGGTGCTCCCTTGAGAGGAAATCTTGAAGTGATTGAGAATGCCGCAGATAAGGCAGCGGGTTTGACCCGTCAAATTCTCGCTTTCAGCCGTCGTCAGATCCTTGAGCAGAAGGTGCTCGATTTAAATATAGTTCTACAAAATCTTGAGGAGATGTTACGCAGAGTTATTGGAGAGGATATTGAGCTGATGATACATTTGCCAGAAGGTTTGGGAAGGGTTAAAAGTGACCCCGGGCAGATCGAACAAGTGATTATGAACCTTGCGGTGAATGCAAAAGATGCAATGCCCGAAGGAGGGAAACTCGTCATAGAGACGGCCAATGTGGATCTGGATGAAGAGTATGCCCGTAATCATGTTGCGGTAACCCCTGGCCGTTATGTGATGCTTTCGGTGAGCGATACTGGTGTGGGGATGACTCCCGAAGTCAAAGAAAAGGTTTTTGACCCCTTCTTTACGACAAAGAACAGAGGTGAGGGGACGGGGTTGGGTTTATCAACGGTATACGGGATTGTGAAACAGAGTGGTGGACATATCTGGGTTTATAGTGAGGTTGGGAAAGGTACTACTTTAAAAATCTATCTTCCACGGGTAGACGAACCTGTCGATGAGATCAGGAAGGAGGGGGGAGTGACGGAGGGACTTCCCCGCGGGAGTGAGACCATTCTCGTAGTAGAGGATGAGGAGGTGGTTCGGAAGCTGACTGTGAGGATACTCCAGGAACAGGGGTATAGGGTTTTGGAGGGTGGACAAGGAATTGACGCTTTGCTTATTGATGGCGAGTACGAAGGACAGATTCATCTCTTGGTGACTGATGTGGTGATGCCCAAGTTGAGTGGGCGTGAGTTGGCGGAACGTCTCTCATCCATCCGTCCAGGGATAAAGGTGCTTTACATGTCGGGCTATACGGACAATGTGATCGCCCACCATGGTATTCTCGATAAGGGCATGAATTTCGTTCAGAAACCCTTTACGGTGGAGGGGTTAGCAAGAAAGGTCAGGGAAGTGCTGGATAAATAACCAGTGATCAGTGAACAGTAATCAGTTATCAGAAGGCAGAAAGCAGGAGGCAGAATGCAGAAGGCAGAAAGCAGAAGGCAGAAAGCAGTAAGCAGTGGTCAGTAACAAGTGATCAGTGAATCCGGTGGCTGAGGCAGGTTGTCAGATAGCAGCCGTCTCAATTTTCTCAATAGGAAGATTTTCAATGCTTACATTGACGAGGTCTGAAAGGTTCATTTTTTCGCTGGCATCAAGGATTTCTATACCTACAATGTGGCCTTTTCCATCGAGGTCAACAGTTACCCCTTCTTCAATGTCCATAGAGTCTTCAATTTGGACTTCTCTCAGACGAATGTACAATGCATCAATATCTTTACTGTATTCTATTTTCATATTGTCCTCCAAAAGGTTTTTTCCGTACGGTAACGGTAATAATGAAAAAATGATCCGATGCTTCCTTGAATGTGACTCTCAAGTATCTTTCATTAATGAATTTAAATGCATTTGTCCTTCCTTTTATACTTTGCTTCAAAAAGTCAGGATTTTCAATTGTAAGTTCTACCTCCTCCTGATTCACTTTGCGGTCTTTCATACGTCGCTTTGCATGACGGTCATATTGAACTGGCTTCATATCAACTTGAGAACCTTCTTAGTACTCCTGAGAAATGTTTTTTGGGGATTAACCTTCCTTTTCATCGGATGCATTAAGAATAACACAGACATCTTTATCTATGCAGACAAGCTCTTTTGCCATTTGTGCCAGTCCTTACGTATTTCCCTAAACACGCTGTCAACATCCTTGTTTTCCCATATTCCTGCATACTTCATAATATTTCTGATTTTATTCTTTTTTCCTACAATGAGTAATTTGCCTTTTTCTACGCTTGCTTCAACGATCATCCCGTCTCTTAACGAAAGGTTTTTGGCAACTCTTGCGGGAATAGCAATGGCTTCTTTGCTTGCAATTTTTGATACAAACATTTTTGTGAGCCTCCATCAAAGAGGAAATTATTCTTTCTTTAAGTTCCCATTTAACCATTTATCGCTCGCTTTGTCAAATGAACCATGATGGACGACCCTTCGACGGGCTCAGGGTGACCGGTCATGGTGAGCTTGTCGAACCATGGACGATAGACGACAAACAAGAGAAGGCAGAAGGCAGAAAGCAGTAAGCAGTGATCGGTAATCAGTGATCAGTAAATGAAAGAATACACAAAACAAAAATCTAAAAAGGTGACCAGTTATCAGAAAGCAGTAGGCAGAAGCCAGTAGGCAGGAAGCAGAAACCAGCGGGAAACGATGGACGAGGGACGATAGACGACAAACAAGAGAAGGCAGAAAGCAGTAGGCAGAAAACAATAAAGAGTAATCAGTGATCGGTGATCAGTAAGCAGAATGCAGGAGGCAGAATGCAGAAGGCAGAAGACAGAAGGCAGAAGGCAGAAAACAGAAGATCAAAGCTCAAAGCAAATTTAACAGACGACTGGCAACAAGCCACGGACAATAACCAAAGATGGAGGAAGAATGGAAGCCATTCGAATGAAAGGGGTTTTGAGTCTACTTGCCTTGATATTGGTATTGGGTCTTTTAGCGGAAGGATGTACTCCAAAAAAGGCTAAAGAGAAGACGCCCATCAAGATTGCCATCAATTCCTGGGCAGGTCATGCCCACG
>Ga0315274_10013919_pt1 | contig 11431 bp, 7 predicted proteins | sample YL17G02_20_MG_FD_203700 | JGI IMG/M metagenome (GOLD analysis project Ga0315274, IMG submission 203700) | Sediment microbial communities from Yellowstone Lake, YNP, Wyoming, USA - YL17G02_20 | ecosystem: Environmental > Aquatic > Freshwater > Lake > Sediment | place: USA: Wyoming | collected...
TTCGCCACTTACATTGCGATGTTGCTCGTCGCGCAAGTTGCACATCTGTATCAGTGCGACGAGTGGATGCTATCACCCGCCCGCGTGTTGGCTCACTACGTGTCCGGATGAATTATGCAAAGCTCTCCAAACGGTGAAAACGACATTCCCGCCCAATCCCGTCGCGGGGTCGGGACAAGACGCCCAAGCGGCTTCGCCTTGCCGAATGCGCGACATACTTGCCAGGATCGCGTTGAGGGCAAAAATGCAGAGATTGTCCGAACGTTCCTTGTCAATGCAAGCGTCATCGAGGTTGACGATGATCTCGTCGCCCACTCGATAACTTGCGTTGCATTGACCTGTGACCCGCGCGACTGTCGCGATTGTCCTGCGCATTGGATTGTTGCCAAACGAATTGTCACTCACCGTTGAAGTTGCTCCTGTTGTTCCACCGCTCCAGCGTCGCGCGCGTGCGCGTCAAGAAATGGCGCAGCGGCACCACCACGCTGTTCACGATCCGTTTGCCCAACCCCCGCCACCACGCGGCGCGCCAGGCACTCCACGCGTTCGTCAGCGTCACGCGTTCTACCGCGTCCAGTTGGCGCGCGCCGAAGCGTTCGCGCGAGTAAAACGATGCGACGCGCTCCGCTTCGCGCTGCGCGGGCGGCAAAGCGTCGCTGATCGCGCGCGCGCGTTCGAGCGGCGTCGCGTATCTTTCCTCGCGCACGCCCAGCCAGCGCGCGCGTTCCAGCATCTCTTCGTACACGCGCGCGGCGGGCGTGAGCCGCGCGATGCGGCGTAAGCGCAACCAGCGTCGAGTACCAAGCGTGCTGAGCGCTAGAACCGCGATCGCGCCGACAAACAATAGCGCCGCGTTGCGCGGATCGGACCAGAAAGGTCGCGTGTATCCGGAGGAAGTACCAAAATCCTCGTCGTCCAGTTCCTCGCCGCGATTTCTGCGCGCTTGGCGCCGCCGTTGTTCGGCGGCGGCTTCGTCCACATCGGAATTCTCGGGCCCGGCTTGCGGTTTCTTCGGACGTTCGATCTCCGGCTTGCTCGCCGTTGGCTCGAATTCCACCCAGCCGTAAGTGGGAAAGTAGATTTCGACCCAGGAGTGCGCGTTCGCTTCGAGAATGTGGAATACGCCGCCCTCGTACTCGCCGAGCGTGTAGCCAGACGCGACGCGCGCGGGAATCCCGACCGCGCGCGCCAGCACCGCCATCACCGACGCGTAATAATTGCAGTAACCGGCGGGGCGTTCGAATAAGAGATAATCTACGCCGTCCACGCCCGGCGGCGGCGCGCTCACCCTTTCGTCGTACGTGATATTCGTGCGCAAGTATTTTTCGAGCGCGGCGGCTTGGTCGTACGAATTCGAAAAATCGGCGGTGATTTCTTTTGCCTTGACGCGGACGCGCTCGGGCAATATATCCGGCAACTGCAAATAACTCGCGACGATCCATTCGGAGTAGTTCCCCGAATCGGCGCGTAGCGAATTCTCGTCCGCGACGCTGATCGCCGAGACGACGGTGTACGAATCCCCTTCGCGCAGGGAGCGCCGCGCGCGCGCGAGCGAAAGATCAAGCGTGGGCACGACGACCGATCGGTCTAACCCCGCGCGCGCCTCGGTCGGAATGTTGAAACGAATCGGCTGCGACTGCGCGTAAAGAATGTTTTGATTGTTGAGGTAAATCTTGACGGTCTGCGTGACCTCCGCGCGCACATACCCGACCCAGGTATCGAGCCGCGCATCGTTCGCGTTCAAGTTGAGCGTTTCGGCGTGCGTGTTGACCCAGGTGCCGCCGACGTACTTGTCGTACACCATCGCGCGCCAATAGCGACCATTGTCCGCGCGAATGTCCATCACCGGGCGCTGACCCAGGTTGACCGGTCCGCCCATCGTCAACACCGCGCCGAAGAACGCCGTCGGCGATGGACGCGCGACCGCGCGCAGGGTACTGAACGCGCGAGTGAATTGCGCTTCGAGTTGCTGCCAGGGTTCCTGCAGGGGATCGAGCATCGCCAGCCAGGAAGCGTTGGGCGCGCTCGCCGGGAACGCCCACACGCCGATTAATAACACAATCGCGACGAGCGCGCCGGACCACATAAAATCGAAATTGATGTCAGCGGCATAGCCAATGGCGGCGCGCCGCCACTCGCGTTCCAGGGCGAGCAGATTCATCCGCGCCAGCAACAAGAGGGCGCAGAGCAAGTACAGTCCAAAGTACAAACTCGCTTGCGGCGCGGCGTAATAGAGATTGAGCAGAATCGCGATGCCGCTCGGCAGGATCGCGCCCCACACCTGCCGCCGCCGATAGACGAACCACGCCGCACTGTACGCCAGCAGCCAAGTCAGGAACGTGAGTTGGAGCACGAAAATCAGATTGTCGCTGCCCGAACCGCCTGCGAGGACCCGGCGAAACCAAGTCCCCCCCCGATCTTGGAGAACGAAAAACTTCTCTTGCAGCGTGAGCGCGTTCGGCAACAGCGACGCGACGATGACGCCGGTCGCGGGCACAGACAGCAGCAGCATCACGAGATGCGCGAACAACCCGCGCACCCGCTGAATTTTCGCCAGCACCCAGCCGAACGCGAGACCGCCGAGCGCCGCCCAGGACAGGACGCCGAGCCCGTCGGTCCAGTCGGCGGCAGCAATCGAGCCGGTGAGACAAAAAAAGAGCAGCAGCAACAGCACGAAGGTGGTCACGCCTTCGCCGATTTTGATTTCTTCGTGCGAGACGTTTTGCGTCACAATGCCTTATGCCTTCTCACGCCATCGGCGCTACGATTGCTTCGCCGCGCCGCGCGCTTGCAACATACGCGCCAGATCGGTAAAGACCAACCCTGCCGCGTGGTCGGGAAATTTGTCCAGAAACGGCACGGACGCATTGATCGCCATCGTCATATATTCGACGACGTAAGGGACCATGGCGGCAAGCGGCAATTTCAATTCGCGCTCGATGTCTTCCGTGGCCGTCCAGACCCTGCCCACGGTGCGATTATTGATCAAGATGATGCGATTACGATCCACGTTGTGTGCTTCGAAATACTCGAGCATTACACGCGATGCCTTGACCGTACTGATGTCGGGTGTGACGATGATGACGATGGCGACAGAACTTTCGATGATCGGCAATGATATGCGCGACAAGGTGCGTCCCAAATCTACCAAGACGTAGTCGTATGAAGCAGGCAGCATTTCAAAGATCGAGCCGATTTGGCTCACGTTGAGCCCGGTGGCTTCGTTCGGATCTTTGGCACCGATGACGACGTGAAAGCCCCACTTTAGTTTTTGTGAAACGTACCGCTCGATGATCACGCGATCAATTTCTTCTGTGACTTCGGCCGACAGGCGCGCGATCGTCTTGGATGTTTCATAACCGAGCGAAGCCCCCACCGAGCCGATTGGAAGAACCATATCAACCAAGACGATCCGCGCTTGAGATTCGAGTTTTGCCAATGCACAAGCCGTGTTGACACAGATAGAAGTTGTGCCGGTGCCGCCTTTGGCGCTGCAAAACGAAATGATCTTGCCCCGGCTGGGGGTCTGCGCTCCTTTGGCAGGCTGGGTGAGGCACGCCCGCACGACGGCGAGCAATTCGGCATCCGCGCCGGGGCGCTTGCGGACGTAGTGATCGGCGCCTGCGTTCAACCCAGCCACAATGTCGTCTGGCTCGGTGCGTAAACTAAAGATGATGATCCCCACGTTGATGAATTGGGGATCTTCGCGCAGGCGGCGGATCAGGTCCAGTCCGTTGCCATCGGGCAGGGTGAGGTCAAGCACAATCAGGTTGGGAGGATCTTGGCTGATCTTTTGCAGTGCAATATCACCGCGGGTGGCGGTATCAACGGTGTACCCTACGGTGGTGAGTTTGGATTGGAGCCAATGCATCGTCACCTGATCGCTATCAACGATTAGAATTCGCGGGGGCATTTGATTTTTCCTTAACGATTTGCGGAGCCATTAGAAATGTGGAGCAGCGCTGTTCCTTATGTTCACCATAATTATATCACGCGGTAGGGGTTTATGCAATCGGCTTGTACTCCTTGGGGATACCGTAGAACTATCGGCGATTGGCGCGCTGACACAGACCACAGCGCGTCGAGGAAGAAATGAATTCGTTTGCGGCGAAAAATTAGAAAGCGGACTCCGCTGTGCCACCGCACAACAGAGTCCGCTCCAATCAGTACACCGGTCTACTTGGGCGCCAGCCCAAACGTCAAACTGGTAATCCTCCACTGACCGTCAATTTTGCGGAACGTCCACTTGTCGTTGTCTTTCACATTCGTGATGCCGATCTTGGTATCAGCCATCGCGGTCGCAGTGTCGCCTGTCAGCATGACGCGGATGTTGGGATGCTCGGCGAAAGCAGGATTCGAGGGAAAGACGATGTTGACGTAGCGATCGCGAATCGCCGACCAGTTTTTCCACGTTTTGTCGTCGCTCGGATTGTCCGGCGTCCGATTCGCGTCGGTGACGACGCCATCTTTCGCCCACATTCCTTCCAATCGATCAATGTCCTGTTGCACGACCGCTTCCCCTTCTGCGACAATCAACTGCCGAATGGCTTCTTCGTCATTCGCGGGCACAGGTGTCGGCGTACGCTGGATCGCGGGGCGCGGTCCAGACCCAGGGGGCGGCGGAGGAGCGCCAGTGGAACAAGCCACCACCGTCAACATCAACGCCAGGACGACCAAAACCAAAACGACCTTACGCATAAACGAAACCTCCAAAATCTCGCGGAAATTTGACGGGCGCAATATTAGCACGATTCGCCCAAAAGTCAAAAAACAGGCAATCGGTATTCAGTCAATCAGTTTTCAGTTTCTCAGATACTGATTGCCTGATTGCCTGGGTGCCTGATTGACCGATTGACTCTATTTCTTCGCCAACGCTAATGCGAGATTCACAAACGTCCGCGTCGGCGTACCGTTGCCGAACTTGTTCTTGTACCCGTTGTCCTTGCCCGTGCCGATCAATCCGCCGACACTGCCTGCGATATCGAGATGCGCCCACGCGGTCTCGCCAACAAAATTCTTGAGGAACATCGCGCCGATAATCGAACCGGCGGGGCGTCCACCGGAATTCTTAATGTCCGCCCAATCGCTCTTGATTTGTTCTGCGTATTCCGGGTCCAGCGGCATCGTCCAGTTTTTCTCGCCGGTCTCTTCGCCGATCTTGAAGAGCAAATCCGCCAACTCCTTGTCCGTCGTGAAAACGCCGGTGCGATGATGTCCCAGCGCGACGACCATCGCGCCGGTCAACGTCGCCGCATCCACGACGGGCGAAAGTTTCAGTGTCTTGGTCGCGTAGACCAGCGCGTCCGCGAGAATCAGGCGTCCTTCCGCGTCGGTGCTGATGATTTCAATCGTCTTGCCGTTCGACGCCTTGAGAATGTCGCCGGGTTTGTACGCTTTGCCGCTCGGCAGATTTTCCGTCGCGGGGATGATGCCGGTCACGTTGATCGCGGGCTGCAATTGCCCGATCGCTTGCATCGCCGCGATGACCGCCGCGCCGCCCGCCATATCGCCCTTCATATCTTGCATATTTTCGGAGGGCTTGAGCGAAATGCCGCCGGAATCGAACGTGATTGCTTTGCCGACCAAGCCCAGGCCCGGCGCGCTCTTCTTGCCGCCGCCGAGGTAGCGCAGAACGATGATGCACGGCGGCTCGTCCGATCCTTGCGCGACGCCGAGGAATGCGCCCATCCCAAATTTCTTGGCTTTTTCGCGATCAATCAACTCGTACTCCAAACCGTATTCCTTGGCGACGCGCTTGGCGGCGTCGGCGAGACGCGTCGGCGTCATCGCGTTGCCCGGTTCGTTCGTCAGATCGCGCGCGAGGTTCGTCGCGTGGGCAATGATTTCGCCGCGCGCTGCGCCCGCTTTCATCGATTTCAATTTCGACGCGTCGCGTTCGAGCATCACCACTTCGTCAACTTGTTTCACGTCACTGTTATCGCTAAAATACTTGCGGAATTGCCACAACCCCAGAATGATCCCTTCGGCGTTCGCCTGCGCCGCGCTTTCGTGCTCCAGATTGCCCAACCCCCCCGCGCCGTGGACGACCGTCGCGATCTTGTTCGCGCCGGCGTCGCGGAGCGCTTTGACGCCGTTCGCCGCCGCCTGGCGCGCGCGGTCGAGCGTAAGTTCGCCCTGCTTGCCCAAGCCGACGACGCAGACGCGGTCGGAAGGCAATTTGTCGAAAATATGTACAATCGTCGCGTTGCCAAGTTTGCCTTTGATTTCACCTTTCTTGATCATTTTGGTCAGCACGCCACGCAATTTCTTGTCCACCGCGCCCGCCGCGCCATCGGGTGACATTGCGCCTTCAAACAAGTTGACGACGATGCCATCGCCTTTCCAGGTCGTAATGTCGCCAGTCTGAACTTTGAGTTCCATTGTTTCCTCCGATTGTATAGAACAAATGATTCATCTGCGAACGTTTAGGATTGTAACACACTCACGCGGGGGCGTCAAACGGCGCAAAATGATGAGAGAGGAGAGGGGCATTGTCCTCTTTTTGACAGTATGGCACTCAAGCGCGATAATGAATTCGCATTTTTTGTGGAGAAGGTAGAGTGACTATCGGCGATGAGATTGAACGATTGAATACGATTCGACAACCGCGCGCAGAAGATGCGCCAATCAGTCTGAATCGCCAACTGCTGCGGCTCGCTGGACCCTCCCTCGTCGAAAATCTGTTGCAGACGATGCTGCTGGTCTGCGATATGATGTTCGTCGGACAACTGGGCAAGGACGCGATTGCCGGGATCGGCTTGGGCGGACAGCTGACGTTCTTCTTGCAGGTGGCATTTATGGGACTGGCGGTTGGCAACACCGCGCTCGTCGCGCGCGCGGTGGGCGCGGGCGATAAACGCGAAGCCGAACGCATCGCCAAACAATCGCTGACGCTCGCCGTGGTGATCGCGCTGGTCGTCGGCGTAGCCACTTTTCTGACGGCGGATGCCATCGTCCCCATAATGGGCGCGACGGAGAGCGTGAACGCGACTGCCAGCGGCTTTCTGCGGATCGTCTCGCTGTTTTCGGTCGTGATGGGGGTGATGTTCATCGGCGGCGGAACACTGCGCGGCGCGGGCGACACGTTCACGCCGATGTGGATCACCGGGTTCATCAACGTGATCAACATCGTGCTGGGGTACTCGTTCATCTTCGGCAATTTCGGTTTTCCACGATTGGGTCCGCTCGGCTCGGCGACGGCGACGACGATCGCGCGTACTGTCGGCGCGGGAATGATTTTGTACGCGCTGTTCAAGCGCACCAAGATTTTGCCGCTCTCCCTGCGCGGCGGCTGGGGATTTGACCGCGCTGTGATCGCGCGACTGCTCAACATCGGTTTGCCTGCCGCCGCCGAGCAATTGGTCTTCCAGGTTGGCTTTCTCGCTTTTGCCGCGATGGCGGTCTCGCTCGGCACGCAAGATTACGCGGCGCAGATGATCGCGTTCACGATCAACAATTTTTCGATTATGCCGGCGTTCGCGTTCGGGGTTGCCGCGACGACGCTGGTGGGGCAGAATCTCGGCGCGAAAGAACCCGGACGCGCAGAGCGGAGCGCGTACGAAGCGTTGAAGAACGGCACGCTGTGGATGGTGGTGATGGGCGTCGCTTTCTTGCTCTGGCGCGCGCCGCTCATTCGACTGTTCACGAACGATCCGGAGGTGTGGCAGCCCGCCGAAATGTGCTTGACGTTCATCGCACTCAGTCAGCCCTTGCTGGCAGTCGGCATGGTTCTGTCGAGCGCGCTGCGCGGGGCAGGCGATACGCGCGCGACGCTGGTGGTGACGTTTGCCGGCATCTGGATCGTGCGCGTCGGTCTGGGATACTTGCTCGGCATTGTTCTGGGGCTTGGCTTGTTCGGAATGTGGATTGCGTGGTTCAGCGATTGGTTTGTGCGGATGGTGTTGGTGTCGTTGCGGTTCCGGACAGGAAGATGGAAGACGTTACGTGTATGACCGCCGACCGCAGACAGCCGACCACCGATAGTTGCCTGTGGTCGGCGGTTGATCGTCAGCGGTCGGTGCTATGAAAATCGCCATCGGATCAACCAACCCCGTCAAAATTCGCGCGGTGAAAAACGTCGCGCGGAAAATCTTCCCAAACGCGGAATTCGTCGCGCGCGAGGTGCCCTCCGGCGTACCAGGGCAACCGCGCGGCGACAAGCAGACACGACGCGGCGCGGTGAATCGCGCGCGGGCAGTCCGCCAGGCGACGCGCGCGGATTGGGGGGTGGGTCTGGAAGCGGGAATCGTCGAAAACGAATTCGGGGCGATGACGTGCGCGTGGTGCGCGATTGTGGATCGGCGCGGGCGCGTCGGCATCGGCGGCTCGACGAACATGCTGCTGCCGGACGAGGTCGCGGCGCGCGTGAAGGCGGGCGCGGAGTTGGGTGAGGCGATGGACGCGTTCGCGCGCATCAAGAACGTCAAGCACAAGATGGGCGCGATTGGCGTGCTGACGCGCGGCTTGTCCAACCGTCAGCGCGCGTACGAATACATCTTCACGTTGGCGGTGGTAAGGTTTTTGTGGAAGGGGAAGTACAACAAAATGTAGGGGCGTTCGGCCGAACGCCCCTACATTTTATCCCGTCAACTCCCGCACCACCTCATTCACCGTCTTGCCATCCGCGCGACCCTTCATTTGCGCGGCGGCTTCTTTCATCACTTTGGGAAAGTCTTTCGTCTCCAGCGCGGCGATGATCGCTTCCACTTCGGCTTTGATTTCGTCGCGCGAAAGTTGCCTGGGCATATACGCTTCGAGGAAAACGAGTTCGGCTTTCTCCTTCGCCACCAGATCAGGACGATTGCCTTTTTCGTACATCTCGATAGATTCGCGGCGCTGTTTGATTTGCTTCTCGACGATACCGAGCAAATCGGCTTCCAAAATCGGCTTGTCTTTTGGGCGCGCGAGTTCAAAGTTCGCGATCGCGGCTTTGAGCGTGCGAATGGCGTTGAGCCGATTTTCGTCTTTCGCTCTCATCGCGGCTTTCAAGTCTTCGGCAAGTTGTTCTTTGAGTCCCATCGGATTTACTCCTTTTCATTTTTTGCCTTTCGCCTTCTCAACCAGTTCAAACAACTTGTTCAGCGCTTCGAGCGGCGAGAACGAGAGCACATCCAGTTGCGCCAGTTCATCGCGCAGCGGATCGGATGCCGTGAACATCGCCAACTGAACACCCGCGCCTTTGTGCAACATCCCTGTCGCCTGCAGTTCTTCCAATTCCTTCAACACTTGTTCCGCGCGATGGACAACCGCTTTCGGAATTCCCGCGAGTTGCGCGACGTGAATGCCGTACGATTTGTCCGCGCCGCCGCGCGCGATCTTGTGCAAAAAGACGACACGCCCACCTTGCTCCAAAACGCTGACATTGTAATTCCGAACTTTCGGCAAATATTCTTCCAGCGCGATCAGTTCGTGGTAATGCGTCGCGAACAACGTTTTCGACTGCAACTGCGGATGATTGTGGATATGCTCGACCATCGCACGCGCAATCGCGATGCCGTCGTACGTGCTGGTGCCGCGTCCGATTTCGTCGAGGATGATCAAACTTTTGCGCGTCGCGTGCGCGAGAATGTTCGCCGCCTCGACCATCTCGACCATGAACGTGGACTTCCCCGCGCTGATCTCGTCCTGCGCGCCGATGCGTGTGAAGATGCGATCCACCAGACCCATCGTCGCCGATTCCGCTGGCACGAACGAGCCGATCTGCGCCATCAAAACGATCAGCGCGACCTGGCGCAAGAACGTGGACTTGCCCGACATATTCGGTCCCGTGATGAGATGAATCAGTTCGTCGTACGATAGCGCGACATCGTTCGGGACGAACGGCTCGTCGCGCAGAGTCAATTCGACGACAGGATGCCGCCCCGCGACGATGTGAATCGCGTCGCCGTCGTTCAACTCCGGACGCACATAACGATAGCGCATCGCGACTTCGGCGAGCGCGGCGGAGACGTCAATCTCCGCGATGGCGCGCGCGGTCGCCAGCAGACGCGACGCCGCGCCCGCGATCTGTGCGCAGATTTCTTTGAACAGTGTCGTCTCCAATTCGACGAGCCGTTCTTCCGCGTTGAGAATTAGCGACTCGTACTCTTTCAGGTCGGGCGTGATGAAGCGCTCGGCGTTGACGAGCGTTTGCTTGCGAATGTACTCCGGCGGCACTTGCGACAGGTTGGGCGTCGTCACTTCGATGTAATAGCCGAACACTTTGTTGTAGCCAACCTTGAGCGACTTGATGCCGGTGCGCTCGCGCTCTTTCCGTTCGAGATTCGCGACCCAGTCCTTCGCGTTTTTCGACGCGCTGGCAATCCCGTCGAGTTCGGTCGAATAACCAGGCGCGATCACACCGCCGTTGTTGAGATTCGCAGGCGGATCGGGAACGATGGCGCGCGCGATGAGCGAGACAAGGTCGGGACAAGCGTCGAGTGCGACCGCTGACAGCTGACCGCGGACCACCGACGAATTGTCTGCAGTCGGCGGTCGGCGGTCGGCGGTCGGCTCCAACAGCGTGGCTATCTTCGGCACAACTTCCAGACTCGCGCGGATCGCGACCACATCGCGCGGTGTAGCGATCCCTTGCGCGACGCGGTTCGTCAAGCGTTCGAGATCGTTGACGCGTTTCAACAAATCGCGCAGGGCTTCGCGACGCGCGGTATCGCGGTAAAACGCGTCCACGTGATCGAGGCGCGCGTTGAGCGCGTTCAAATCGAGAAGAGGTTGCGTGAGCCATTCGCGCAGGAGCCGCGCGCCCATCGCCGTGCGCGTTTCGTCCAGCACGCCGAGGAGCGAGCCCTTGACCGCGCCGCTGCGAATCGTCTGCGTCAGTTCGAGGTTGCGCCGCGTCGCGGGATCGAGCGTCATGAACGCTTGCGTCGAGTACGTTTTGAGAGTGGTGAGTTGCGCGAGCGCGGCTTTTTGATTGTCCTGCAAGTACTGAACAATTGCGCCTGCGGCGCGCGTCGCGAGCGGCAAGCCACCCACGCCAAAGCCATCAAGCGCGGCGACGTGAAAGTGATCGAGGAGGGTTTGACACGCTGAATCAAAATCGGGAGCTTGGAAATTGGAAATCGGAAATTGGAAATTGGAAGATGGAGGCGCACTTCCAACCTCTAACTTCCAACTTCTAACTTCCAACAGCAATTCAGCGGGGTGCAGGCGATCCAACTCCTGCCGCGCGTCGCGCGCGTCTACTTCGGTCGCCGCGAAGACGCCGGTCGTAATGTCGGCGTAGGCGATGCCGGCGCGGTCTTTTTCGAGGACAAGCGCGGCGAGGTAGTTGTTGCGCTTCTCTTCGAGCAGCCCCGGTTCGACGACCGTGCCGGGCGTAACAACGCGCGTCACCTCCCGCGTCATCAGTCCGTTGATCGCTTCGTCGCTGATCTGCTCGACAATCGCGACCTTGTGCCCGGCTTGAATCAGTTTGGCGAGGTACGTTTCA
>Ga0315274_10013921_pt1 | contig 11429 bp, 13 predicted proteins | sample YL17G02_20_MG_FD_203700 | JGI IMG/M metagenome (GOLD analysis project Ga0315274, IMG submission 203700) | Sediment microbial communities from Yellowstone Lake, YNP, Wyoming, USA - YL17G02_20 | ecosystem: Environmental > Aquatic > Freshwater > Lake > Sediment | place: USA: Wyoming | collected...
ACGTACATGAACACCGTCCGCGCGGAGCTCGCGCGTCGGGGCGAAAACGCGTACACCCTCGACGTCATGAAACCCGCCCGGGCGGCCGTGCGCGAGGTGGTGAAGCGGTGGATCCGCGCCTGCGGGGCCGACGGAAAGGCCTGAGCGCCTTCTACCGCTCGATGCCCTTGGGCTTCTCCAGGCTCATCAGAAGGCCGCCGCCCTTGAACAGGGTGACGGAGCCCGTCGACTGCGAGACCACGACCGCGAGGCTTGCGGTGAACCCGGTGAGCGCAGCGGCCGCGGCGTGCCGGGCGCCCAGGCCCGAGGGCAGGTTCACCGCGGCCTTCTCGGGCCGAAGGAATGCGCCTGCCGACATGATCTCGCCGTTGCCCCGCAGGATGAAGGCGCCGTCGATCGTGGAGAACTCCTTCACCGTCTCTCCGAGGCTCGGGTCGAGGATGTTCTTCTCTTCCTCCCGGTAGCCGCGGAAGGGGTTGATCACCATCTGCCGGCAGTACGGCAGCACCTTCTCGTAGTCCCCAATAACGAACGTCGTGCCGACCGGACGGCCTTCCCGTCCCTCGCGCGCGATGTCGGTCGCGCACTGGAGGACCTTCTCGAGGACCTGCGGCTCCACGTCGCCTAGGGGGGTGGCTCCGGGGTTGGCCAGGACGGTGGGGAACTCGCGGCCGACGTTGATGACGAGCAGCGAATCGAGGGAGCCCGAGTTCGGTACTCCTGACAGGCTCACGACCGTGTCGCCCCGCGAGAGCAACCCTCGGGAGACGGCGAACAGCAGAGCGAGCTCCACCTGGTCGGACCTCTTGAGAGCGGGGAAGGGCACCCGCAGGACCTGGGCGGACGGCTCGCCGCCCTCCCTCGGCTGGGTTTCCCTCGCGGTGACCCGGATGAGCTTCACCTCGGAGGGGATGTCCTCGAGGAAGCGGAGGCTGCCCATCGCGTCCGCGTGAAGGAGCACAGCCGTCGCCTTGACCTCCTCGGCCACCGACAGCGCGTGCGCGAACAGCAGGCGGGAAAGGCGGACCTTGGCCGGGGCTTTCGGCTTCTTCTCGGCCTCCCCGTACCCGTGCGTGATGAGCAGGCGGTAGACCTCCTCGCCCGTGCGCGCGGTCATGATGAGCTGCCGCAGCGCAAGGTCGCGAAGGGTGCGGGCGATCTCCGCGAGGATGAGGATGTGCGTGTCGGGGTCCTTTTCGTCGCTCACGATGAGGATGAGGAGGTTCACCGGATTGCCGTCGCTCGAGTCGTAGGAGATGCCCTTGCGGCTGCGCCCCACGGCGATCGCGATGCCGTCCCAGTCCGCGAGGCGCGCGTGCGGGATGGCGATCCCCGGGCCGATCCAGGAGCTCACGATTTTTTCCCTGTCGCGGATCGCCCTCACGACCTGCTCGGGGTCCAGCCCGCGGGCTGTGCGGGCGAGGGCGTTGGCCAGCTCGCGGATTGCCCCCTCCTTCGAGCGGCTTCGCAGGGACACGACCCGCTGGGCGGTCAGGTATTTTGACAGGAGGGGCATGGCGGCTCCCCGCACTATACTCCGGATTGCCGCGTGAGGGAAGGAGGGGGGCGCATTGGCGAAGTTGGTAGTTTTGGGGCTAGAAAAGGCCCTCCCAGCCCGTGGTAAACTACCACCGACGAAATCTTTCAAGACTGGGAGGGAAAAAAAGGAGCACGCCGGTCATTGGCGTTTGGGGTGGCGTCGACGCGGGGAGGGTGCGGTTCAGGACGTTCTCCCCCCTACTGTCAGCCGGTCCAGATCCGCAAGCCGGGGACATGCTCGAAGTGCGACTCGAACGTGACAAGCATGGAGCCCGGTCTCGAGGGCTTGTGCAGCGATCCAGAGGTCATGAAGGGGGATGGGGTGCCATTTGAAGCGCCACGCTCTTCAGAATCTGAATAAAAACATCAGCGTCACCTACACGTCAGTGCGAAACTCCATCCAGGCGGTGCGGCTATTGCAGAGCGGGAAGATCGATGTATCGTCGCTGGTCTCCCACGAGACGCCTCTCTCCGGCTTTCGCCAGGGAATCGAGCTGATCGCACAGGGGAAGGAAGGAGTCCTGAAGGTGCTCATACGTCCCGACATGGAGCCCGGCGCGCCCTCGCGGAGGAATCAATCATGAGACAGGCAGTAATGACGTCGCCGGGCACAATCGAGCTGCGCACCGTCGCGGACGCGGCGGCCGGGCCAGGCCAGGTCCTGATGAGGATCCAGCGGATCGGGGTGTGCGGAAGCGACGGCACGTGAATCACGGTACGCACCCGTGGACTATCCGGTCGTGCAGGGGCCCGCCCGATGAGGGATGAGCCGTTCCTCTCCACGGATCACCATCCGCGTCAATCCCGGGGTGTCAACCGGTCCATCCCGGTGTGCCTTCCCGGTAGTTGACTTTTTGCCGCGTTTTCAGGTATGCCCATTTACGATCGCTATCGGCATTGGGGAGGGCGGCGGATGCGCTCCCCTATGTGCTCCGGGACGATCGAAGAGGAAACCGGATGTGAAACGACGTGCAACCATGAAGGATGTGGCGGGGCGGGCTGGGGTTTCGATCACCAGTGTTTCCCACGTCATCAACAAAACGAGAAAGGTGGAGGCCAGGACGCGCGCGCTGATCCTGGCAGCCATCGAAGAGCTCCACTATCAACCGAACACCCTCGCCCGCAGCTTGAAGGGCAAGGGCACCAAGACGATCGGGGTGGTCATCGCGGATATTCGGGAAGACTTCTTTGCCGAGGTGGTGGGGTCGATCGAGTTCACCGCGTCGGAACAGCAGTACAGCGTCATCCTCTGCGATTCGGAGGACGATCTGGTCAAGGAGCGGTTCTATCTGAACATGCTGATATCGAAAGAAGTCGATGGCATCCTTTTCGCCCCCGTCGACATGGACAGCACCTACCTGTTCCTCGTGGAGAGCGGCATCCCCTTCCTACAGATCGACCGCAAGATCCCCCAGCTGGAGTCGGACTACGTCGGTATCGACAACGTTCGCAGCGCCGCGGCGGCCACCGAGCATTTGATCCGCACGGGCTCCCGCAAGATAGCTTTCATCGGCTACGATGACAAGGTCTATACGCAGAAGCTTCGCCGTGAGGGCTACCGCAACACCCTCACTCACTATGGCTACTTCAATGAGTCTTACCGCCTCGTGGTCGGCTACCACCTGGAAGTCACTAGGGACGTGATCAAGGAGTTCTTCTCCAGCCACCCGGACGTGGACGGCGTGGTGTGCGGAACGTCCAACGTATGCTATGAGACGATCGTCGCCCTGGATCAGCTCGGCAGGCGAATTCCCGAGAATATCCGGCTGGCATCCTACGACGAGTCCAAGTGGTTCGACTATCTCAAGTTTCCCATCACCGTGGTCGCGCAGCCGACCGAAGAGATCGGCCGACTTGCGGTGGATCTCATCATCAAGAGGATCCGCCAGAAAAAGAAAAGGGTCTTTGAGCAGGTGATCCTGGACACGGAGCTCATCGTTCGTTAGCCCGACAGGGCCTGGTCGGAACAAATCCCCACGCGGAATCAGCAGTTCTCGGTGAACGTCCTTCGCAGCCCGGATTTTCCCCAGGATCCTGTGCACATTTTCCAGTGAAACAGATTCCGGCATCGGGTCAGCTCGAAAAACGCTGACCATCACGCTGTCGCAGGCTTCGGTCGAGACCTTCGGACAGACGTGAAGATAAAGAGAGTCAAGCGAGAATTGCATTTTCCGGGAATGTCAGGAGGTGGTCAGGATCAGGGGAATGGCGGCAGCGGTGGGGAATTGATCCGATCCAGCACTTCATCCCAGCAGGTGAACAAGAACCAGCGGAAGGAAGCGCGGATTGCGGGGACTGTATTCCTGACGCGCACTGAACCGTGCTCTGGCCTGCCGGTAGCACTCGTCGGTGGGTTCGAAGATTTGGTGGAAGAAGAAGGCCAGGAGGTTGAGCAGGAAGAAAGCTTCCGAGAGAAACTTGCTCCCATGGCCGAAGTTATGCTGCAGGTGGTAGCCCTGGTTCTTGAGGGTGTTGAAGGATTCGTTCTCGATCTTCCAGCGGGCACGCCCCCCGCGAGTGATCCACTCCACCGTCTGCTCCTCCAGGGGCAGGTCGGTCACCCAACTGTTGTGATAGCTGGGGGAGCCGTTCTTGTTGACGATGGTATACTCCAGGAAGTTGACCGATGGGCTTTTCGGATTGGCGTTGAGCGCGATCTCATTGACCCACTCATAGTGATGCAGCCGGCCGTGTTTGTCGCGGAAATGCTTACTTGCCAACAGTCCTCCGCGGCGCAATCCGGCGATGTTGGTCCACAGGTCCTTATGGTCGGCGGGCTTGGCGACAAGAATGAAGTGAAGTCGCTGCGGCTCGCGCATCAATTCCTGGATGAAAGTCCTGGATGAAAGGCTGTTTGGAGTACAGGCCGTCGCCCACGATGATGAAGGGCAGCTGCGCATGAGCGCTGCGAAGCCGTGCGATCAAACGCTTGGCGGCGTTGATCTCACAATCCTGCTTGTCGTGGCCGATGAACTCCGGGGCAAACGGGATGACTTGGCGCAGGTCGGGATGCACCACCGTGGCCTGAAGGATCTGGTGGGAGTATTGCCGCGTTCCGTCTTTGTGCTCCTTGACCGCACAGCGGGGGCAGTCCAGCTGACTTCTGCCGAAGTATTGGTATCCATCAACAGTGAGCAGGAATTGATCCGGGAGGAAGTGAAACGGACGCAGAAGCCCATTGTCGGCCAGACGCTGGAACAGCTCCGAGTAGACGTCGCTGAGTGACTGGCGGGGGTGGCTGTCGATGAGATCGCGCAGTTGGCTGTCCACGGGGATGTCGTGGACGCCCAAAACGGTCCGCAGGTTGTTGTTCTGAGTGCTATCTTCAAAGCGCCGTTGAAACTCCAACAACGAGGGGTCTTGGAGATAGAACATGGCGAAGCTGCTCAGATAGCAGTCGCGTAGAAGGTAACGGACCTTCGCTTTCTGGCGAGTGTCGACGATGAGATCGATATGCTCGGCAAGGCAGCCCAGAAGCGCGGAGAACCGCAGCTCATGCGGTCCACGGCTTCCGTCTCCCCTCCCCATTATGGGGATAGTGAACAAAAAGATACATGGTAATGTCTAGTCTGGTTATAATTGTATATGATATAAATAATTAGATGAGGTTACCTATTTCGAGCCGACTTTGCACGGTAGAAAATGGCCAAAAAAAGTCGCAGGAATCGTTCACCGAGAATTGGTGACGCGGCATTTTTCTTCTTGACAACGGAACAATCGCCGGTATATCCTCAGGCAATCGTTTGCGCAGACGATTGCGCAGACGATTGCGCAGAAGGAGACAAGCAAGAAAAAAAATAAGCCCGGGTCGTTGATCCGGCTAGTTGATCCGGCTAGATTGAGAACCATGAAGGAGGAACCAAAATGAAAAGGTCTTCTGCTCTACTCCTGCTCCTTGTGCTGGTCGGCGCATTTGCCTATGCGCAGACCGATGCATGGTGGGCCAAGGCGGCTGCGCCGTACAAGGGCGTGACGATCAGGGGGGTTTCGGAGAGCACACCGCCGTCCCGGTTCGCCGCAGAGGTGATCGCCAAGCAGTTCCAGAAGGAAACGGGCATCAAGGTGGAGTTCGAGGTGACATCCTGGGACCAGATGTACGACAAGGCCATCAAGGACATGGAGGCCAATACCGGCATCTATGACTTCGTCTACATCGAGCAGGATATCGTCTATGCGTACCTCGATCGAGATTTCCTGGTGGACGTGACCCAGCTCCTCAAGGACAAGCCGCAGCTTGCCTACGCGAAATTCGACCTCAAGAAGTTCACGACTTTCCTCAACTACTTCAAGGATGCCAAGGGAGACGTGTTCGGCGTTCCGATGGAGGCATTCCTCAAGGTCTACCTGTACCGTAAGGACCTCTTCAACGACGCGCAGGCCAAGGCGGTATTCCTGACGACATACGGCTATCCTCTGGCCCCTGCCAAGGACCACACGCAGTACGCCGACATAGCAGAGTTCTTCACCAAGTGGGGGAAGGACCATAACTTGCAGTTGTGGGGAACCACGGTGCAGGCGGCTTCGGGTCACCCCTCTTCCTTCTACGAGTTCTTCGAGTCTATTGCCCCTTCCTTCGGTATCTACAACTGGGGCATCAACTCGAGCAACTGGAAGGCTACGGTGGCGAATGGCGGGAAGATGAACAGCCTCCGAGCGAAGCAAGCGTTGAGTTTCTGGCTTGGCCTCCTCCCCTATGCTCCCCCTGAGTCAACAAGCAGCACGTGGGATGAAGTGGCTGCCAGCTTCGCCGCGGGCAGGGCTGCCCAGGGCTGGGTGTACGGTGAGAACGCGGCATGGATCGCCACTGATGCATCCAAGTCCAAGGTGGTCGGCAAGGTGGGCGTTGCATTGCCTCCGACCTACACAGGGGTGATCGACGAAGCGAAGGCGGGCAAGGGATACATCGGCTACTACGACGGCGGAGCGTTCGGCATACCGCACTCTTCAAAGAACAAGGAAGCCGCTGCCCTCTGGCTGCAGTACTATGCCCAGGATAAGTTCCAGGGCGACTGGGCTGCCGCCGGGTCGCGCATCACCCTCACCTCGACCTACGACGATCCCAAGGTCAAGGCGATGGACGCGAAGACCGACAATTATTTTACACTCATGAAGAACCAAGGATACTTGTTCGCCGGCGCACCTCCTTTCCCATTCCACGCGACTGTCCGGGAGGTCATTGCTCCGTTTATCTACAAGGCCATAGCGGGAGAGATCACGCCTGCCGAGGCGCTGGATCAGGCCGCGGAAGCAACGGACAAAGAGCTCGTGCAGCTTGGATACGGAAAGTAAGCACGGACGCAACGGATGAAATCGTCTCGCATCGGGTGGGGGCTTCTGGCCCCCACCCTTTTTATCCTGGCCATCACTGGGCTTTTGCCATTCCTCTACGTCATCTATATCGGCTTCTTCGACTGGAACGTCTTCTCGGCAAAGGTGGGGATGGTCTTCAGAGGCGGAAATAACTATCGGCGGCTGGTTTTCGACAAGGATTTCCTGAGCTCCCTGGCCACAACGTTGGTTTTCGCGGGGTGGGCGGTGACGAGCCAGTTCGTGCTGGGCTACTTCCTGGCAAAGACGCTTTCGCGGAACTTCCCCGGCAAGGCCTTCTTTCGCACGATCCATGCCCTGCCCTTGATGATCGCCCCCATCGCCGTGGGAGCAACCTGGCGGCTGTTGACGATTCCCGGATTCGGACCCGTCCCTTTCGACCTGGACAAGTGGTTCCACGTGACCTACAACATCGGGCGTTTCGGAAGCCACGCGCTCCTGACTATCATCCTCATGGACATATGGCACTGGACGCCCTTCGTAACGCTCACCCTCCTTGCGGGTCTGTCATCGCTTCCCGTGGAGCCATTCGAGAGTGCCGTGGTGGATGGAGCGAACCGAAGGCAGGTCTTCTGGTACATCACGATCCCGGGCATGATGCCCGTGATACTCACCACCTTCTTCATCCGCATGATGGACGCCCTCCGCATCGTCGATGAGGTATGGATGTTGACGGGAGGGGGCCCAGGATCGGCGACACGCGTCGTCGGCATCCACATATGGAGGATCGTGTTTCCGAAGACCGACTACGGCTACGGCTCCGCCATGTCCCTGCTCACCTTGTATTTCACCATAGTTCTCAGCTGGCTGGTCTACACCGCAATCGCGGCGCGAAGGAGGCAGAGCGTTCAATGAGACATCGAATGCATGGATCAGGACGCACTTTGCCGGCCAGAATCGGCGTGTACGCGCTGTGGATCGTAACGACGCTGTTCACCCTCTTTCCGATCTACTGGATGATCCTCGTCTCTGCACGCAGCCGCGTCGAGCTTTTCGACTCGCCGACTCTCATTCAGACGTCATTTTATGTTCAGAACTATATCAAGCCACTGACCAATCCCACCTTTCAACGCTACCTAGTGAATTCCCTCATCATTGCCTCCAGCAATGCCGCGCTTGTCGCATTTCTGGCGCTGACAGCCACCTATGCGCTCTCTCGCTGGCGACTGAGGGGCAGCGACAGCATCTTCTTCTGGACAATCACCAACCGCATGGCGCCGCCTGCAGCGTTCATGCTGCCCCTCTTCCTGCTGTTCACCCGGGTGATCAAAATTGGCGCATGGTCGCTCTTCGACACGAGGATCGGTTTGATCCTGCTGTACTGCGTGTTCAACCTGCCCTTCGCGATCTGGCTTCTGAAGGGAATCATAGACGGCATCCCCACGGAGCTGGACGAAGCGGCTGAGGTGGATGGGGCGAGCATCGCCACGGTATTATGGAAGGTGATCGTGCCCCTGGCGGCGCCCGGCATCGCGATCACCGCGGTTTTAAGCTGGGTATTCGCATGGAACGAATACCTCTTTGCGGCCACTCTCACGAGCGTTCGGGCGCGCACCGTGACGACAGGGCTTGCCGAATTCGTGACCGTGACGGGCACCAACTGGGGCGAGATGGCGGCCATCTCCGTCGTGTCGCTCCTGCCGGCGCTCATCTTCCTCGCACTCGTTCAGAGGTACATCGTCATGGGATTGACCTTCGGCGCCGTGAAGGGGTAGAGAGCATGCGGCGGGAACAATTGAGGCCGAAAAGACTCGCTGAAGAGGTCGCATCCAAGCCCAAGGACCGGAAAAACGGGCGGCGACATTTCCTTCCGATCGTGACGAACACCTTCGACAGGGTTTTTATCAGCGTCGTCCTTTTCGTCGCAACCCAGCTGCTGTGGATGAGGTTCCTCGAGGGTTTCGCGCCTCTCTGGGTTGCCGCCGTCCTATCGGTGATAGTAGGTTTTTTCATCGTGACGCGGGGATGAGAAGCTCCAATGGAGAGAACGAGATGCAGGCGGTAGTACTCATGCCGGACCGAAAGCTCCATATACGGGACATCGCCATCGACGAACCCTTCGGGCCGCACGACGTGCGGATCGCGGTCCATACCGTCGGCATCTGCGGCAGCGACGTGCACTACTATGCGCACGGCAGGGTCGGCCCCTTCGTTGTTGAAGCGCCGATGGTGCTGGGGCACGAGGCTTCGGGCACCGTCCTCGAGGTCGGGAGCGAGGTGCGCCACCTCAAGGTCGGCGATCGCGTCTGCATGGAGCCCGGCATCCCGGACCCCTACAGCAGAGCCAGCCAGTTGGGGCTCTACAACCTCGACCCGGCGGTACGCTTCTGGGCAACGCCCCCCATTCACGGTGTCCTGCGGCCGACCGTGGTCCATCCCGGCGCCTATACATTCCGGCTGCCCGACACGGTGAGCCATGCCGAGGGCGCGATGGTCGAACCGCTCGCCGTGGGAGTGCATGCTGCGAGCAAGGCTCAGATCAAGCCGGGAGACGTGGCGGCGGTCATCGGTGCGGGGACGATCGGCATGGTCACCGCGCTGGCAGCCCTGGCGGGCGGGTGCAGCCGCGTGATAATCATAGACGTTAAGGAACCCAAGCTGGAGCTCGCCGCGCGTCTCGGGCCCATCACACCGGTAAACGCAACAAAGCGCGATCCTGCCGCGGCCGTGATGGAGATGACCGACGGGTGGGGCGCCGACATCGTCTTCGAGGCGAGCGGCGACGCGAAGGCGGCGGCGGGGATTTTTGGGATGGTCTGCCCGGGCGGCCGCGTCGTCCTGATCGGCATGCCCGTTGAGAAGATCCTCTACGATGTGGTCGCCGCGCAGGCCAAGGAAGCCCGGGTCGAGCACGTCTTCCGCTACGCTCACGTCTATGCGCGCGCGCTCGCCCTGATGAGCAGCGGCAAGATCGACGTCAAGCCCCTGATCACCGACACCTACCCCTTTGAGGAGAGCCTGAAGGCGTTCGATTTCGCGCTCGCCATGCCCCCGCGCTCGGTCAAGGTGCAGATCGAGCTGCAGCGAGAGACTCCCGCGGGGAAGGGAGCATAGATGGATACCGTGACTGCGAGCAAACCGATTCTCGAGCGCTTTCGACTCCAGGGAAAGACGAGCCTCGTCACCGGCGCCGGCCAGGGGATCGGGCGGGCCTATGCGCACGCGCTCGGCGAAGCGGGAGCGGCGGTAGCGGTCGTCGATCTCCTGCCCGACGCTGCGCAGGCTGTCGCCAAAGAGCTTGCCGCCAAGGGCATAAAGGCCCGCGCAATCGTTGCAGACATCACGCGCCAAGACCAGGTCCAGCGGATGGTGGACGAGGTCATCGCGGAATGGGGCACTCTCACCATCGCCGTCAACAATGCGGGAATCGGGCAGTGGGTCAGCGCGGAAGACGTGACGCATGAGATCTGGGAAAGGATCATGAGGTGCAACCTCGACGCGGTGCTGTGGTGCGCCCAGGCCGAGGCGAAGGCGATGAGGGCCAAGAATTACGGGAAGATCATCAATACCGCCTCCATGTCCGGGACGATCGTAAATACGCCGCAGAACCAGCTCCCCTATAATGTTTCCAAGGCCGGCGTGCTGCACTTGACGCGGAGCCTCGCCGCTGAATGGGCGCGCTACGGCATCAGAGTCAACTCGATCAGTCCGGGTTACACCATGACGAAGCTCGTGGAGGACCTCCTGGCAACCCCTGCGGGGCGCGCGATGAAGGAGCACTGGTTGCCGCTCATCCCCATGGGCCGGATGGCTGACGTGACCGATCTGCAAGGCGCCGTCGTCTATCTCGCCTCCGAGGCTTCGGACTACGTGACGGGCGCCGACCTCCTGATCGATGGAGGCTACTGCGTCTGGTAAACACCACGAAGCAGGAGCGATGGGCAGGGTTCAGCTCATTTCTCCTGTGGTGGGAGATTGGCGCGACATATAAATCCACCTATCACTTACACGATGGAGACCTGGCGGTGGCGCTCCTCCTCATCCCGCAGGCTGGCAGTGTCGCTGCCGCGGATGTGCACCTTCCCCGTCGTGGGAAGGAGGACCCCGCCGGTCATGACGTCCTTTCCAGAACGTCCTCGGGGTAGCGGAAGTGAGGCGTTCTCGAAACGCACCTGCGCTTCCATGCGGCAAGGGTCGGGGATGCGCGCAGAGTAAGGCAAGACCGGGCCGCGGGACGTGGTACATACTGCCCGCAGATCGCCTGGCGCCAGGAGGAAATGCATGGGTGGAGAAAAAGACCGCATGCACGCCGCCGTGCTGCATGCTCCCCGGGACCTGCGCTACGAGCAGGTGCCCCTTCCCTCTCCGGGGCCCGATGAGGTCCTCGTGCGGATCACGACGAACGGCCTGTGCGGGTCGGATATCCACTTCTACCGCGAGGGAAAGCTCGGCCCGTTCACGGTGAGCAGGCCGTACATCCCCGGGCACGAGGCGTGCGGCGTCGTCGTACGTAAAGCCGCGCGGCCGGGCGGTCCCCTCGAGGGGCGGCGCGTGGCTATAGAGCCGGGCATACCCTGCCGCCGCTGCGCGCTGTGCAAGTCAGGCAGGTACAATCTCTGCCG
>Ga0315274_10013922_pt1 | contig 11429 bp, 4 predicted proteins | sample YL17G02_20_MG_FD_203700 | JGI IMG/M metagenome (GOLD analysis project Ga0315274, IMG submission 203700) | Sediment microbial communities from Yellowstone Lake, YNP, Wyoming, USA - YL17G02_20 | ecosystem: Environmental > Aquatic > Freshwater > Lake > Sediment | place: USA: Wyoming | collected...
TAATGCAGGTATTTTGGTATTCGCAGCTTCGCAATACACCAATGTAACCAACAATATCGCATTTGATAATAAATATGGTATCCATGTGATATCATCATCTGATTATAATAATATCACAAATAACATAGTTTACAATAATACACACAGCGGAATACGCGTCTATCTTTCAAGTACAGGAAATATAGTGGCCAATAATTCTGCTTCTGAGAATAGTTATTATGGAATATTAGTCGAATCGGCTGATTATAATTCGGTGTATGGTAACAATCTTTTCAAAAACAATGAGGGTATTGTATTTTACGCATCGTCGAACAATAACTTCACCAACAATACAGTGTTTAACAATACGAATGCTGGTATAAGAACAGCCGCTTCTTCCACTGGAAACAATATTTCATCCGATGATTTATACAATAACACAAACTATGAGTTTTCAAACGAGCAATCTCAGAATGTGAATGTTTCAAACAACTATTGGGGCACAATAGACTGTGTTCAGATAAACAACAAAATATATGACTGGAGTAATAACCCATCTTATGGAAATGTCACCTATCAACCGTTTCTGAATGATACATTTTCAGCCGGTTCGCCTATGAATTGTTCTACAGGCCCATCCTGTGGCGACACGATAACAGCGAACACGACGCTGACGGCAAATTTGACTGGATGTGCAGTCAACGGTCTCGTCATTGGCGCAAGCGATGTGACGCTTGACTGCACAGGGCACACGATAAGCGGAACAGGAGCAGGTTACGGGATAAGCATGTCATCGAGAATAAATGTGACATTGAGGAATTGTATAGTATCTAACTTCTCTACTGCAGTCTATTTGGAATATTCCTCAAACAACACTCTTGTCAATAATTCAATAGGCAATTCTCAGAGAGGATTTGATATATGGTTCTCTTCAAATTATAATAATATCACTGAAAATGTAGCGCATCAGATTTCACAAGAAGGAATAACTATCTATTCATCATCTAGATTCAATGTTATTGAAAGAAATACAGTCTATGATGTAAATAGCAAAGGCATATATTTAGAAGGAGGGTCATCATCGAATAATTTTATCATCAATAACACAATTCATAATGTAGCTCTCGGTATTGATACAGATTCTTCAAATAACATGATCAACTATAACATTATTAGCAATATTTCTGGAAGAGGGGCACATCTTTATTACGTAATTAACAACACACTGAATAATAATAATATTGTAAATGCATCATCCGGAATTTATTTACAGTACTCGTCTAACAACACTTTTGTTAATAACTCAATCACTGCATGCATAGGTGGCATCGAACTATGGCCTTCTTCCAGCAACAACACGATTGTGAACAATTATATATTCGGTCAGTCGAGTTACGGTATATACTTATGGGGATCTTCCATAAACAACAACATTTCTTACAATGATATTTACAACAATACATCAAACAATATGTATAATGACCAGTCAGATACTATAGATGTGAAAAACAATTACTGGGGCACGACGAACTGCTCACAAATCAATGCAGAAATATATGATCACAGTGATGATGGTTCCCTTGGTATTGCCGCCTACCAGCCGTTCCTGAATGATACGTATCCTATCGGCACTCCGAGAGGCTGTGTCCAGTGTGGTGATACGATAACAACAAATACCACGCTGGCAACTGATCTAACCGGATGTGCAGGCAACGGGATTGTGATTGATGCAAATGATGTGACGCTTGATTGCGCAGGGCATTTGATAAGCGGAACAGCAACATTGAATTCATATGGTGTTTTGGTACAGTCTAATAAAAATAATACAGTCATAAAGAATTGCGAAATCACTAATTTTGATGCAGGAATAAGTACTGATACAACATCTGGAGACAATTTCTATAATAACACCTTATATGGAATGATCACAGAAGGTATGAGTATATCAGGTTCTTCAGGAAGTAATTTCTATAATAATACCTTCCATAGCAGTCCTAGGGGATTGAAAATAGCCGGAAGTTCTCCAAGAGATATAGCAGTATACAATAACACATTCATCAATGGAACCGGTGCTGACAACGGACTTCATATTGAGGGTGGAGTAAATCTAACAATCTATAATAACAGTTTCTTGGACGTTTCTGCCATGTTCGTTGGAATAGTTTTAGCCAATACGCAAAACTCCATTGTAAACTCAAACTACCTCAATGGCGCATCTTTCTTGGCGAGCATAGTAATCTTGGGAAACAACAACTCAGTAACGAACAATGAAATATACAATGCCAGCATAGCTATAGCATTCGTTAATAGTGCCCAGAACAATAACGTCACAGATAATTACATCAGTGGAAGTTCGATCGCCGGGATACAGCTCTCAGACTTGCCTGCATTCGCACTTCCAGCTAACAACAATTTCAACAATATTTTAAGAAACAACCTCACAAATAACTATTATGGAATCTACGTCTTCAATTCCACAAACAACACATACCAAGACAACAATATAGTAGGAAGCACAGCTTATACATTCTATAACAACCAGACCTTTGATGTCAATGCCTCGGACAATTACTGGGACACCACGAACTGCATGAACATAACAAATTCCATATATGACAATCAGGATGACGGATCTTTGGGTATTGTTACTTATGAACCGTTCCTGAATGCGCAATATCCTGCTGGTTCTTCGAGATATTGTGTACAATGCGGTGATACCATAACAACAAACACGACACTAACTTCCGACCTGCTCAACTGCACTAGCAGTGGCCTCTTAATAGGCGCTGACAATGTCACGCTCGACTGCGCAGGTTACTCAATAGCCTACACACAAAATATAGGCTGTGGCGGGCCATGCTTTGCTGTTATATCACAAGCGAATAACGTGACTGTGAAAAACTGCATCATCCATGACTACTCGAGTGGAATTATTGCTTTCTCTGTCAACGACTCCATCATGCTCAACAACACAGTTTACAATACTGGTAACAACTGCATATTCGCATTCAGTGCGCAAAGGGCAAGTATGCTGGGCAACAGGATTTCGAACTGTGGTTCTGTTGGTCTACTCTTCTATGCAAACTCGTTCAACGGTTATGCATTCAACAACACTGCTAATGGATCATTCGTCGGCCTCGGGGTCATAAATAGCTCAGGCATTTTTGAACAAAACATCCTCGAAAATGCCTCAATCGGTGGCGCGGCTTTTATGAGCATGAGTACAAACTCCACGTTACGCCTTAATAGCATTTCGAATAACATTTATGGTGTGTATCTCGCTGCATTCGGTGCTTTCATCGGGGATTCCGCGAACATAACCGTGGAGCAGAACACAATCAGTAATAATGGAATAGGCATTTACACAGCCAACAATTCAATAAACAATCACTTCTTCAACAATAATATCATCAATAGCACAACTTATGCGTTCTATGACAACCAGAGCGCGGACGTGAATGCATCATACAATTATTGGGACACTGCAAACTGCACGCAGATATCAAACTCGATATATGATCAGAATGATGATGGATCTCTTGGATTGGTGACCTATGATCCGTTCCTGAATGATTCGTATCCAACAGGATCGCCAATGTCATGTCCACCTGTAGGTAATCCGGTCATCGGCAATGCCTCATCAATACACACAAACGCAGTTGGTATAAATATTAAAGTAGCAGGTTCAACAAACCTATCAGGAAATTATGTGGGTACTCAGAGCGTTGAAATATTCAACAATTCTCAATACTTTGTCAACATGAACTGGAACTTTTCACAGGCAGGACTTAATCTGTCTGCACTCAACATAACAGTGCAGTCATCAGGCGCTTCTGCAGGATCCACCATTGTCAAAGGTCTGGATCTTGTTTCGCAGGGCCAGACCAAGAGCATGTCAGTCAGCAGAGTAGCAGGTACCAATCGAGTTTGCATCAAGGATGCTCCGATAACGAGCATCTCAGAAATAAGCTCCGCGTGCACTGACGTGAATGAGACACTATTGAATTGTCCTGGAACGAGTGGATCATACTCATGTACTATTGCCGGAAGTCTCTATAATATCTCTGGGTTGAGCTATTCAGGCGGCATTGAAGTGGAATATAATATTACGGACTGTAATGCAAGCACCTATAACGGCGATAATATTAGATATGTTTTACAGAATGACATCATCACAAATGTTACAGGAAGTTGTCTGGTATTTTATGGTCAGAATGTTACGCTTGATTGCCTGGGACACAGCATAACATTCCTTAATCAAAGTTCTAGTTCTGGCGCAATACAGTTCAACACCAACAGTTACAATGCAACTTTGAAAAACTGTATTCTAAATCACACAGGAGGAGGTAGAGTAGCTTTCTTCGATAACTGTGCGAATTCTACAGTAATCAATAACACACTATATGGAATAGAAATCCAGATATGGCAAGGATCAAATAATATGATTGTCACGAACAACACCGTAGTCAATACACTAATCGTAGAAATGGTAAGCGGACTAGATGGCACAAGAATAATCGGGAATAGAATGGCAAATTATTCATCGTTCGGCGGAGTAATTAATTTGAATGGAAACAACAGTGTCATACAAAACAATACATTTGAAAATGGAATAACAGGAACATTTTTCTTATCCTTTGGCTCCAATGCTAGAAACACCACCATTTCACAGAATTTGTTTAATAATGTTACAAATATTTTCTGGTTTAACAATATTCTCACATCAATTAATTTTTCAAACAACAACATAAACAAATGCAGCGGAACGTGTGTAGAAACATCTGTTTTTGGTTCTCAGTTTTCTGGAAACAACTTCACAAATTCTACAGGTACAATAAAATTCTACAATACAACTAATACCAACATTTATAATAACAATCTGACTGGATTGTCGCTCATCTTACAGAACTCAACTGGGCTGTCTGCAACAAATAATTATGTATCAGATAGCACACAATTTGGATTATCAGTGCTTGGCTGTAATGATGTAAACGTAACCGGCAACACGCTAAGAGGAACGGTTTGTGATCTTCAGATATCAACAAACTCCACTAATATTAATGCAACTGGCAACACACTGCTGACAGGTACGACCTGTAATCAGACTGCCGGAACATGTGGCAACAGTGTTTGCGAAGCAGGCGCTGGTGAAACCTGCGGCTCATGCCCGACAGATTGTGGAGGTTGTGGCGGTCCAGTATGTGGAAACGGTGTTATTGAAGCAGGCGAGACGTGTGATAATGATGGCAGTAACAGCAATTCCTGTGGAGGAAGCTGTAAAACTGATTGTTCTGGCTTCACGAGCGCCTGCGGTGGCGGCACGATAACATTGGGGCACCTATTCCCTCAGGGAATATTTACTTTACAGGATGCCTTTACAGATGCAATATTTGATAACAATGAGGGCTTGTCAATACTCGACCCAGCAAGCAATATATCAGATATGTGGTATATGTTCCAAGGTCCTGGTTCGCACAATTTTGTTTCTGAAAATGTTATAGTCTGGGCAATAGCAAATGGTTTCTTGCCGCCAGGCGGAACACACAACGGTACAGGCTTCTATTATTCGCCTAAGGCATGCACAAATACAACAGAAACTGATTTTATTAAAAATGGAACTAGTCCACCACCCGGCGTTATGGTAGCTGATGCCACATCAGCATTATGTATGCAGTTGGAGAACAATAATACAAATGTGTATTGGCAGGTGAATATATTTTCATTCAATGATAGTGAGACAACAATAAATATTACTAGATATGGCTGTCCAAATTCACAGCCAGAAACATGCGCGAACATGGGATCTGATGATAATTGCAATGGAATAGTAGACGATGTTTCGTTGCCGCCTTCATTTAATCTGATTACATCAAACGTAACGCTGTACGAATCTCTGAGCGATCCTGTTTCAAATTGGTCTCTTAATCTCATCGAGGCGAAAAAACTTGAAGACGGTGGAGTTGCTCTCAACAATACGGCAAACTTATGGCAGTTGGATACCACACCACTAGGAGTAGGCTCACTTTCAACGCTATGGGCAGAGAACGGAATAACTCCATTCATAACTGGTTACGGAGTCGTAGGCGATCACGCAGGTAAAAGTATGTACATCGCTCAGGATTTTAGCGGGCCGCCATTCCCTGCGAAATCGTGCGCAAACGCAACATCAGGTGACTTCTGGACAGGTTCTAATCCGCCGTCTGGTTTGGTCATTCTGCTTGATGCAGCACCATTTTCAGTTTGCGCGGAAAATGTAGCCAACTTCAGTGAAAAATATGAATTAGTGATCACATCATATGATCTCACACAGGCAACCTTCGATATATATTCTATGAAAGAGCAGGTATGTCTGCCGAAAACAACGCAGTACTCTGGAAACACGACAAACTTTAATATTATAACAGACCTGACAAATGCGACAAATGTAACAATTGAAAAACCAAATCAAGGAAGGATATCATGGAATGGCGCTGTTAATGTTGCTCAGTCAGATTTCGACACCTATGTGAATATAAGCAACAATTGGATTGCCATAAACATAAGCGCGTTCAATTCAACGCTCAATTCAAGCGCAGAAATAACACTTTACAATATAACAGCCCTGGACACGCCAGTAATTCATTACTGCAATGATACACTGGTATTCGATTCAAGTTGTCCGCCATGTCCGATATCTATTTGTACGAACATAACATTCAATACAACAACCAACGTGCTGAAATTCAATGTTACTCATTTCTCAGGATTCTTTGCAACATTCTGCGGTGATGCCATCTGTCAGTCGAGTGAATCATGCTCAATATGCGCTGCTGACTGCGGAATTTGTCCGACCCCGCCTGCACTACCGCAGGCACAGCCTTCTGGAGGAGGCGGTGGCCCGACCATTTGCTATATTAATTATGAATGCGGGGACTGGGGCGTATGTTACGACAGCGAAGTCCAGTACAGAACCTGCATTGATAAAGGAAACTGCCGCTATCCTCTTAGAAATGAATCTAGAAAATGCGTGCCGATCCCTCCTTTCATAGAAGAAAAGCCAAAACCTCTGCCAACATGCTCGGACAGTATCAAGAACCAGGATGAAACAGACACGGACTGCGGAGGAAATATATGCAGTCCGTGCAGAGATAAACTGCATTGCCTATTCGATTCTGACTGTGCAGGTGGACAATGCTACAACAACATTTGCATAACTCCAAACTGCTACAATCAAATCAAGGAAGGAAGTGAGAGTGACATCGACTGCGGCGGGCCTGTGTGCAAGCCTTGTGAGAATGAAAAGAAATGTGTTACTGACTTCGATTGCGAATCAGATAGTTGTATTAAAGGGAGGTGTGTTTCCGTGGAAAAACCAGCAGCACTAGCCGCGATTTCGCTTTCGCCAGAGCTCACGCTGATGCTCTATGTCGCGATAATCGTCATAGCAATAGTGGTGGCGGTAATTTTGATAGAGCCTAAGAACGGGCTCGACGTCCTGAAGCTGAAGAAGCGTAGAAGGCACAGAATTAAATCTGAAAAGGACGAGCAGAAGAAAACGAAAAAGCGAAAACGATAAACAGCTAAAAAGCTTATATACAACCCGCAGACAAGTCATATAATCATAGGTGATTTCAATAGTAGGATTCGAAGCGCTTCTATCTGTAGTGCCATTGTCAATAGGAGGAGTCATATCCCTGCTTATCAATGCGCTCCTGGTCTTCATAGTTCTCGTTGTCGTGAACAAAATAATAGAGCATGAAATGGAAGCAAAGCATTCATTGATAATGGCATTCCTGGCGCTGTTCCTCGCGCCTCTTGCGATGGCAGTAATAGCCATGACAGGCGTATCAGCAGTAATACCTTACTTCGGTATTATCGCTATGTTCGTGATACCGCTGTTGGTGTGGATTCTTCTTGGCGAGCTCCTGCTTAAGGGCGACAGAATGGAGAAGCTCAAGGTGGTCCTGATAGCATTCGTGGTCTATTTCATCCTGAACTTCATCGGAGTCTCAATAATGATAAGAAGCCTGATACCGATTTAGCTTCATATCATAATTCAGAAACAAGACAATAACAGTCCGATTTTAACTCATCTTGGCTTTTATCGGACTTAATTCCATGATCTTTTTTTGATAACTTTTTATGGTATCAATATCGACATCACAGAAATTTTCTATCCATTCTTTATGCATGGATGGAATTGATAACTCATCCTGATGATCATACTTGTTTCCTTGGGACTTATTCAATTTTCTAAAAACGTCTGATCCAGGCAACGGTACGATTAGATTAGTTAGATATACATCCACATTTCCTATGGCAGCAATCTCTGTTGCATGGTCTAGCGTATTCTGAAGACTTTTATCTGTCTCTCCTTCATTGCCAAGTATCCAACTTCCTACAATGGATATACCTTTATTAGTCATGCGCTTCACGGTTTCTAAATTTTTCGCTCTAGTCGTTCCTTTATGAATATTTTTAAGAATTGTATCATCGCCAGATTCAAGCCCCGTAAAAAATCGTACATATCCTAGTTTACTAAGAAGATCAAGTGTTTCTTCGTTCAGATTCCTCGTGCTAGCATATCCATAAAAAGTCAAGTCTTCTAGTCCATGCGGTCTCATGACCAATGCGGTCTTCAGCCAATCCAATGGTGGAATATCGTCGGACTCATCTCGTATATGTCTAATACCCAGATTATACATGGTTTTTACTTCATCCCAAAATCTTTTCGGATTCTTGATCTTATACTCTTTATCAAAAATAGAACATATTTTACATCCCTTCGAACCAGCTCGCCATCTGCAGCCTTTGCTGATATAAATCGGTGCCTGCAATGATCCAGTTTTAAGATCACTTCTCTCATGATATGCTCGCAGGTCAACTAGGTTCCAGTCCATCATTGGTAGTTCAGTGATGTTTGCACTATATGTGTTGGTTCGATTGGTGGCACCTTTATAGAACACTCCTGCAATCTTATCCAGTGGCCAGCCATTTACAATTTTTAAAAACGGCTCTTCTCCCTCACCAACAACAACCGCATCAACGCTTGGCTGATTATTTATTATCGGTGTATAATGTCGTGAAGGATAGCAACCACCAAAGACGACCATGGCACCTCTATTTTTCGCAATAGTTGCCAATTCAGGAGAATAATTCATAACATTGGCGGATATGCCCACGACAGCTGCATTTTCTCCTATCCTTTCTTCAATGTATTCTCTGGACACTATCTGCCCATCTAGAATTTCGACTTCAATGGAAGAATCCTTCGATCTGATGTAACTGCCAATGCTCAATAACCCCAAAGACGGTTCGACCACAAAATATTTACTATCGGTTTTTGTTAATGGATTGATCAACTGAACTCGCACCATGCACAACACCTAGAAAATTGGCAATTCAATCCTTGCTTTAGAGTCAAAATACTTTTTTCCCATACTATAACCACCAGCACTCCTCTTCATATCACCATAACCAGATCCAATTTTCTTCTTACCATGAAATATCTCGATTGTTTCACCATTATCATCAGATTTTATCCTATACTTGCCACCTCGAGTATAGTCTGACATCAATAGTGCCGCATTATTGTATCTGCGGTCTATTACTAATCCCAACACTGAGGGAAACGGGATGTCATTGACATTAAATGATCCGTCAAGGGAACCAAGCTCACTCAAGATGCGACCTAATCCACGATCGAATTCAATTAGTTTCTCAAATCTATAACTTAACCCCATGCGATTTCCTGGAATAGGTGTTTTGATTATGAAATATTCATTCTTTCCTGGTTTTGGATCCATGACAGGTTGAAATCCCTTGAAAATGAATCTATTGGTGTTATCGCCATCCGTAACCAATTCACCAATCACATCGGGCTCCTTGATATTATCTTTCTCACGTTTTGCCCAAGGTATCGAATCCCAGTTTCCATATGCCTCAACGTAATCGAAACATGCCTTGAATCTTTCCATAAGTTCTCGGTTAGCTTCGATTATCGGTTTCAGTCTCAATATTCTTTCATATTGGTATGACATTATTTTACCATTCCAGTATTTTTCCCTGAGATCAAAAATTCCTATTCCTTCTGTAGAAAAAATAATAAGTTGTAGCCTCAGAAATGCCTTTGCCTTTCAATCCATTCTCACAGTATGTTTCCAGATTCCATCCCTTCGGGTTCCTGCGGGGGATATACCGAGCACCGACCCTAAAATTTCGAATAAAATCCCCATTACCCCTATACGATTCAGTGAATCCAGCAACAGCTCTGAGATCCTTGCTAATCTTGCCTCCACCAACCAATCCGGTATAGAATTCATTTGGCGGGTTCACACCCTTCTTATTTCTGCCAGTTAGTGTGAACTCAGCAGCGAAATCGACTTCATGTTTTTGTCCAGGACTCAGCCAGGTAGCAGCGATGTTGTTCTTTATGTCAAGTCTCCCATTGCCCAGAGGCAGTTTAGCATTGAAGTCTCCAGTAGGTAATGTTATTCCTTCAGTTATCGCCCAATGCAAGTCGCCGTTTTTCCCGTCATTTATAGGAATTCTGCCAATAGGACCTCCATATACCGATATGTCTCCCAATCCTTCATTGGAAGTTGCGGGAGATTGGATAGATTTGTGTGGAATGCTAACAGAAAACATCCCTCCATGTTTTCTCCCACTATTTTTATCGTATCGCCAGTCTTTCATAATAAGAACATCTTGTACTGTCTCGACATCCTTGTTGTTCTTAGAGTAGCTCAGTCTGTTATCCACCTGGTATCTCGTCGGTCCTTTCACGGCTCTTAGCACCGTCTCTGCACTTGCTCTTACGGGATATAGAACTCCACATACCGCTGTCATTCCAGCTAAAACATATGGTAATATTTTTTTCATAACCAAATCACATTCTTATTATCGAAGTCTAAGCTCATGCATTGATATTCTTCCTTGCTGTAGTCCGGTTGTTGAATCTGCCATGAAAGTTGTCTTTACATCAAAACCATATTTTTTTCCGACAACTGCCGGATTGTTTAGGTCTCCGGCTAAACTAAATGACGGCATCACAATAACTCCACCATCTGCCAAGTATTTTGGAGCTTCTGAAAGAAATCTTTCGATTAGTTCGGGGTCAGCTAGCATACTTGCAGCGATCGTGTCTCCCTTCGGAGGGCTTCCAGGAAAACAGGGGTGCATAAAAGTTATACAGTCTGCCCGTCCATCGATATTTTCAAATAGGTCGCCTTTCACCACCTCAGCGTTTCCCAGTTCATACAAGCTCACATTCTCTGATGCGTTCCTGACAGCTGGTTCTGAAATATCGCTCATAACTACCCTGTTGGCCCTAAACTTAGCCATCACAATTCCAGTGATACCAGTACCACATCCGATATCAATAGCAGTCTTGCCATAGAACAAGCCATTATGATGAAACATGTACTCACTATGGTAGTGGTTTTTGACATAGATAGGATCCCACACACCCC
>Ga0315274_10013923_pt1 | contig 11429 bp, 9 predicted proteins | sample YL17G02_20_MG_FD_203700 | JGI IMG/M metagenome (GOLD analysis project Ga0315274, IMG submission 203700) | Sediment microbial communities from Yellowstone Lake, YNP, Wyoming, USA - YL17G02_20 | ecosystem: Environmental > Aquatic > Freshwater > Lake > Sediment | place: USA: Wyoming | collected...
GTAACGCGTACAGGTAATTCCCGCCAGAATAAACCAGAGCGCCACCGGAATTAATAGCAGCGGGAGTTGCGGTCATGGAGGACCAGTTATTGAATGGGATCGAGTATCGGTAAAAGTTGCTCTGACCACCCCCACGTAACGCGTACATGTAACTAAGATTATCTTTTGCAACAGCCCCCCCGTTGCTTATGCTGCCAGGTGTATCTGTAAGCGAGTTCCATGTGTTGTTAGAAACGTTATACTGCTGAAAAGTAGTTGAAGCGCTTCCCAATGTTGCATAAATTGTCGGAGATATATTTTTCCAGACCAGTTTCACATCACCAGGACTGGATATTGTATCAACATTTTCTAAAGTCCCCATCTGATAGTCAGCCTGGGTGGTCAGGATCCAGAAAGAGGACTGCCACGTCGACACAAGATGGGGACCAGTAACCTGTTTAGAGGTGAAATACGCATGGGTTGTACCAAAGGTACTGAGAGAAATTACCACGAGAGTTAAGACGAGAATTACGATGGCTGTGGTTTTCATGGCTTAAGGCTCTACTCTCTGTTATTCCATCTCTCTCCAGAGATCAAGCACCTCGCGTCCAATTAGAATCATTGCCGGAATCAGGAAGAATAGGGTGAATCCCAGTGGTGTTTTGATGAACTGGGTGAGAATACCAAGATACGGGATAGTGAATGCAACAATACCCACAATTTGACCGGGTACGATTGGGGTTATGTCAGAATTTTTGTTAGCATCTCCTTTGGTGATGAACCGGGGCGTGGGCTCATTTTCTACATTAACTACCCGGTGAGTGGTCAGGCTCTTCATATCGAGCGAAGAAAACATGATAATATCTCCTTTTCGGATAGTGTCAGGAACAATGGGACGGACAATAACGACACTGCCAGTCTGGATAGCAGGCTCCATACTCCCCGAAATGACCACCTCCGTCCTCCAGCCAAAAAAAGGGGAAATGATGGTGAAAAATGATCCGGAAATAATTAAAAAAAGGAGGAGAATTGCTGCGACTCTTCCCACTCGTTTTAATTGAGGTTTTCCTGAGTTCAGGTTTTGTGTATTCATCTCCTTAACCACGTCACCCTAAATATAGCAGTGCAGGAAAATTGCCTGCACAATCCGGATTATCTTCCGTGTCCCGGGAGTTCTGGTGATGGGGCTGCCGGTTGTGGGGTACCTTGGCTCTGCTGGGCATAAAATACGACATTGAATGTCATATTATCGGTCTGCGCCCAGTTAGTGATGTTTCTGTCCATCATGTAACTCTGGTTAATCTGCCATGTTGCCCCGGATGGGATGTTACCCAGGTAAATCCATTGATCTTTCATCGCGGTGGTTTGAAGTGCTCCGGTTAAATTATGTGTACCGGTACTGATTGTGTAACCGTTAGTGTCCGTGATTATTGGCTGAAGACCCGAACCCGTGTTATTATACAAATCATAGCGGATTACACCATCGATATCAAAGGCATACGGTTCTAAAATCTCTGCGGATGTATTAGATCCATTACTCGTGACAACATTGATGGTATTCAACCAGAGATCTGCCTGATTCTGCCCGGTGTTCTGCACAGTAACGTTACCCCAACGCTTTAATCCGGGTTTCACATCTGCAAGCGTTGCGTTGAAGGTGCCGGACCAGGGATCCTGACCATTAACGTTAATCGTAATGCTTCCTGTGCTGAGCAGATTTGGGCCACTCGTTTGTGTTGAACTGAAATATGCCATTGTCCCGACACCTGTCAGGAGTGCGGTCAGCGCAATCAGCATGACGCTGATTAAGAGAACTTTTTTCGTACTCATTTCTTTTTTTCTCAATTTAATCACCTTATTTTGTTAAATTTATGAAACGGAATTGAACGTATTTTGCCTGTAAAAAGGATAATTACCACTTTGTGGTTACGTTATATAAATTTTTGGCTCGCCTTGCTGTGTTGTACAAATCTTAAAATCTGTGCTTTATAGAGCAAACCGACTCCAAAATTAGGAGTTTTGGTTCATACAGATCCCTTGCCATAGTTAACAATCATCTGATAGAACAGAAATTTCATTACAACTTCACGAGTCATACCCTCGACTGAACTGGCCCGGACCGTTTCACCGAATGCCCTCTTCACCGAAGAAAACACTCCTTCGACCGCCCATCGTTTACCATAATTTTTTAAATTTGCCCATGAACGATATCCCAATTTCATCTTTTCCCGAGCGCATTCAGCCCGGTAGGGAGATCCCCCGGATTTGGAAGAGGCATTATCCCGAATCTTGATTCCTGAACCGATCCGATCCTTCTCAAGCCGGTTAAAAATATCCTTCTGATCATACGCACCATCAGCAAGAACCGCTTTTATCGAACCAGTTCGTACAGCCGAGTGGGCCTGATCAAGAAGAATGGGGAAAACTTCACCATCGCCGACCTGTTCGTTGGATATCTCAATACCGAGAAGTTGCTTGCTCTTGACATCGACAATGATATGAGCTTTGATCCACCCCCGATGAATACTCCACATCTCCCTCATCCATTCGCCACGATTGGTCACTTTAATTCCGGAACTGTCAACTGCAACCACAATCTCCTCGCCTTCAGCGCTTGCTGCAGGAAAAGCAAGTGGCATCTGTTGAATTCTTCTAAACAGTGTCGTATAATCTGCGGACTGTAATCCCGGTAACATCCTCGATAATGCTGTTGTAAATCCTTCCATCTGGCGATAGGGCATCTGGAAGATACTGTGAATACAGGCCATCCAATGGATGAATAGTCCGGGATAGATAAATGGATGACCGCGTTTACCGGCATTTTCCTGACTGACAAGCTTGTCCCACTGCTCGACAAATTCCAGCGAGAGGTAGAGTGTGCCACGCCGTACTAGTTGTTCGTTATACTCCGGCCAATTCCTCGTGTCCTCATATCGCTTGCCCCAGCGTTCCAGTTTTGCCATTAAATTTTACTGGGTTTTTTCACCGGATAAACCTAAGCACACTACGGGAGGTTGACGTAGTTATGCAACACAGCAGCTCGCCTGAAATCTTATAATGCATCAATTATCGTTAGATAATTTTTAAGAAACTGATCAATGGCTAAAAAAATACATTTGAATTTGATCTCTCATGGTTAATGATGAGCAGCGGATGAATGATTGAACCAGAGAATGTTTTAAGATTAAAAAAATATTTCATCCCAATATTTTCTGTGGAATGAATTAACTTCGAATGATGTTGCGATTGATTGCTGATAATGATTTGACCTTAAGGATGCCTTCCAATTCAATTTGCTATTTTTACCGTTAGAGTAAACCCCGCTCCCGCAGGCTGAGATGTCCATTTTTTGTCACAATGATATGGTCGATCAGCTGGATGCCGAGAAGCGATCCCGCCTCTTTGAGCTGCGTAGTGATCGCAATATCCTGCGGGCTGGGATCAAGTGAACCCGAAGGGTGATTGTGAACGCAGATGACGGACGCAGCCCGGTCAGTGATCGCATCGGCAAAGACTTCACGGGGGTGGACAAGGCTGTGGTTGAGCAGACCTACGGTAATGATCCTGCTGTCAAGCACCTCTCCTGCGCCATTGAGGGTGATACAGATGAAATGTTCCTGCCGTTTGTCCCGCATTTCGGCTATAAGGGGGAGCAGGAGGATGTCCTGCGGTTTTGTCACTTTGATACAGCTGTCAGCGGGACCACAATAGCGCCTTCCCAGCTCAAAGCACGCCATGATCTGGGCAGCCTTTGACGGGCCGATCCCCATTATGGAGATAAGATCATCGTACTGTATCGTACCCTGATGGTCCTTTAGGAGCCCGCAGATCTCTTTGGATATCACGCGGACATCCTTGTCCCGTGTGCCCCTGCCAAGGATTGATTCGATCAGTTCCTGTTCGGTGAGTGATGTCACTCCTTTCTTGGCAATCTTCTCACGTGGCCTGTCCCGTTTAGGAACGTCTTTCATCATCCTCATGGAAAAAACCCGGCATGCAGGAAACGGAAAAGACCGGTGATCCTGTTGTGTTTCAGGGGTGCTTTTTAGCACAGTAAAAACCTTTCTTTTTTGAACCGGGAAAAAACTGCCATTTCTGCCTTATGAATAATCTTTAAGCCAAATTCCCTCCATATCCTATGATCATGGCAACGATTGAGAATGCAAAAGAGGCGTTTGCCGGTGAATCACAGGCAAACCGAAAATATCTGGCGTTTTCTGAAAAAGCTGCTGCCGAAGGGTTCAACAATGTTGCAACTCTCTACAAGGCAGCCTCTGAAGCTGAGGCAATCCATGCAAAAAAACTCTTAAAAGTGCTGGCAGCTATCGAACCCACGCAGAAAAACCTTGAAACCAGCATCGCGGGTGAGACGCACGAGTTCACCCACATGTACCCGGAATTTGTTAAGCTGGCAGAGGCAGAAGGCAAAAGTGATGCTGTGCTTGCTTTCACCCATGCCATGAAAGCTGAGCAGGTTCATGCAACACTCTACAAGAAAGCACTCGATGCGGTAAAATCCGGAAAAGATATAGGGCGGGAAAAAATTTTCCTCTGTCCGGTCTGTGGGAACATCGAGATCGGCAAAGTCCCCGACAAGTGTCCGATCTGCGGTGTTTTCGGGAAACAGTTCCGGGAAATCACTCTATAATTTTTTCTTCATCTTTCCCATTTTCATTATCTTTCTCTTTTCCCCGCTCTTTTTTCCGCCGGTGTAGCCACACCATGACAAGGACGATTGCAATCAGTGTCGCCCAGGATGCAGAGTAGATTACAATAATGGGATAATTCAGTATTGTCTGCGGGGCTGGTGGTGGGGGCGGGGGTGCAATACTCTCAAACTGGATAGCAACCTTGGCGGGAAACCGTTCCCTGCCGTCGAAATATTTGACGCGCACGGTTGCGTTCCCCGATGGTACAACACCCTGTACCGGGGCGTTGTTGGTGTTGGGGAATGCGATGGACCGTGTTATTCTCCCTTTTTCATCAGACAGCTCAATATACCAGGCATCCGGGTATGATATTGAATAGAAGTCCCTGGCCTTCACATCGAGTGTTGAACCCGGTGGCAGCGTAACATTCCAAATGCCGTTCTCAGTCTGGTTTGAGAAGGTAAGGATCCGTGAAGTCAATTCGTTTGGACCGAGTATAACTGAACCTGATGCAACAGCACAGGAAGACAAAGGTTGAATCTGTACGAAAAAATCCTTGGAAGGAGCGACAGGTTCCTGGGAGCAACTGAACCTGTCATCCATTACCTGGCCATAGGTCAACGCAACGGGGTAAATCCTGACTTCATCAAGCCCTCCCCGGAAATACTGCGGGCAGTCCTGATCCGTCTGGTTATAGGCCCCTGCATCAGCCCCGAGCATGATATAATTGTTGTATTCATAGTGGATCGCACCCGTTGCATTCAACTGGTTTCTGAGCACGCCATCGAGATATACTTTCAGTGTCTGCCCATCATACGTTCCCGTAACCTGGTGCCACTGGTGGGGCGAGATACCTTCATGCTGAACCGGTATTGACACCTCCCCGCGTCTTTCCAGATTTACGGTCCACCAGAGATCGTTGCCATCATCAAATCCCAACCTGTATCCCCCGTCCTCGTACGATGAGATTAAAACCTGTGGTTCGAACGAGTCCGTATAAAACAACAATGAAACAGTTATTTCCTTTGCGGGGTGATTCTGGGAACTGAAGGGTATTTCAACGTAATTATTAATCCCATTAAAAAACACGGCCCGCCCACAACCCCCGGTTTCAAGTCTTGATACACCATGCATGGTTCCTGCGTTGCCATTACCAGATACATCAAGGGCATAATTACCGCTGCCCTCGTTGAAGTTGAAATACAACACCGGCTCAGGAACAGAGTAAGAGTTGTCAGAGTAGGCACATGCCCCGCATATTATGCACAGGAGTACAAGACAACAAAGAGTGTATTTTTTTAGTCCCCCCCTTCCAGGCAGTACGCTCATGGTATCGTATCAAAGGTGTATTGGGGCTCGTCCAAAAAGAAAGTTGCTATGCTATTGGATAAAATTTTCTTTTCCCTTATCAATATATTTATTAGACATCGCACCATTTTCGAAATGATGAGAAAAGTCACCGTCTATTCAACAAAAAATTGCCCCTATTGCCGGATGACAAAGGCATTCCTCAACAAACATGGCGTTTCTTATGAGAGTATTGATGTCGGTGAAAATACCGATGCTGCAAAAAAAATGATAGATCTCTCGGGACAACGCGGGGTTCCGGTTATTCTTGTTGATGATGAGGTGATTATCGGGTTTGATTCGCAGAAGCTGAATGAGCTCTTTGGCGAAACTATATCCGGCGAAGTGTATGATGTTCTGATCGTTGGTGCTGGCCCGGCAGGATTAACAGCAGGTGTGTACTGCGCCAGAAAAATGCTGAATACGATTATAATCAGTGAAAACATTGGTGGCCAGGCACTGGCATCATGGGCAATCGAAAATTACATGGGTTACCGAATGATTACCGGCGAAGATCTGATGAAAAAATTCGAAGAACAGGTCCACACACTTAATATGCGGCTTGAACTCGACCGGATTGTCAGCATCTCTAAAGAAGACAACGTTTTTACCATCGGCACAATTTCAGAAAATACGTTCAAGGCAAAAACCGTGATCTTAGCCCAGGGCAACCGTCCGAAAAAACTTGGCGTGGCAAACGAGGAACAGTATCTCGGACGCGGTCTTTCCATCTGTTCAACGTGCGATGGACCTTTGTATCAGGGAAAACAGGTGGCTGTAGTAGGTGGCGGCAATTCCGCGCTGCAGACAGCTGTTGAGATGAGTGAAATCGCACAATCGGCACGTCTCATCGTACGAAGCAGTATAAGAGCTGATCCGGTATATGTCACGATGCTCGAATCAAAAAAGAACATTACCGTTCATTTAAACACACAGATAACTGCCCTTCATGGGGATAAGTTCCTCTCTGCAATAACTATCAGGAATGAAATAGGGGAAGAGCAGAAAATCGATCTCGATGGGGTTTTTATTGAGATCGGCTGGTTACCCAATACTGATATTCTTGATGGCTTCGTCGCGCTGAATGAGAAGAAGGAAATCATTGTAGACATAAACTGCCACACGAGCATGGCTGGCGTTTTTGCAGCCGGGGATGTCACGTCAGTAAAAAGCAAGCAGATCATCATTGCTTCCGGAGAAGGGGCAAAGGCCGCGCTTGAAGCCCATGAATTTTTGCTGACGTCAGCATCTTGATGAGAAAAATCTTCATCATTTCGTGTTTTTCCTTTTAAAAAAGTAAAAAAGAAGCATTGAAAAATGTCTTCGTCGCCCTTTCAATTCTCTCAGGGTACTGTCAGATTACCCTTTTTCCGGTCTTTTTCTTTATACCCTTCGAGCAGCACAGTAGCGATATTTTTGACGGGTTTATCCGTGTGCCCGGCGATATGGAATTCACAAAACGGGCAGGATGATATCACAATGTCAGCCCCGCACTTTTTGATCTCCTCCCCTCTCCGTTTACCCAGCGCTGCCGCCTCATCCGGCATTCCGGATTTCACCCCCCCTCCGGAACCACAACAGATGGAAGGCATATCGACAAGATCCACTACCTGCCGGAGCAGCTGACGGGGTTGTTCGCGAATGCCCTGCCCGCGAAGGAGGTGGCAGGGATCGTGATAGGTTGCCTTGACAGGCAGGCGTGCCGGTGGCTCAATCCCGAATTTGGTGAGCACTTCATTGATATCCATCACAACAAAGGGGGTCTTGTAATCATTTTTCAGTGTCGAACCGCAACCTGCACACATGGTCATGACCGTATCGATGGTACGGAACCGGAACGCGTCGATGTTGCGTTTCTTGAGTGTGTCCAGGAAGGCCAGCTGGCCGGTGCGGATGAGTGGGGAACCGCAGCAGACCTGCTCATTGGGAATGATGACCCGGATGCCGTTGCGTCTCAGTACTTCGATAGCATCCAGCGCTGTTTTGGGCAGACGCATATTATACATACAACCAACGAAGAACCCGACCGTTGCCTTCACCGGACCTGTTGGTTCGATCACTTCCGCGTTCACGAGTTCCATAAAGGTCGGGTCGATCCGTGTCACGGAACGCCCCGTTTCCTTTATGAGCGCTGCCACTTCCTGGTGCCGTGGGAGCGTGAGCCCTTTTTTGTTGGCAAAGGACCGGAGCTTCTCTATCGCTTTGCCCGGGATTTCAATCTTCTTTGGGCAGACCTTCCAGCAGGCCTGGCAGCTGGTGCAGGTAAAGAGCCCCTCCTGTACGGCAGCAGTGATTCGGTCATCGATGTTTCGCGGGTCAAGTGCAAGCCGCATTTCCTGACGCATAGCTGTGGGCCCGAGGAACTTTGTGACATCCATCGCCGGGCAGACCGATATGCAGGCTAGGCATTCAATGCAGTCTTTTAACGGCTTGATCGCATCGATCGCAGTTTTTGTTACTCGAACCGGTTTTTCTGCAGGTTTCAAGGGGGTTATTGCGGCAAGTCCCGGGAGAAGATCGACGACGAGATCCTTTTTCACCGGCAAGTTGATGGGCTCGATGGTGATGCCATCCTGTGCCTCCTCCATGCACGCGAGGACCGGTTCCCCGTTTACGCTGACGGCACAACTGCCGCACTGGCCCGATGCACAGGAGTAACGGTACGAGAGTGTTGGATCCAGCTCATCGTGAATGGCATGGAGAACATGGAGGATACGTGCACCTTCGTTGACATTCACCGTGTAGGTCTCGTAGTACGACTCCTTGTCCTTCTCCGGGTCAAAACGGCGAACCCGGACGGTAAGGGTCTTCATGTGCCTGCTCCGTTCTGTTCGATACCTTCGTGTAATAGTGAGAGGTAGGTATGGCCAAAGGGGGAGTGTTGTGCATCGTGTGTCTGTTTCACATCCGTCCGGACATGCGCCCCCCGTGATTCCTTCCTGATCAGCGCACTCCGGCAGATAAGCGAAGCGGTCAGGCACATGTTTTGGACGATGCTGCATTCTGCAAGGTTTCTGAGAGATTCAGCCCGGATATTCGCATGAGAGAGGATATTGATAGTCTCCAGTGTTTGATTGAGATCTGTTGCGTTCCGGAAGATCCCCGCACCCTGCCACATTGCCTGCTGGAGTTGCGTTCGAACCTGCGCCGGATTCCTGCTTCCCGTAAGGAATGCATCAAGAAGATCCTGCTGCTGTTTTACCTGTTCTTCATTCACTTTTTTTATCCGTTTTTCTGTTTTACCTGCAAATTCCCCCGCCCGTTTCCCGAAGACCTGGGTATCAGCAAGGGCATTTCCCCCGAGACGGTTTGCCCCGTGAACCCCCCCGGCGATTTCACCGCAGGCAAATAACCCGGGAAGTGTTGTCCGGCATTCCGGTGTTATCCGAAGACCGCCCATAATATGGTGAGCTGTGGGAGCGACCTCCATAGGTTTTTCCCGTATGTCCACACCGAATTTCAGGAATTGTTCGAGCATGACCGGGAGCCGGGTCTCTATCTGCTCGCGGGGAAGATGCGTAACATCAAGATATACTCCGCCGTTCTTTGTTCCCCGACCGGCCTGTATTTCCGTTGCGATCGCACGTGAAACCACATCCCGTGTGGAAAGCTCCATCCGTTCGGGATCGTATTGTTTCATGAACCGCTCGCCGATGTTATTGAGCAGGACACCCCCTTCACTTCGCACCGCTTCGGTCACGAGCCTCCCCCGTGCATCGTAGGGGAACACCGCCCCGGTCGGGTGAAACTGGATCATCTCCATATCGATCAGTTCGGCACCGGCACGGTAGCCAATGGCAAAACCGTCCCCGGTACCGCTCGATGAATTTGTGGAGATATCATACACTTTTGTCCCGCCACCCGTTGCAAGGATTGTGCTGTCCGCCTTCAGTAAGACGATATTGCCTTTCTCGTCCAGTGCCATTGCACCGATGACCGCTTCACCAGTTTTAAGCAGGTCGATAACCGTGAATTCCTGCAGTAAGGTAACATTCGATGAATCGAGCCGCTCGACTAATGTGGTCATCATCTCATGGCCGGTCCGGTCACCAGCATAGCATGTTCGCGGGAACCGCTGACCGCCAAAGGGGCGCTGGGCGATTTCATCATTATCGGTGAAATCAAACACCGCTCCCCACTGTATGAGATCGCCCATCCGCAACGGAGCTTCCTTAACGAGAATATGTACCAGCTTGGGATCGTTGAGGTACGCACCTCCTTTGAGTGTATCCTCGAAATGAATCCCGCATGAATCCTGTTCCCGGAGGACTGCATTATAGCCTCCTTCCGCCATGGTGGTACAGCCTCCTTTACCAACGATGGTCTTTGAAATGAGCACCGTGTCGCCATACTGTGATGCCTCTATGGCTGCTCTTACACCTGCGCCCCCGCTCCCGATCACCAGTACATGGCAATCTACAACCTCCCCTGCAAGCATCTTATTATTTTGTGGATCGTATAGTTACATAAATAAATGGCACAGCCAAAGTGAGAGCGAAATGAGATTATTGATGAAATTCGGTGGGACTTCAGTTGCCGATGCACAATGTATCCGACATGTCGTGGATATTTTAGAAAAACATCACAAAGCCGGAGACGAACTGGCAGTTGTCGTATCCGCACAGCGTGGTGTGACCGACCAGCTCATCGAAATTACCGGCAAACTTCCGACAGCGAAGGATGATACCGCCATTTTTCCACTCATCCAGGCTCTGGGAAAAAAGCACATGACCACCCTCGAAGGGGCAGCACCCGATTATGTTGCTGAAACCGGCTCGGTCATCGAGGAACGGCTCATCAGTCTCCAGAACATTCTCTTTGCGGTTTATAATCTGCGGGAGCTCACTCCCCGCTCAAAGGACTATATCATCTCATTTGGGGAGCGGTTGCTTGCCCCGATCCTTGGTGCAGCTCTCCGCCAGCGCGGCATCCCGTCAACCGTACTGGATGGTTGCGATGCCGGTATCCTCACGACGCTTCAACATGGTGAATCCACGGCACTTCTGGAAAGCGATGAACGGATAAAAAAAAGGGTTGGTCCGTTGCTGGAAAAAGAAATTCCCGTGATCATGGGGTTCATGGGCTGCACCAGAAACGGGATCGTGACGACCCTTGGCAGGAGCGGCTCGGATTACTCTGCATCGATCATCGGTGCAGGAATAGACGCGGACGAGATTTGGATCTGGACGGACGTGGATGGTATAATGACCTGCGATCCAAGGGTAATCAACGATGCACGGGTCATGCCATCCCTGTCCTATATCGAGGTAATGGAGCTCTCCTACTTCGGTGCAAAAGTGATGCACCCGCGTTCCATCGAACCCGCTATGCGGAAGAATATCCTTGTCCGGGTAAAAAATACCTTCAATCCCTCTCATCCCGGCACCGCGATTATACGGAATGGGCAAAGGGACAACCGCGTGGTTAAAGCCCTGACCTACATCGACAAAGTCG
>Ga0315274_10013925_pt1 | contig 11428 bp, 8 predicted proteins | sample YL17G02_20_MG_FD_203700 | JGI IMG/M metagenome (GOLD analysis project Ga0315274, IMG submission 203700) | Sediment microbial communities from Yellowstone Lake, YNP, Wyoming, USA - YL17G02_20 | ecosystem: Environmental > Aquatic > Freshwater > Lake > Sediment | place: USA: Wyoming | collected...
CCCCCTCACCAAACAAGAGTGGGCGTGCAAAAAGGTGTGCCAGTCCGAGCAGCGGAGCTGGAAGATGAGTGCTGACACTTGTCATCGAATCGCCACTCCGGGTGGCGGCGAGTGCTGACACTTGGCCAGTGAATCGTCAGTTCGTGCAGTCGCCGCCCTTTCTGGTCCTGCCCATAGCAGCGGTCGAGACCTGCCCGGCGCAGGTAGACGCCAAAGATCTGCCTGAGCCTGTTCTCGGAATAGTGCTCCGTCGGCCTGCCCGGCGGATGGAACAGGAAGTCGTCTGGCCTCTTCACCCGCTCATCCCTGATGGTGATTCTGCCCTCTGCCTTCAGGAAGCTCTTCAGCTCGTTCATCAGCCCGCGGGGAAGGTGGCTTGTCCGCCGCTGCTTCGTCTTGGTGTTCTCTGCAGGGAAGAAAACCGAGCTTCTGCCGAAGTTCAGGTCTCTCAGCCTGACCCGCACGAACTCCCCCACCCTGCATCCCAACTCGTGGACCATCTGGAGCATCAGCTTGTGAGGGTAGCGGTCTATGCTGTCAAAGAACCGCTGAAGTTCCTCCACAGTCAGATACCTGATCGTCTCCCCGAATCGCTCGTATTTCCGCGAAGATTTCACATTTGGCATGTTGCCCTCCTGAACCTGCGTGAAAACAGCGGCCCCTGGCACTCCGGATGCCCTATTGTTTCACATTTGGTCCCAACTGTGAAATCGCCGGACTTGATAAACCTTCCGGTGGCTCCTGGAACAGATCGCAGGGATTGGCATCAATCCGCGTCTGCCGTCAGCATGGCCAGCGATGGAATTGCGGAACCTGACCTGCCAGGGGATGAAGTACGACGTGGCCGTCCGGCGTGCTGACAAGGCGAAGTACGTCCGGCCGGCAGAGGTGAAAGCGGACGGCAGGACTTGGGCTTCCCTCGTCCTGCCGCGCACAAAGGCCAAACGATGCCCGGTCGAAGTGCTGATGGCCGGGGAGGGAAAGCCGTTCCTGCTGCGGACCGGCGGGTTGACCACGGAGGTCGTCGGCGCCGAACGCGACGGCCGCTCCCTCGTGCTGTCGCTCCACGGCAAGCCGTCGGCGTTCGCCAAGGAGCGGATAGTGATCTCCACGGCGGGGCTGCCGGTCGAATCCGCCTCAGGGGCTGACGTCGTGCTTTACTCGCGGATCAGTCAGGAGCTGACCTTGGCGTTTCAGTACGCTGAGTCCGAACACCGCGTGAAGGTCCAGTTTGCGGCTGACGCTGTGAAGCCGTGAGTCCACGGGCTGGGTCTGGTACACAGCAAGTTTCCACTCATAGCGCGCCTCAATAGCGTCAGTTGCCAGTTGGGGGTGAGCAGCGGCGAGGCGGCGTCAGGGGCCAAGTCCACCCAGGACGAGGAAGGAGGACAGGATCAGGCAGACGGCAGCCACCTGTCGATCTCCCAAGTTCTGGTTGGTAGCCACCGTCATTCTCGGTCCCTGGATGCTCACGAGGCGAGCCCCCGCTTCCGCGATCAACTTCGCCTCACCGGTGCGGAGGGTAACTTGGTATGTTGTCGAATCCGCCGTGCGTATGCTTCCTGAAATGGCATCGTCGAACTTCATGGGGATCGTCATCCGCCAGTGCAACTGCAGGTCCGCTTCCGCCAGGCGTTGTCCTGTCGTCTCGTCCAGCACGACCTGCGTGTCGTCTATCGTGAGGCGGAAGTCCTCATTGTACATGCGCGCCTTCTTGCCACGACGGACAAGTGTGTAAAGGACCCGGTCGCCTTCCTTGAGATAGTAGGCTCGACTGAGGAACCAGGTTCGCCTCCACACCGCTTCCACTGATGTCTCCTATGCTTCCCTATCCTGCAGATCCCGCCAACGTGGCGGCATATTCGGCTTCGTTCCGCACGGCGTCATTCCCCGTCCGGCTGCCATCCGCTGAACAGCGACCACCCAATCCAGCCGTGCTCGCCCGGGGCGGTGCCGAGTGTTCGTGTGTCGTTGCCGCGGCGCTCGCGGACCTTGATGGGGTAGGTGTTCCCGCCAAAGGTGATCTCACGGAGGCCCATGATGCTGAGCGACGCATTGTCAATGTCGAACATCGGCCTGCGGTCGTCCTTGGCGAGGTCGCCGGTGTCGTAGATGAAGGAGCCGAAAACCTCGGTGCGGCCGCCGTTGACCGTTCGGACGCGAACGCCGGCTCCCTCGCACTTCATTCCGAGGATCCAGAGGTCCGCACCGTCGTTGCGGACGAGGCCCACGTCGTCCGCGCCCTCGGGGTTGAGTTGGCGCGCCCAGAGCTTCTGGCCTCGCTTGCGCAGGTCAACCCGCGCTGGGCAGTTGACGACGAAGATGTCGCCCGTGCCCGTGCCAAGTATTGTGACGCCACAGCTATCGGCCAGCATCGCCTTGCCGGCCGAACGGTTCTCGAGAGTGACGGGCGGGCCGCCGAAGGAATCAAGGTTCTGGAACTTGACGACGGGGGCGGAGTCGTCGGTGACGACGAACCGGCCGCCTTTGCCGCCGAGGATGCGGCCGAAGCCCAGGCCCAGGATGTGCCGCACGTTGCGGCGGACACGGATCTCGCCATCGAGGGTGTACCAGTTCGGGTCCGGCCCGCCGACGCCGCGGAAGTAGACTGTTGTCTTGCCCGCTGCGGCCGCGGCGTCGATGGCCTTGCGGATCGCCTCCGTGTCGTCGCGGTTGTCGTTGGGCACGGCTCCGAAGTCGTTGGCGCAGACCCATTGCGCCGGATCGGTTTCCCAGGGGATTTCGGGCTCGCGCTTGGCTGGCAAGTTCAGGGTTCGGGGCGGAGCATCGAAGAGGTTCCTGGCGTCGTGCGAAGAATACTCGGTGACCTTCGGCCCTTGGACGTTGCCGCCCTTCGTTGAGCTTTCGATGGCCATCTTGAAGCCTTGGGTCTCGACGTTGCGTGCATAGAGGACGCTGCGGTTCCGGATGGCCGGGCCGTTCGGGTCCCCGCCCGTGAAGCGGCCGCCCACCAGGGCAACGACCCCGCCCCACCACGTCCAGTCCTTCGGATAGTCGCAGAAGACGGGCAGCGGCGTGTTCTCGACCACGAGATCCTCGGCGGCCACGCTGTTGGCGGTGACGTAGAGGCCCTGCTTCGAGCAGTTGCGGATGGTGACGCGCGAGAGGGTCTCGCCCCAGATCCACTGGGACTGGATGCCGGTCTCGAAGCCCTCGATGAGGGTGTCCTGGATGAGGTTCGGGCCGCTCTGGCCGAGGAAGCCCGCGTTGATGCCGATCTTGCCGTGGCCGGTGACGTGGACGTTCTGGATGATGCCCGTATTCGTGGCGTAGTAGCGAATCCCATCCGTATTGGGGTTGTTGCCGACATCGATGGTCAGGTTGCGAATGTTGCGCATGAACCAATCGGCGGACGTCTGGCCGCTTTCGCGGGGATGGGTGCGGAGCACCGAGTTGCAGTTGGCCGCGCCGTCCGCGAGGCGGATGACGACGCCGTCGCGCGACTGCCCGTAGAGCCAGGGGCCGAGCGCCGCCTTGACGACCAGGGTGGTGGTCACGCGGTACGTGCCATTCGGTAGGTATAGCGCCTTCGTCTGCTTGGACCCGATGCCACAACTGTCATCAAGGGCTTTCTGAAGGGCCGCCGTGTCATCGGCGACGCCGTCGCCCTTGGCGTTGTAGGGCGGCTTGGCGACATTGATCACGGCGGGGTCGTCGGGAAAGATGATCCCCTGCGGGGCCTGTGCCGCATGGGCGGACACGATGAGGGCCACCCGGAACGCCGTGTGGATCAGGACGTGGTACCGGGCAGGCATGGTCGGCTCCTATGAGTGGGCAGGTGGGGCAGGGGTTGCTGGCGGCGAAGGCCCTGTAGAGGGGCAGGTGGTAGCCCGTGATGTCCCTTCGCAGAAGCGTCTTCGTCTCGTTCCCGACGGTTTCCTCGACGATCGTGGTGAAGGACAGCTTCCAGTGGTAGAACCCGAGGGCGAAGAAGACCTCGGACTTGGTCACCGCGAACATGAGCAGGTCGGTAAGCTGATTTGCCCTGGACTGGTGGCGGACTCTGCCCAATCGAATGCGGGATGTCGCTTGCAGGGCATAACCATACCAGTCGGCCTGGCAAGGCGCAAGCGCCACCATCCCCAGAGGCGTGGCGCCTCTCAGAAATCCTCGCCCTTGGGCGCCTCCGGGGCCCTGGGCTGCCTTGGTTGGTCATCGTCATCGCCCCAGCGGATGATCCTGCCGTCCTCGGCGACCTCGAAATCAATGTCCTCCCCGCCGGCTTTCACTTCCCCCAGGTAAGTCGTCTTGCCATCTCTCGTCACCCGCTTCAGCTCGTCGAATACCGCCTGTGCGCCGGCCTTCCTCGTGAGGGCATCCCGGACCGCCTGGGGCAGGTCGTCGAACTTCGGCTGCGAGACGACCTGGAACACCTCGCCCCGAGGGTCCATCTCGATCTCCGTAGCGGGACGGCCTTCGGTTTCGATCCTGTAGGTAGTCTCCCCCTGGTCCACCCGCCGCCAGATCTCCTCGATCCGATGTCCCTTGGCCTCCTCCCGTGCGATGGCTCGGACGGCCTCGGGAAGCTGGTCCAGCGTAAGCTCCTCGTCAGGCTCTCTGCTGAGAAGCCTGCCGTCAGCATCCACCTCCAGTTGCACGACCTCCTCCCTGTCGCCTTTCTTCACGACAAGTTGGACCTTGTAGACTGTCGTGATGGCGCCGACGGTGGCGCCCTTGGCTTCCTTCGCGAGCGTAGCGCGAACGGCTTCGGGCAGTTGCTCTGCCGTGGCGGCCGGCTGCCCAGGCACGAGCCTCTGCTCGCCCGCCTTGACGGCCTCTGGACCGCCGGCCGTGGTGACGAACACCACGCCGGCCAATACGCTCACGAGCACCTGCTTCCGCAGCATCGCCTTGTCTCCTTTGTACTCGATGACCTGGACGGCAAACCTGGTTCCCCGGACCGAAACGGTGCATAGGCGGGTCTCCACGGCGAACTGGCCTTTTCCCGATTCGACGTCGCAGAGGAGCCTGCCTCGTTCTAGGACGACGCGCTCGTCGCGTGGGGCGCCAGCTACTCGAAGGACACTACGTGGTCTGGCCTCGATACGAGAGTACCCGCCAAGCGTCAGGAAGGCGCCCTTGGCTCCCGCCCTGAGTTCGGCTCCTCGATGCATGGGGCCGCCGCCGGTCACGGTATAGGCGCCGGTCACCCGCGGCTGCGGGTAACCCCCTCGGTTCAGCATCCAGGCGAGCGCCACAAGCGCGGCAGCCGCGGCCGCCACCGCCGCGGTCCGCCAACGGCGGCGTGCCCCGGTCCGCTTGATGACCCGTTCGGCCAACGCCGCGGCCCCAGGAGGTGGCGCCAGAGCGGTTTCCAGCCGCTCCACCAAGTACCGCGCCGCATCCAGATCGGCCGAACGGGTCGGCTGCTCAGCCAGCCATGCCTCGACCCGCTGGGCGTCCTGGGTTTCAAGCTCGCCCAGCAGATAGAGTTCGAGGAGCAATCGCGGCTCCAGTTCTGTCATACTCGTCAGTCCTGTTCGCCAATCCCGGCTATGCCGCGTAGCTTGGCGTATGTGCGGGCCATGGCCGCGGTGACCGTGCCCAGAGGCTTGCCGAGGCGTTCGGCGATCTCACGGCACTTCAGCCCTTCGGTGTGCTTCATGTAGATGAGCGTCCGTTCGTCGTCGCTCAAGGCGTCGAGGAGTTCCCGAAGCTCAACGGCCGCCCATGGATGTGCCACATCAGGATCCGGCTCTTCCCCAGCAAGTTCAGCAGGGCGACGCAGGCTCTCGCGGCGTTGCTCGTGGCAACAGAGACGAGCGACCCCGAGCAGGTAAGCCAGCGGTTGGCCCGGCACTTTGCCGGAACGCACTTGGCTGAAGAGCCGCATCAGGGCCTCCTGCGCCGCATCCTCGGCGGCGTACGCGTCGGGCGCGCGGACGAGGCAGAACCGCAACAGCGCGGCGCAGTGGCGGTTGACGAACTGTGCGTAGGCTCCACGGTCGCCTCGTGCAGCCGCTTGGACGAGCTGCTCGTCAGTGGGGTCCATGCCGCTCCAGTTCGCCTGGCGGTCTCGTCCGGGTTCGGTCTTCATCCTGTACTGTCACGAGAGGGGCCATTTGCTGCAAAGGGATTCGAAGATTCTCTGCTCACTGACATTCCTGCAAGCACCCAATGTCTCTATGAGGAAGGGCGACCGCAACCTGCGGGACGGTCGTCTGGCAAGGCACGGGCTACCGCCTCACTGGCCTCGAAGTGCCGATGAGAATGCCCCGAAGAAGAGGCGGAAGGGGAATTGCACTGGTAGGGACGACGGCTCCCTCGTTCATGGTTCCCTGTTGGCTCGGCGAGACAGCGTTGGCATCAGGGTTTGCTGGCGCTGAAGGCCCTGTAGAGGGGCAGATGGTAGTCCGTGAGGTCCTTTCGCAGCAGCGGCCGCGTCTCGCTCCCAACGGTTTCCTCGACGATCGTGGTGAAGGGCAACTTCCAGTGGTAGAAGCCGAAGGTGAAGGAGGCGTCGGAGTTGACGACGGTGAACATGGGCGGGTCGAGGGGCTGCTTGTCCCACGACTGGTAGCTGACGCCGCCCAGCAGCTCCACCCGCGCCCCGTTGCGGGCGACGATGTGGCGGGAGCGGCCTTCGGTCTTCAACCCCAGGATCCAGAGCTGGCCACCGTCCACCTCGATCATGTCGGCCTGGGGCGACTCCGGGTTGTACTGGCGCGCCCAGCACGTCTCGCCCGGCCCAACGAACAGCCCCGAGGTGGGCACGTCCTCGATGAAGCATTCGCCCCCCTTGGCGGGCCTCTTGACCTTGCCGCTCATGCCCATGTTGCGCAGGACCAGCGCCTTGCCCGACCTATTGTCGAACATGAACGCTCCGCGCGGCCCTTTCCAGCCACCGAGCAGGAAGAACCGCTCCACCACCACCGCCGGGCTGCTGATGTCTTCGAAGGTAAACACCGCCTGCTCGCCGCTCTGCAGTCTACCGGTCGGGTCCGCGATGTCAATGATGTTCGACATCCCGATGATGCGGTTGACGCTGCCGTGGACACGGATCGGGCGGGTGAACTTGGGGTATTCGTAGGTGCTGGTGCGGCGAGGGAAGTAGACGGTGGTCTTGCCCTCTCTCGCCGCCTGGTCAACGGCGCCCTGAAGGGCATCGCTGATCTCCTCGCCGGCCTTCGACCAGGCGACCTTCACCCACTTCGAGAGGTCGGTCTCCCAGGGCACCTCGGGCGTCTCCTTGATGGGGAGACGAAGGCTCTTCAGCTCGCCGCGGGGGAAGAGCGCCTGGGCCTTGCCGTCGTGCCATTCGTCGAGTGCCACTTCGTCGTGGAGCTTGCCGCTGGCGTCCTTGAGCAGATGGCCGTAGCCGCTCTGCTTGATGTCGCGGAGGAAGAGCTTCGCGCTCTCGCTGACGATGGCCGTGTTGTCCGCGATGCCGCCGGAGAGGTCGGCCTCGATCAGCGTCAGTTGGGCATGGCGGCCGAGTTGAAGGACGGGCACTCGGTTGACGCTCTTGAGGTCCCGCACCGTCATTCGGGCGACCTGACTGAGAAAGCCGAGGGCGTTCTGGTTCCGCAGCGTAAGATGCTCGAAGACGAGTGAGAAGGTGTCGCCGGTTTCCACGCCCTGATCGAACCCGATCACCGTGACGTGCTGGATGAGGCATGGGCCATTCTGGCCCTGGCGCATGTCCAGCCCGAGCTTGCCGGCCCCGTTCGGGTCGCTGCTCCGGATCGTGACGTGGTACATGGCTCCGCTGTTGTTGGACATGAAGCGCAGGCCCACGGCGCCGGGATTACCGCGGCCCACGTCCACGGTCAGGTTCCGGACATAGCTGTGCATCACGTCGCCCGTGCCCTGGCCCTGGTAGACCGACAGCACGATCTTCGGCTTCTCGGGGTCACCGAAGCCAGGGCAATTATCCCTGAGCTTGATGACGGTGCCCGCCTCGCTCTGGCCCTGGTAGGTGAGGAAGCGGTCGCGGCTGTGGGCCTTGCCATTGAAGACCCCCACGCTGTCGCTCACTAGGTAGGTGCCGTCGGGGAAGTAGAGCGTGTCGGGGATTCCCTTGACCTCGTCGATCGCCTTCTGGATTGCAGCGGTGTCGTCGGTCACGCCGTCGCCCTTGGCTCCGTACTTAGCCTTCACGTTGACGGCCCCGGAGTCGTCGGGGAAGACGATGCTCTCGTCGGCTCCCGTGCCAGCCGCGTGAAGCGAGGCGCCGAGGAACACCAGCAGCACTGCGGCAATGTGAGAATGTAGCTTCATAGAAATGGTCTGTCTCCTTTCTGGGCTGGACAGCCGCTCGTTGCACATTCGCCGTGCCTGTGATCATGCGCAACAGCCCGGGGCAATCAAGCACTGCGCTACGCGGTTAGCGGAGCTTCTTGATGGTCCCCCATTCCAGCTTGGCAATCCGGATGCCTTTGAGGCTCGGCAGAAGGCTTGCGATGTAGGTCCGCCCTTCGTGCTCAATGATCTCGGGCGCCGCCACGGGCAGCGTGCCCAGGAGGAACTGGTCGTCGTCAATCCCGAAGTCCACGGGGTCCTTTGAGCGGTAAACCCGGGTTGGGGTGGGATAGCCTTGCGTGCGAAACAAGTAATACCAGCCGTCATGGATGATCACGAACGGACATTCTGCCGAAGTCCATCCGGTGCCGGCGGAACCGCCATAGGCCACTCGCTTGGATTCACTCCAGGTCTTCAAGTCCGGCGATGTGCGGCAGAAGACCACGCCCTTGCCAGCGGCTTTGCCTCCCTCCGGATTGGCGCAGTAGTAGCAGTGGTAAGTTCCGCCAATCTTCAGGACCATTGGGTCGCGCGTGAACTCCCCCGGTCCTTCACCGAACATGCCCGTCTTGCCGTCGCTACCGACGACACGGGTGAACGTCTTGCCGTCTTGGCTCGTCGCGTGGCAGATATGGTTCCAATCGCCGTAGAACATGTGATACACGCCCCCGTCCTTGATGACATACGGCGACTGCACGGATTCCTCACCGCAATTGGGGTCCGCGCGCAGGGAAACACCCATCGGTTTCCAATCGGTGTCGGTGAGTTGTTTGCCCTCCCAACGATAGAGGAGCCGTGTCCGTCCCCCAACCTTGGTGTACCGGATGCAGGACCACAACTGCCAAGTGCCGTCCGCGGCCTGCCAGATGGAGAAATCCACCGGCTGTTGTTTGGGGTCGGTCAGCTCGCCGAGGTCGGGGTTCCCGGCCACAGTCCACCAATCGCCAGCGATTCGCGGCATGAACGGAGCGGTGGACTTCGCGTCGGGGGCAGCGGGGCCGGCCGGTGTTTGCTGGGTGGCCCTCCGCGGGGTGGCCGTCGGCGAAGTGCCTGTTGGAGGAGTCCCTGTTGCCTTTGGGTCCACTACCCAGGTTCCCGCAGCCACATCGACATTCCATCTCTGATACCATTTCAGCAGGGGTTTGCCTTCCTTCCATTGCAGCGGCAGCCACAGGCAGGCCGGCCGGATGCCGGGAGGCGCCGAATCCTTGGCTGCGACCGGGCCGACCGGGATGGTGTCCCAGTACCGCACCCCGGTCCAGACGTGGAACGAGCAGGAGGAGCCGATGACCTCGAAAACCAGGCCGCCGTCCTGGGTCTTGTAGGCATCCTGGGAGGGCGGGTCGGTCTCTACGACCTGCCACGCCGTCCAGGGACCGGCGATGTTCTCGGCCGTGCGGTAGCTACTGGGGCTGTAGAACCAATCGTTCAGGCCCGATGCGAAACACCAGTACTTGCCTTTGATCTTGTGGACACTGGCGGCCTCGTGGCCGGTGCCAAGGTCGCACACACGCCGGGCGATGCCGCAGTAGTCGGGGTTCAGCTCATACACGTTCAGACGCTTGCCCTCCTTGGGGTCGAACGTTCCGTCGGCGACCACGTACGCTTTGCCGTCGTCATCCCGGAACATCTTCACATCGCCGGCGACGATGCCAACGCGCGGGTCCTTGTGTGCCACCTTGAACTGGCCTGTCGGCGACGAACAGGTGGCCCAGGAGAGCATGCCGTCGCCGAACTTCCAGCCCGGGAACCGCATCGGTCGGCGGTACTTGTAGCAATAGACGTATTGTCTCGTCGGGGGGTTGTAGAGCACGTTCCCTCTGTTGACCAAGTGGGACGCCTCCTGGGTCAGCACGTTCCCCTCGAACTTCCAGCGTGCCAGATCCTTCGAGGAGTAACACCTGAGCACGTTTCGCCCGCTGTTCTCATCCTCGAAGCACCATTCGCCGTACATGTAGAAGGTGTCGCCAACCTTGAGGACGGTATTGGGGAAGCAGATCATCTCGTTGCCGTCCACATCGCGCCACCACCGCCCGCCGGCATTGACGATGCCGGGGACGTTCTCGCCGGCCACCGGGGCGCCGCTCACCGGCGAGTTGCACAACAGGCAGGCGCCACAAGCGATCGCCATCGCCGCAATCCATGTGGTGCTTGCCATCTGTGGCTCTCCTTTCTGATGATGCGCTTCAGCGTTCCAGCGGGTCGGGCTTCGACCCCGGCGGGATCGTGCCGGCCTGCTTCTCCAGCGCATAGAGCGTGGCATAGACCGCCGCGGCCGGCGCCAACGTCTGGGGGACGGTGAACTCGCTGTAAACCTCGGCGCCATCGTCGAAGACGTCGCGCCAGCTCCGATGCTTGGGCCAGTTCCCCCACCAGTCTCGGAGTTCCGGGCCGATGCCGTAGAGGCTGATCCCGCGCAGGGTCTTGCCGCCGAGGTCCTCCAACGGTTGTTCGTACAGGAACAGGCTGATCTCCGGCCGCCGCGGGTAGCGGTAGCCCATGCCGGTCATGGACGTCTGCGACCGCGGATTGCAGCCCAGGTGCCAGTCGGCCAGCAGGCTCAGCGTGTCGAGGAACTTCGGGTCCTTCGTCAGCCCGTACGCGAGCACCATGTCGGTGCGGATGCCCTGCATGGACCCCCACCAGCCGCACCCTTTGTCGGTCGGCCAGTAGGACATCCGATACGGTGTCGCGGCCGTCTTCTTGACGACATCGCCGAAGCTGGACATCAAGTCCTTGCGGTACTTCTCCCGCATGGCGGGATCGACCGCGTCGGCATGGATGAACGCCCACACGCGCTGTTGCGCGTAGCGCCAGTTCATCCGGTTCATGTACTTCTCGTTGGTCGCCTTGATGAAGTCCATGTACTCCGGCTTGCCCGTGGCGCGCAACAGCTCGGCGGCCGCCCATAGGCAGCACCCCTTCCATGCCCCATCATCATTCCAATTCTTGGGCTTCTTTATCGTGACCTTGTCGGTTGAGTACTCCGTCCAGACCTGTTCCGGCGTATGCGTCGTGGCGTAGGCGAAGGCTTTCTGCGCAGCCGCCAGGTAGCGATCGGCTTTGGCGGCATCGAACTTCCGGATGACGCGGGAATACGAAGCCGCCACCGCGGCGAACGCCGGCGTGGACTCGTCCTTCGGCGGCAGGATGGTGTAGGGCGGAA
>Ga0315274_10013926_pt1 | contig 11428 bp, 12 predicted proteins | sample YL17G02_20_MG_FD_203700 | JGI IMG/M metagenome (GOLD analysis project Ga0315274, IMG submission 203700) | Sediment microbial communities from Yellowstone Lake, YNP, Wyoming, USA - YL17G02_20 | ecosystem: Environmental > Aquatic > Freshwater > Lake > Sediment | place: USA: Wyoming | collected...
GCGAAGTGGATCAGGTTTTGTTTCATGGTTTGGCTCCTTGTAAAAAAATTGTTGTTATTGATTATTTACCAATGCCGATGGTGGCATTCGGGGCACCGGCGCTAATCACGAACAGGGCGACGGTCAACAGGAAGAGGATAAAGCGGCCTTTGGTTCCTTGAAGCTGGCTGGCGAGTGAGAGGATGTTCTTTTTCATGATTTTTCTCCTTTTATTGAAAATAGTTTGATTTTTATTGTTCAGCAAGTTGGATGGCAAATTCTGCCAGAGTGCTGGCATGTATGGATGTGACCTGATATGCCTCCGCGCTGCCCATTTGGAACTGTTCGCCATGATAACCGCCAGCGATGGCTTTGGCTGGATCGTTGAGTAGCATGCTCCTGAAGCCGCGGTTGATTACGGCGGCTGTTAGCAGACGGCTGACCTCAGGGTGTGTATTCTCCGTGCTTTTGGCAGCGATAGTGGGGATTTTCTTTAACATGTTGTTTCCTCCAAGGAATAAAATTTAGGGACCTCCCAGCTGCCACAGCAGCCAGAACGCCCCCATGCTTATTAATATATCACCAAAACTATACGCAAGTCTATAGGGAATCCACTTGGGCAGGGTGAAACGGTCTGAAAGAAAGGATAATTTTGTATCTTCAGGTTGCAGCAAAATATCCTTCCCTGTGCCGACGCGTTGGCCAATTTGGAGGTTGACTGTCGTTCCCGGCACTATTAATTGATTAGCGATTTCATGGCTGATGGGCATCATCCCGCCATTCAAACTTATCACCAAAAAATTAAATAAGAGGCCCAAACCAAGCAGTAGAAAACCAGATTGCATGCGGTTGATCCACACGAATACCAGCAGCAATACCTGTGAACTGACTAAAATAGGTGGGATCCAGGAATCCGGCATGATCGATTGGGTGGCTGGTAAATTGAAGGCGAAGAATTGCGGGAGATAGGCAATAAACACCAGCCAAATGCCCTTAAGGGAGAAAGACTTATAGGCACGTTTTCCCACCCGGGCACGTAATAAGCCAGCTATCAGACCAAATAGAACCGCAAACAATAAAATCATTGATTGATCGCCTTAATAAAAATAATTCATGGCAAGAATTAGGCCTTGCCTTGAATTACCAATATCGTTTCAACTTATTTTTCTCCGATTTGGTGCTAAATGCTTCTCCTTTCAGTTTTGTAAGAATAGAAATATAGACGTTGCTGCCCCCTCAAAGGGGAAGGGGGCAGCAAGGAGGTGAAGGTATTGTTTCGGAGGGTAAATATCCAACAACCTCTTCACTAATAATTATGAACAAGAGGAGGCTTCAAGGGTGGCTTCATCGATCATGAAATATGGATATTGTCTTTTTTTTACGACAGCTAAAACTAGAAAGACCTTTCAATATTCAATTAAACATCCTTTTTTGATAGAAATAATCGTGTCTTTATAATGATGTTCTGAACAGGACTCAATCTGCATCCATTACCGACATCTCTTATTAATTGCGAAAATATTAATGGGGAGACTTATAAGAAAACAAAATGGGCGTATTAATCAAACGTCCATCTGGATAAAGTACCGTTTTCTTAGGATGATATTATTTTTACTATTGGCTCTTTTGGGGTGATCTGAGTTGATCATTTTTAAGTAGAGCATTAAGAATTCGGTAAATTGTCAGGAAAATGAATAATCCGCCGCTCACCCAGTAAAAGCCCTGCATGGAAAGCAGCCCCGCATCCGTTCCGCTCGTAATACCGTGGGATAGTGCCATTAGGAAGGTGGCAAAACTGGCAAAATGAATGAATCTCCACCCCTTTTTCGTGATCTGTCTGCGCACATAGAAACTGAAAACCAGAATTGCCCATAAATAGATTGCTACCTGACCCAACCCGACCCATAAAGCCCGGTAGGAACTGCTGGCGAATGGGATGATTATATTTAGAATTCCTAATTGTAAAAATTGATCTCCAATCAGTATGAATGCATGAAAAATGGCAAAAAACAAACCCATGATGCTTGTGAATTTGTGCATTTCGAAAATGGCTGCCCGGGTAGTCCCTTTGGCTGCCAGTTGGCCGGTCATCGCTAACCCAAGCATCATCGACATCCATAAAACCAGATAGCTGCTGATTGCCGTAGCGCGTGATAGATACCAGAATGCTTTTGGGGCTGTCCCAATGATTGAGGTTGCCAAACCGGGCAGGATATTGGGCAGCAAAAGGAAGATCAATAACAAACCAAGCCCTGCACCAATTGGCATTATAACGATGCTGAAAATTGAGCTTTTCTTTTCTTTTTCATTGTTAATTAATAATGGATTGATGGTCACAGTATTCTCCTAAATAATTGCTTGTATCTTTTCATTGGTAATGATGCTTTTATCATCCAGGATGAGTAAACCGGTGAATTCCGGATGTGGTTTCAGCCATTGCCTGCCTGCCTGACTGCCAAGAATGAAGGCGGTTTTAGCTGCCGTCTCCGCTTCCAACACAGATGGGGCACGAATGGTGGCAGTCAGTACATCTGTCAGGGCTGGTTGTCCGGTTCGTGGGTCAAGGATGTGGTGTACCCATTTTCCATTAATTTGCCATTTATGGTAGTCCTTGCCGGAAGTGGCTACTCCGCCGCTTTTTACCTGAAGTACCTGCAAATGAATTTCAGGATTGAGCGGATCGGTCACCCCAATTAACCAGGGGTCGCCCGATTGCTGCTCGCTGCTGATTGCAATATCTCCTCCGGCATTTACCAACGCTGGCGCAATCCGGCTCAATCGCAGCATGGCTTGCTGTGCAGCCCATCCTTTGGCCACTCCACCCAAATCCAGGGAACAGCCACCCGGAAGGTAAACGGATTGTCTGGAAGGATCGAATTGAATATTTTCAAATCCAAATTTGGCTTGGTTCTCTATGAACAGATTCTTGTTTTGTACTATTTCAGGCAGTTTGCTGAAATCTTGAGTGTAACCAATTTTTTCTATTGCTTTAAGCATAGCTGCATTAACCAGACCGTTGCTAAGAGTATAGGCATCCCGGGCGCATTGCAGCACATCCCAGAGGACATTGCTGACGGATACCCAGGTGTTTTGTTGCTGGTTCAATCGATTCAGCTCACTTCCAGGTAGAAATCGGCTGAGGATTGATTCCCATTCCACAAACCATTGCGGGACCTGATCAAACAGGGGAACTTTGGTATTTTCTGGAATATCCAGCGCGAAGAAAATCTTGCTGCCCATTGCCTGAAAAGACTTTGTTTTCATGGCCGTGAAGAACCTGTATTGGTCAGAGGCAGACGATTTGAATTAGCGGTGGTTGCTGGTACAGGGGTGGGCGCTTGCACTTTACGTAATGCAGTGGAAGGTTGAGTCGCATTATTGACCGGATTTGTAATAACCACTGAGGGGTCTGGAAGTGAACTTGCATTATTAATGGCATTATTAATCAGGTCGCGTGTGGAAAGGATCCCCCATATCCACAGAACCATTGCAATAGTCAGGCTGAATACAAAAAGTTTGATGCTCATATATTTTGGTTTATTGAAAAAAGGTTTGTTATCCATTTAGGTCTCTCCAATTATTTTTAGTCATCGTTTTCATAGGTTTGGCAGGATGGTTGAGAGTTGCTGATGAAAGTGACCACGCCCTTCATGCTTACATAAGCATTTACTCCTCCCCTGAATTGAACAATAAAGTAATTTTGTCCTTGGTAAGCGCCTAAATCCACCCGTATCACTTGATTTATTTGCAAAACTTTTGAGGCTTCCCGAATGGCAATTTCAGGGGTGATCTGAATGGTATTGCTGAGTACTGTTCCGCTGTTGGCATCCACATATATTTTTCCCAGATTGAAAATTACTTCATACGCAACTTGCCCGTCCAAATCCACCAGATCCGCGTTATTGCTGGATAAAACAGCCACACCCGAGTTGGATTGGGCAATCCCAATGGCGGTCTTTTCATCAATCGACGTTTGTGGTAAAACTTGGGTAGCCACATTTATGTTTTCTATGGAGGAGTCCAAAGGTTTTGCCACTGCTGGAGCCGAGTTATTCTGCACCGCAAGGCTACTTTCTGTTTGTGAAGACTGTAATAAATTTAGACTGGAAACAGTACTTATAGTTAAACCAATGGCACTCAGGATAAATACCGTTAGTGCCAGCGATAGTAGTAAAAGTATTCCTTTTTTCATAAGATTTCCTCTTTTATTAATGATTTCATAATTCAACTATAACCATTTTGAATTGGATTTACCTGAAAATAGGGAGGCAATTTTCCAATCCAATTCCAATCTAATTTGGATACAATAGAGAATAAATTAATTGATTTGCTTCTGAAAATCGGAGAAGATGATGCGTGTTTTGTTAATTGAGGATGATCAGCGTCTGGCAAACTTGATCAAGCGTGTATTAAAAGATGAAGGCTATAACGTGGATTCAGCCAACGATGGCGACACAGGTTTGGAAATGGCTCTGCGCGGTCCGTATGATGCTGCTGTTATTGATTGGATGCTGCCTGGAAGGGATGGTCCTTCTATTATTCGTGCCATGCGTGCGGCTCGGCTTTCTACCGGGATCATTTTACTGACTGCTTTGGGGCAGGTGGAAGACCGCGTAGCAGGATTGGATAGCGGTGCGGATGATTACCTTACCAAACCCTTCTCCTTTGATGAATTATTGGCGCGACTGCGTGCTTTGGACAGGCGTGTACAAAAAACTGCAGATGGAAAAGAACTACGCGTTGGGAAGACCGTAATGGACCTTGGAGCCCATTCCCTGCGCCGGGTGGAAAAAAAAATTGAACTGACCAAAACCGAATGGGATTTGCTGGAGTATTTCCTCCGTCATCCAGGCATGACCCTCACCCGCCAAAATATCCTCGATTATGTCTGGTCATTTGAAGCCAATGTTAAACCGGAACTGGTGGATGTGTATATTGCTTATCTCCGTCAAAAAATCAATGTCGAAGGCATGAGCGATCCTATCGAAACGGTGAGAGGAGTTGGATACAAATTCGATGAAAAGCGAGCTTAAACAGGCGCGGCTGCGCCTAATGCTGCTCTATATGGCTGTCGGCACGCTTCTGGTGTTCCTGGTTGGCAGTGTATCCTATGGTCTGCTCACTCATTTTCTGCAATCTTCTGTTGATGGTATGTTAAAGCAAAAAATGGCGTTTCTGTATCAGGCCAACTCAGTACCTTTGCCTGCGGAATTGTCTTTGGCTCTGGATTCCGATCATTCTGGAAATTCTGTTCCCAATAATCAAAATCCTCGGTCAACGGAAAGTGATGAGCATTTCAATTGGTCTGGTATTGGTAATGATGATCATGCCTATACTGATGATCTGGCTGGTATATTTATTCTGCCGCTGGACGAACAGGGCAAGGTCCTGGCTAATCCCAACCCATTTACACCGCCGATATCTCCCAACCTCGAAGCCAGCAAAACCGCCCAACGAACTGGTAGTGATATTCGCACCATAAGAACAAGCAGTGGAACTTCCTACCGTTTGCTTACCTATCATCTGGTAGGAATGAGCACTAATACCATAATTCAGATGGGGAAATCCCTCGCAGAACAGGAAAAGCTGGCCGCTCAATTTCTTGTGGGCATTATCTTGATTGGTCTGACCGGGGTAATCGGCCTGGGATTGGGCAGTTGGTGGCTTTCCCAGCGCGCCTTGCAGCCAGCCCAGCAAGCCTGGGATCAGCAGCAGTCCTTCATCGCCAATGCCGGTCACGAATTGCGCACCCCATTAACCCTCATCCGTTCCAGTATGGAGGTGGTGCAGCGAACTCCACTTGATAAGGATCAAAAGCAATTGGTCGGAGATGTGCTCACTGAGTGCGACCAGATGAACAAATTAATAGAAGATCTGCTTCTTCTCTCACGGCTGGATCATCAGCGTTTGCCTCTGGAATTTTCATCCATTGACCTGAAACCGTTTTTAAATGAGGTTTATCGTAAGGTAAATCAACTGGCGAATAAAAAAAAGATCAACATCATTCTAGATATCAAGGACGGATCAGTCGTTGGTGACCCTCTGAGGTTGCGTCAGGTGCTATTGATCTTGTTGGATAATGCCCTGCGCAACACTCCTTCCGGTGGTCAGGTGAAAATTAATAACAAATCAATATCAGGGTTTTGGCAGATTCAGATTACAGACTCTGGCGTGGGAATCCCTGCAGAAAGCCTCAGAAACATTTTTGAACGTTTTTATCGGGTCAACCGCCCATCCGATAAAGATTATTCAGGCAATGGTCTTGGTCTTTCGATTGCAAAAAGCATCATTGAAGCCCATCATGGGCAAATCCTTGTTGCCAGTGAGGTTGGGATGGGCACAACGGTTACATTCACTCTGCCAAAAGATAAAATAAATCCTTAATAATCTTTTTCCTTTCCTCTCGCTATAATTAATGAAAACCAATATGTGGCTGGTTTCAAAGGAGATTCAATGACACAAAAACTTTCCCGTCTGACTAAGATTATCTATGGTTCCGGGGATATTGGTTTCAGTTTGACCACTACCATTGTGGCGGCATATTTTTTATTTTTCCTGACCAATGTGGTTGGCATCCGTCCGGCAGTGGCTGGTATCGCCATCCTGATCGGCCGCTCCTGGGATTACATTAATGACCCCATCATTGGTCACATTTCAGACCGAACCCGTTCCCGCTGGGGACGCCGGCGGCCTTTTCTTTTATTTGGCGCACTTCCCTTTGCCCTGGCATTCACCATGATGTGGTTTAAACCCCCCTGGGAAAATTTGATTGCTTTGACTGCCTATTATGCCGTGGCTTATGTGATCTTTGATACCGCAGCCACATTTGTATATATGCCTTATTACGCACTTACTCCTGAATTGACCGAAGATTATGATGAGCGCACTTCCCTGACCTCCTACCGCATGTTCTATTCCATCTTTGGCAGTTTGCTGGCGTTTACCATACCCCTGATGATCGTGGGCAGTTTTAGTCCGGGAAATACCGGCAAGGTTCTTTTAATGGGGGCTATTTTTGGGTTGATCAGTGCCTTGCCTTTGTTGCTGGTCTTTGCATACACTCGCGAAAAACAGGAATTTGTTGAGCAAGCCCAGCCAACCTTTAAAGACTCATTAAAAGCAGCTTTTAAAAACAAGCCTTTTGTTTTTGGGGCAGTGATTTATCTGATCACCTGGGTTTCTTTTGATATCCTCCAAACCGTTTTGCTCTTTTTTATAAAATATGTCATGGGGCGTGAAACGGATAGTGACTTGATTATGGCGGTGATATTCATCGTCGCTATCTTTGCCCTCCCATTCTGGGAATGGACTTCGCGTAAATTGAATAAGCGGCTGGCTTATGCGGCCGGGATCGCTTTCTGGGCGGTAGTACAGGTGGTTTTAATTACCATGAATGCTTCATCTCCCCTCACCTTGATTTTGTTTTTGTGTGGTCTTGCAGGCATTGGCGTGGGTGCAGCCCATGTATTGCCCTGGTCCATCATCCCGGATGCCATTGAGTGGGATGAATATCAAACCGGAGAACGACATGAGGGCATGTTCTATAGCCTGGTTACCTTAATGCAGAAGATTGCTTCATCAATTGCCATTCCACTTACAGCAGTTTTCCTCGATTTGACCCATTATGTTCCCAATTCAGCCACGCAGCCTGCCAGCGCTCTTTTGGGTATCCGGATTCTGGTCGGTCCGATTCCTGCCTTGCTGTTGATTATTGGAATTATCTTTGCACTCAAATATCCGCTCAGCCGCGAGGAATTCACGCGGGTGGTCAAAGAGCTGGATGCGCGCCGGCTGAAAGGCAAAGTATGAGCAACATCGAAGTTAGAGAGGTTCGGACTCCTGCGGAAAAACATATTTTTCTCATTTTCCCCTGGCGCATATATAAGGACGATCATTTATGGGTGCCGCCCTTGATTTCCGACCGCCAAAAGATGGTCGACCCATCCCGCGGTGTTTGGTTTGAGCAGGGCATTGCTGATTTTTTCATTGCCTGGCGTGATGGTAAGCCGGTCGGCACCATTTGCGCTGCAGAGGATAAAAAGGGTAACGCCGCTACCGGAAAGCACGACTGCGTCTTTGGGTTTTTTGACCTGATCGATGATTATGAGGTGGCGGTTGCTATGTGGGCAAGGGTGGCGCAATGGGCCAGGGAACACGGATTAAAAACTCTTTTTGGTCCGATTAATTTGGATTACGAGGATGCTTACGGCATATTAGTTGAAGGCCGTGACCGCCCGCCTGCGATTCTATGTGGACATACCCCGGTGTATTATCAGGGTTTTGTAGAGCGCTTTGGCTTTAAGCCAGCCCGCGGGGATAACCTGGCTTATGAGATTGATGTCAGAAGTGACTCACCAGTTCTCCCTAAAGTATATCGAATGGCCAGTCTGGTCAGAGAAAAAAAAGATTTCACGATCCGCCATGCGGATTTTTCTCATTGGCGGGATGAGGTGGATTTGGTACTGGAACTAATCAATCCCTGTCTGCAGCACCTGACCGGCTTTATTCCCTGGACGCGCGAAAACTTGCAGAAGCTCATGCAGCCCTTTGTGGAAATTGCCGATCCGGAGTTGATCCTGTTTGCTGAAAAAAATGGCAAGCTCATCGGTTTCTTCCCGGCTGTTCCAAATATGAACGAAGTATTGATTCATTTGAATGGATTACGGTATCCATGGGATTATCTCAAAGCGATATGGTATTCCCGCCGAAAACCGAAGTCAGCTGCCATTAAAAGTGTCCTGGTCCTGCCAGAGTACTGGGGCAGTGGCGTGATTATTCTCTTGATGGAAGAGATGGCCAAACGATTGATCCAGAAAGGTTATACCTGGGCAGATCTTTCCCTGACCTCAGACGATAATCCCAATACGCCTATCCTTGCAGAACACATGGGTGCAAAAATCTATAAACGTTATCGCGTATATCGTAAGGAAATATGATCAAAAAACATTAACAGAAGGATAAAACTGCACGAACTACGATGCTGGCTGGTTGATTTAATAAATTGACTCTTTCGGAGTTTAACATGACTATAAGGAAACTTATCTCTCGACGTGAATTTATTTGCTGGCTTGGTATGGCCGGTGCCGGGGCGGCTTTGACTGCCTGTGCTAAAAATGATTTGCCAACCCCCGTTCTTTCCAATTCAACTCAAACCAGTTTGCCGGTTGCTTCAACTTTATCACCCACTCAAACGGATGGTTCTGTTGGAAAAACCTATTTGGCTGTGGCAAGAGGAGAAAGCCCGGCGGAATTAACCCGCCGCGTTGTGGAAGCTCTCGGTGGAATGCAGAGGTTTGTGAAAACAGGCAATGATGTCATTATCAAGCCCAATATGTGCACCGATAATCACACCTTTGAATTTGCTGCCACTACTAATCCGGAAGTTGTTGCGGAACTGGTAAGGCAGTGCCTGTCGGCTGGCGCTCGGCGGGTGCGGGTGATGGATGCTCCTTTTGGTGGATCACCAGAAAGCGCATATCGTAAGAGCGGGATTGCAGATGCAGTCACAGCTGCTGGTGGTCAAATGGAAGTGATGAATCCTGCCAAATATGCTGAAACACCCATACCGCAAGGTGTGGATATTAAAAAGTGGTGGGTATATCAGGAGGTGCTTAATGCGGATGTCCTGATTAATGTACCCATCGCTAAACACCATGGTGAGGCAGGTTTGACTCTGGGTTGCAAGAACCTGATGGGTACTTTGCAAAGGCGTAACCTGATTCATGAAAATTTACATCAGCGCATCGCTGATATCACCAGTCTGGTCCGTCCTGATCTTACGGTTGTGGACGCCTATCGCATCCTGACCCGGAACGGGCCTACCGGTGGAAACCTGAATGATGTTAAACTCACCAAAACAATTATTGCCAGCCAGGATATTGTGGCTGCCGATGCTTATGCCTGTACCTTATTTGGCAAAACAGCAGCTGATATTGGCTACATCAAATTGGCTTCAAGGATGGGAATTGGCACCGATGACCTATCTTCCATAAAAATAGAGGAGTTGGCTGTTTGAAAGCTGCAACCTGGCAGCGCCTGCGGCAACTTACCCAGGTTTTAGTGCTGGGCTTGTTTATCTTTTTATTCACCCAATCAGTATATCTGGTCCAGTCTTCCCCGCTTGGAGATCTTTTTTACCGTCTGGACCCCCTGGTGGCAGTCACTGCCATGCTGGCCGGCCGCCTGATTATCCCGACACTGGCTCTGGCGATTGGAACTGTATTCGTTACACTTGTTTTTGGGCGCGTATGGTGCGGATGGTTCTGCCCATTGGGAACAATTTTGGAGTGGACCTCACCTCATAAAAAGAAAATTACCATCAAGGTAAGCGAACCTTCGCCGACTTGGAGAAAGATGAAATTTTTTCTCCTAATGGCGACTTTAGCCCTGGCGGTCCTTGGAAATCAGACGCTGATTTTCCTCGATCCTAATACCATTCTCACCCGTACTATGGCTGGTGCCATCTGGCCGGCGTTGAGGTATGGCACTTTTAGTCTTGAAAATTTTCTTTTTCAGTTCAAATTGCTCTGGCCTATACTGGATGCCATTCATGCCGTACTGATAGTACCGCTCTTTCATAATATCCAATCGGTCTTTATTGCCGCTTTCCCAATTTTCCTCTTTTTCCTTGGATTGATTGCTCTAAATTGGTCAGCGGAACGCTTTTGGTGCCGCTACCTTTGTCCATTGGGTGGATTGCTGGGTTGGCTCTCCCGATATTCTTTATTACGGCGGGAAGTGCATCAACCTTGCAAACAATGTGGTTTGTGTAGTGCCCAATGCCCAACCGGAACGATTGACCCGCGAAACGGTTACTGCAGTGATTCGGCGGAATGTATCGTTTGCACTGACTGTGTAAAGTCCTGCAATCAGGGAGATGTTTCTTTTCGCTGGCAGCTGCCGCATTGGAAACCAGCGGAAAAGCATTCCTATGATCCCAGCCGTCGTGATGCTTTGGTCACAATTGCAGCCGCAATCACTGGGGCTACCCTGGCAGGCATCGAACCCATTGCACGGCGTTCTCCTGAGCATCTCATCCGTCCACCCGGAGCAACCCTGACTGATTTTGAATCTTTATGTATCCGCTGCGGGGAGTGCGTTCGGGTATGCCCAACCCAGGGGCTTCAACCCAGTCTGGTGGAAAGTGGCTGGGAAAACTTAATGACTCCACATTTAATGGCGCGTCTGGGTTACTGCGTGTATAACTGCAGTGCCTGTATCCAGAGCTGCCCGTCCAGTGCTATTCCCAAGATCACCCTGGAGGAAAAGCATGCCGCACCTATGGGTCTGGCCAGCATCAACCGTGACCGATGTCTGCCCTGGGCTTACAACACCTCTTGTATTGTTTGTGAAGAAATGTGCCCCCTGCCGGATAAGGCAGTGGTGTTGGAACAGGGAGAAGGGCAGGGACTCGGACAGGTAGGAAATGCCAGCCTATTAAAACCACATG
>Ga0315274_10013927_pt1 | contig 11428 bp, 6 predicted proteins | sample YL17G02_20_MG_FD_203700 | JGI IMG/M metagenome (GOLD analysis project Ga0315274, IMG submission 203700) | Sediment microbial communities from Yellowstone Lake, YNP, Wyoming, USA - YL17G02_20 | ecosystem: Environmental > Aquatic > Freshwater > Lake > Sediment | place: USA: Wyoming | collected...
TGGCATATCATCATCCCGTTCACGGACAACTGGATACCAAAGGCGGAAAAGCGAGTCCAGAAAAAAAGCAACACCCCTCACGAATCCTTGCATTCTCCAAGAGGGGCTGAGTAGTTACCAAAGAATAGCAATTCACCGCCTTCAATCCCGTACGTTGCGTCTTGTTTCGCCATTGCTTTTCTCTCCAAGGCTCAATGATGTGGTGCTCGGAATCTGTAGATGGGTCTGCCTCAACCGCCAGCGGGTGTGGCTCTATCGTGAGAGCGGACACGCACTTATTCCCCCGTGTCAAGCGGGTCAACTTCGCGGCACCGCTATCCTCCTTCGCGTCGCCCGAGTGTATCGAGTGCGCGTGCAGCCCGGGTCCTGCCATTGCTAATCCGGGCAGCATTCGGAGAAGCCACCCTTGACTCACCGTTTCCTGCTCTTATCGCTCTGGACAAGCGGGGCCATGAGTTTCTCGTACAGGGTGAAAAGGAATTCCACGCGCTGTTGCTCGCTGTCGAAGCGCTGTGATCGGTAGCACAGATCGACGGCGCGGTCCAGAGTGGCGTGGGCCTTCACCAATTTGGGCGGCATGGCCGGCGGATCGTAAATGTCGGCGAGTGTGGAATCTCCTCTGGGGGGCAGAAACTCTGCCCGCGCATCCAACACGGCCTGCGCTGCCTTCTCCACGGCCCCTCGTTGTTTCACGCTCGGCGCCTCCGGCCACGGGTAATTGTTGTAAACGAGTCTGGTGGAGTAGCGATAGTCAGACTTCAACCTTCCGGCCACTCGGCGCACCCACGACATGTGCATTGCCGAAGACAGCACGCCAAAATGGTAGAGAGTGGCTTTGGGGATAGCCGAGCAGCTGTTGTGGATGATGAAACGCGGCCCAAAGTAACCGAAAGGAATGTACTTTCGAGTCTCTGAGGTATGCTGAGGAATGACGATATATCGTGTCTTTGGTTGCCGGATTTCCGCAAAAAGCGAGGGTTCGTCCGCCTTTCTGCGCGTCGGCTCTTTCTTGCTGGCAAGACGAAACTCGCGAACCGCTTGAACGCGCTGCTTAATGCCAGGAATGCTGCGAATCTCCCTAGGGGAAGCGCCAACCAGCCAGAGGCACCAGCGTGGAACAGAGTAGAGATACTCTTCCGCGCACAACAGCGGTCGGAGGTACTTCCCTGCGTCTGGGTTTTCGGCCAGGAATACCTTTCGATCTTTCTCCTCGACGATAAGGAAGCCGCCGTCTGTGGGCTTGTTCCCGTACTCGCAAGCCGGAACAGGGCAGATTGGTTTGCTGCGGGCATCTATCGCAAGGTCGGTGCCTTCAACCAAGTACGGACTGATGTTCCTGACGCCGGTGACGGTGTCTTTCTCACCGTGGCATTCGTAAACTCGCTTCCTATCGATATCAAAGTTAGCGAATCCAATGATAACCACATGGACGTGCGCAGGTTCCCGCGCCTCGCTTTTCCACGGGAAGGTGCGATGAGCAAAATGGATCTTGAGGCCGAAATTCTGGAAGAGCGGATTCCAAAGTGCGCCGACTTGCTCACCTTGGCTCACGGAATTCGTGGACACGAATCCTGCGACAATTCTTGTGCCTCGAACGTATTCTGCTGCCTTGCGATACCATCCGCTGACATAGTCGAGGACACCGGCCCCATTATCGTTACGCCAGACTAAGTCTATGTCTTGGTTCTGCTCCTTGGTCATCAGGTGTTTTCCCACAAACGGCGGATTGCCGAGGATGTAGCTGCACTGGTTGACCGGCAGAATCTGCTTCCAGTCGAGGCGTAGCGCGTTGCCGCAGACGATGGTGGGGCTTTTGCGCAGCGGCAGTCGCACGAAATACTGGCCGAAAACTTCGGACAGACGAATGTTCATCTGGTGGTCCATCAGCCACATCGCCACTTCCGCAATGCGCGCCGGCCATTCCTTGATCTCGATTCCAAAGAAGGCATCCACGTCCAGGAGAGACACCTGCTGAATGTCCAATCTTTGTTGCCCGCTGCTGTCCAGCGCTCGCAAGACCTCGATTTCGAGCAGGCGCAACTCGCGGTATGTAATCACGAGGAAATTGCCGCACCCGCAAGCCGGGTCGAGAAACCTCAGGGTCCCGAGCTTCTGATGGAAGCGCCTGAGTTCGCCTTTGTTCTTCCTGATACGCTGGAATTCCTCGCGCAGTTCGTCGAGGAAAAGGGCGCGGACCACCTTGAGAATATCGCGTTCGCTGGTATAGTGGCCGCCGATCTGGCGGCGCTCGCGCGGCTCCATTACCTCCTGGAAAAGTGACCCGAAAATCGCGGGCGAAATGCGCGACCAGTCGAAGCGGCAGCAGGCCAGAAGCGCGTTGCGCATGTCGCGGTTGAAGTCGGCAAAACCGAGCTTCTCCGCGAAAAGATCGCCGTTGACGTAGGGAAAGACGGCGAGGGTTTCGTCGAGGTTCTTCTGACGCTTCTCCGGCTCGGTGTTCAGCACATCGAATAAGCGGGCCAAGTGCTGACCGAGGTCCGAGCCGTCAGGTCGAGTGCGGTTCTCGATGTAGAGTTGAAACGCCTCGCGGTCATAGATGCCCGTGTCTTCGGCGAAGAGGCAGAAGAGAACGCGAACCAGGAAGCGCTCGAGTTCGTGTCCCCTATAGCCGCCGGATTCGAGGGCATCGTGCAGGTTGCCCATGATCTCGACGGCCTTGACGTTGATCGGGTCCTGGTCCTCGAACCTGTGTTGCTTGTATCCCGGAATGAAAGCGAAAGCATGAATGTGGTGGTGGAACTCAGCGAGCGGAAACTCGACCGTATGTGGTGAAAACTGCTCGTCCTCCGGTTCCAGGTCGTGGAGCGCGATGCGGGCGAAGTCGGACACGATCACGTAGCGGGGCACTTCGTCTGTGCGTCCCGCGCTCTGGAGATCCTGAATGTAGCGGAAGGCTTGGGATTCCGCTTTGCCGAGGTCTTTGCCGCGACTCTTGTGCTCAACAAGCAGCATGCCGCGCCAAAAGAGGTCAATGTGGTCATAGCTGCCGGAGAGATTCTTCACCGGTTCCTCGAAGGTGGCTACGAGCCGACGGCGGATGCCGAAAACTTCAAAGAACTGGTTCCAGAAGGTCTGCTTCTCGGCGGTCTCGCTTCCAACGCCAGCCCAATCGCGGCTGAAGCAGATGGCGTTTTGACGGATTTCGTTCCACGAGATTGGCATAACCCAAGCCTTTACAAGACGCGCCGCGCGTCAGTCTATGAAAATCCGCTGGATGGATGGGAATCTCGCCGGTCTTTTATCGTCCTTTCGCCCCTTCGCGCTGGAAGAAGTCGAGCCAGCCGAGCAGCAGCGCGTCGGCGATGGTTGAGGCGCGGCGAAGCTCCGCCGGAGTCTTGCCCCAGTAGAAACCGATCCAGCCCGAAGCGATCTCGCGCGAACCCCGGATGAACTCCTCGAACTCGGCCATCGAGCACCGCAGCGGAAACGTCTCTTCGATGACCACGGGCTTGCCGACCGCAAAGCCGCGCAGCGCATCGAGCCCTTTGGCCACTTCGCCCTTGTTCGGATAGAGATGGACGCTGACGTAGTCGAGGTCGGCGGCGATTTTGTCGGGCACGAATCCCGACCGCAGCCCGGGCCGGTCGAGGCTCCAATCCACCAGCCCGACGGTGACGAGCGCGCGGCGGTCGCGGCGGCGGACGGCGGCCTTGAGCGTGCGAATCCACTCGCCGGCGACGTCGTAGGGCTTGCGGCCCGCCGCGTCGAGCGTCACGAACTGGACGAAGTGCTTGCCCGCAAACGGCGGGCCGAGCCAGTCGCCGGCCTTGCGCGGCGCGCCGGCCACAACCGGCTCGTTCATCAGATCGTAGCAGAAGACGGCGGGGCTGTCGGCGCACTGACCGGCGACGGCTTCCCAGAACGCCGCCTGCGCCCGCCAGCGCGCCCGCTCGTCGAGCGCGTCATACCAGGCGGGGACGTCGGCCTTGTGATAGCAGCCGAGGCCGGTGAGGTCGAGATAGATGCCGGTTCGCTCGGCAAGCGCGAGAAATCGGGCGAGCCGGGCCAGTTGGGCCGCGTTGGGTTTGTCGGCCGCTTCCATGAACTTGCCGAATTGGAGGTGAATGCGGGCGACGTTGGCGCCGAGTTCTTTCATCTCGCCGAAGTCTTCTTCGACCTTCGGCCACTCGCGCTCCCAGTAGTCCTCGATCAGCCGGCCCGCTTCGTCGTGGTCGTAGTTGAAGCCCCAGGGCGTGAACCTGCGGCCCGACGGTTCGAGCGCGAAGCCGCGGCCGTCTTTCGAAACCGCGACCGGCTCCATTTTCGTTTCCGCCGCGCGGGCCAGATTGCACGTCGCCAACAAGAATAGGACGCAAAGGACAAATGAGACGGATTTCATGGCGATTGACCTCGCTGCCGTTGTTTTTGTTGTGAGGGACATGAATTGCTTCCCCCCACAAGCGACGTTTCGCGGTACAAGCACTTGCCCTTCGGCAGCGCGAAGTCAAGCTGGCGAAGCGCACATAGCAAAGCGGGGCGAGCGTTTGTGCCCGCCCCGCTTATTCTCTGGGAACCGACGCGCCGTCTGACTTTTTCGGTCCAGGCGCGCTATTTTATTTTTTTTCCGGTCGCGTCAATCCCCATTTTCAAACTGAAACACAGGCCGGAGGTCTGTGCCACTTTTCAGCAGTCAAAGTAGGCCGCGAACTCCCAGGGGTGGGGCCGAAGCCGAAGCGCATCCACCTCTTTGGTTCGCTTGTATTCGATCCAGGTCTCGACGACGTCCTTCGTGAACACGTCGCCCTTCAGAAGGAAAGCGTGGTCTTTTTCGAGCGCGGTCAGCGCCGCGTCGAGCGATCCCGGCACCTGGGGCACCTTCTTGGCCACTTCGGGCGGCAGATCGTAGATGTTGCGGTCGAGCGGTTCGCCGGGGTCCATGCGGTTCTGAACGCCGTCCAATCCGGCCATCAGGATCGCGCTGAAGGCATAGTAGGGGTTGCACGAGGGGTCGGGCGGCCGGAACTCCAGGCGCTTGGCCTTGGGCGATGGCGAATACATGGGAACGCGGATGCCCGCCGAGCGGTTGCGCTGGGACAAGGCCAGATTGACGGGGGCCTCGAAACCCGGGACCAGACGTTTGTAGGAGTTGGTCGTTGGCGCGCAAAAAGCCATCAGCGCCGGGGCGTGCTTGATCAGGCCGCCGGCGAAGTACAAGGCCATTTCGCTCAGGCCGGCATAGCCGTCGCCGGCAAACAACGGCTGGTCGCCCTTCCACAGCGACACGTGGGTGTGCATGCCCGAGCCGTTGTCGCCGAACAGCGGTTTGGGCATGAAGGTGACGATCTTGCCGTATTGGACGGCGGTGTTTTTCAGGATATACTTGTAGATCAGGCACTTGTCTGCCATGTGGGTCAGGCTGTCGAAGCGCATGTCAATTTCGCCCTGACCGGCGGTCGCCACCTCGTGGTGTTGGGCTTCGACCTCGATGCCGCAGGCAAGCAGGTTCATGACCATCTCGGTGCGAAGATCCTGAAAGTGGTCGGTTGGGGCAACGGGGAAGTAGCCTTCCTTGTAGCGGGGCCGATAGCCTTTGTTGCCGCCTGGTTCGGCCAGGCCGCTGTTCCAGATGCCTTCGATCGAGTCAATCTCGTAGAACGACTTGTTGGCGGCCTCGTCGAAGCGGATCGAATCGAAAATGAAGAACTCCATTTCGGGGCCGAAGTAGCCGGTGTCGGCCAGGCCCGTCGAGCGCAGGTAAGCCTCGGCCTTCAGCGCGACGTTGCGCGGGTCGCGGGTGTACTTTTCCTTGGTGATCGGGTCCACGACGTTGCAGACAAGGCTGAGCGTCTTGACCTTGCAGAAGGGGTCCACGAAGGCCGTCGCGGGGTCTGGCATGATGAGCATGTCGCTCTCGTTGATGGCCTGCCAGCCGCGGATCGAAGAGCCGTCAAACCCAAAGCCTTCTTCGAAGGAGTCCTCTTTGAGCTGGTTGGCGGGAACCGAGAAATGCTGCCACTGGCCGGGGAAATCCATGAACTTGAAGTCAATGATCTTGACGTCCTGCTTCTTGATGGTTTCGAGGATTTCTTTAGGTTTCACGATGCGCTCTCCTTTCCGCGGCACAATAAACTCATACAGCGGTGGAATATAGCAGCTTTCGTGCTTGTACTGGTTTTGGAGAGACTAATGCTTGTAACTGGTGCACAATCAATACTATACATAGCACTTCCCTGGCGCGTTAAAAGTATCACGCGGGCCGATTGGTTGCACTATTTGACCTCCCTGAGCAAAAAGCGTCACCTGGTTGTATAGACCTGAGCCAAACAGATTGCGCCCGCTTGGCTGGGTGAGTGGGGTTCTGAAGGAATTGCCCGGAGCCGGAGATGCTCGATCATCCGGGACTCCTTACGTCGGCGGCTACAGTTCATTCGGGAAGGGCTATTGGCCGGCGAGCTTGGTGTAAACCTCGCGGGCTTGCTTATAGAGTTCCAAAACCTCAACGAGGTGTTTTTCGTTTCGGAAATTGCCGCGTTCCTTCTCCATTTTGGCCATGAGGTCGTCCATCCACTGGACGTAGAACTTCGCCGCGTCGGGATCGCGCCGTTTCTCGCCGCCGATGGCGACGTAGAACGGGCTGGTGTGGGCGAACCGAAGCGTGGGCGCGTAGTCTTCGAACGCGCGGACGGCGATCCACGTGCTGCGATCCAGCGCCAACTTATGCTCGGCGGCGATTCGCTTGCGATCTCCGGCATCGGGCCGAACGGTCTCGACGACTTTTCCGCCCACCACGATCTCGGCGCGGTCGAGCGGCTCGCGGCACAAGACTTCGAAGCGAACTGTGGCCTCGAACGGTTTGCCCGCCGGCGCTTCGAAGTGAGTTCCGATGGGCCGGCCGTTCACGGTCGCAAAAAGCATCGGGCCGTTGGTGACGAAGTTGCGCCCCGCGCGAAGCGCCGCGAACCAGCCGGCGTAGTCGAAGCGGTCCATCTGCGCATAGACGCGACAATAGCCGAGCGGATTGGCCAGAACGCCCGAGGCCGAGCCCGCCGAGGCCGGGATGTCCCAGCCCAGGTTCAGATAGCGATAGTAGAGGTCGAGCGTGTAGAGGCCGAATCCGAGCGCGCCGGGATATTGGGCGGGGTCGCGGGGCCGTCCCCAGGCTTCGTTTTCCATGAGGCCGGCGCGATGGAAGTGGTTGTGGACGATTTCCATCGAGGCGATATTTCCGAGCGCGACGTTGACCGGCGCTTCCCACCAGAACGGCTTTTCCTGTTCGACGTGGGGCGGGTTGTCAACCTGCCCATCTTTCGATTTCTGCTGTTCAAGGGCGGCGCGGTGATAGGCCATGCCGCTGGGCCAGTAGCGATAGACGTTCTCGATGACGATGGGGCGGCGCAGATTGAAGATGAGAATCGCCCCGCCGATTCGTTCGTCTTCCTGGTTGAGCGCGTGATAGAAGCGCGGCGTGCGCGACGAAGGATCGCGGTCTTTGACCTCGACGAGATAGGGAGGCTGGACGTCCATTTTCTGCGCGTTCCAGAAGGTGAGGTCGGGCGCGACGTTGAGGTCTTCGGCGCGCAGCAGCAGCGGCAGGTCGGCGAGCGGACGATGGACGTGGAGGTCGCCGCTGAACCATCCGCGCGCGTTCATGTCCATCCAGCGCGAAAGGGCGACGGTCACGGTTTTCGTCGTTTCCGCCTCAACGTCGAACGTCTCGCGGTGCGATTCCCATTCGGGTCCGCGCTCGACGAGCAGTTCGATCTTGCCCGCGGGGACGGCGACACTGAACCGGCCTTCGCAGCAGAAGTGGCGGTCGCGTTCCCAGCGCGGACAGCCCGGCGCATAGACGGGCTGGCCGTTGGCGGAGAGGTGAATGCGACAGGGAAGCAGCGCGCCTTCGGATTGGGCGGGCTTCAATGGCTGCGATCCTTCGCTGATGGTGACGCTGAGACGGGCGCTTCCCCTGGCTGCCGGCGCCGCCGACTCAACCGCTGCCAAGGTGGCCGCGATGAAGGTCAGGCCAAGCAGCGGGATGACGGCCCGTGGATAGTTTCGTCTCTTTCCTCGTGACATTCGTTCAACCTCCCATTCGATCCGCCGCGGAAGACCTTCGGGCGATTTGCAGCCAGCTGCAGTCGCATGGGCCGTTAATGCAAGCGGAAACGGACGCACACAGACAGACACGGACGGGCACGGACAGACACGGACGAACACGAACGGCGAAAACCGGTGCTTGGTTGGGGCTATGCTGCTTTCGGAGGCCTTGTGCCCTCGGTGGATGAAAGAACCGCCTTCACCAGATCGCGGCACGTGCCTTCGATGGGAACGACGGGGCGGTCAAGATGCTTCGACAAGTGGTCGAGCGAAAGATCGTCGAGAAAGACGCGATCCCAGGGGCGGAGGCAGTTGGCGGGAAGGAGATAGAAGTCGGCGCGGCGATGCGCCAGGAGCGCATGGAGAATGTCGCTTCCGGCCAGAAGTCCGCTCACGGTCACAGTGGGGCCGAACAGTCGGTTGCGAACGACGACCAGCGAGACGCGAAGGTTTTCGATGCGGTTCAGGCGGGCGACGATGGGACGAAGAAACGTCGCGGCGGATACGCCGGTCACGATCGCGAGCGAGCGGCCGCGAAAACTCACGGGCCGGATGCCCGTGCCACGATAAGAAATTCTTCGAGGCAGACGCCGTTCAAGCGCCACCCAGGGCCGGAGAAACTGTCCGACCATCCCGACGCCATTTTCAAATTGCGGCGCGATGTCTATCCCCCGGTAATCGGGCACGGGTCGGCCCGCCCGCAGATACCATTCGTCGGCGACAAAGAGGACGCGCTCGCCGAGCGCCCGCCGCCACTGGCGCATGAGGGGCGCCATCGCGTCAATGAAGCGAGCCGCATAGCCGGGTGTAATCGGGCGGATGTGCGGCAGGTGGGCGCGATGAGCCGTGAGGCCGACGGGTACGAGAGCGACCGAGCGCAGCGCCGGAGAGTAACGACGCAAATCGTCGAGCGTTCGTTTGAGCGCCGGTCCGTCATTCCAATCGGGACACACGACGATCTGGGCGTGGAACGCGATGTCGTGCGACGAGAAGAAGTGAAGCAGCGGCATGATCGGCGGAAGGTCGCGCCGTCCGAGCATTCGCGCGCGCAGCCCCGGCTCGGTCGCATGGACCGAAATGTACAGCGGACTAAGCCGAAGCCGCGCGATGCGCTCGAGGTCGCGCTCGCTCAGGCTGGTTCCCGTGATGTAGTGGCCGTAGAGAAACGAGAGGCGATAATCCTCATCGCGGAAGTAGAGCGGTTGCCTCAGTCCGCGCGGCAACTGAAGAACGAAGCAGAACGGGCAACGATTGGTGCAGCGTCGGGGCTCGAACGGTTCGACTTCCCAGCCGAGGTCTTCGCCGGGCCGAACGCGCGCGCCTGCTTCATGAATTGCCTCGCCGCGTCGCCACCGAATCCTCAATTGCCGGGCGCTTGAATGGAATCGAACGTCGAGCTGGTCTTCGACGGCGTGGCCGTTGATCGCCAGCAAGACGTCGCCAGCCCGCAGGCCGATTCGTTCGGCAAGACCACCCGCCTCGATCCGCGTCAGGCCGACTCCGCCGTTCATGCCGCCGCCCCGTTGCGCGCCGGTTCGTCGCCCTCGGTGGCCAGCAACCACACGCCCGTCCGATAGTAGCCCAGGACCGAAATCAGGCAGCACCAGCCCGTGATTACCGAGAGAACCTGAATCGGCCGCCCCAGCCACGAGAACGTGTAGCCGAACGACGCCAGAAGATTGGCCAGACACACGACCAGGACGGTGACGATCTGAAAGAACGTCGTCATCTTGCTCGCGATGATCGGGCGGAACTGCATCGTCGGGCAGAACCACTTCACCATGCCCGAACCCAGCATAATCAGCAGGTCGCGATAGGTCACGGCCACCGTGAGCCAGGCCGGAAAACCGACGAGCGTGTTGGGGCTGGCCGTGAGAACGAGAAAGGTCAGCGTCAGCAGGCTCTTGTCGGCCAGCGGATCGAGGATGCTGCCGAGGACGGTTTGCTGTCCCCAGTGGCGGGCGATGTAGCCGTCCACGCCGTCGGAGACCGCCGCCACGGCGAAGATACTCAAGGCGAGAACGTAGCGGCCCTCGTAGAGCGCCCACAGAACGACCGGGACGGTGAGCAGGCGGCCGATGGTGATTTTGTTGGCGAGCGTCATACTCCGGAACGCGAACCGAAAAGCCAAACGGAAGTTTGAACTCCGAACTACGGGATCTCAATCACTTTGTCGAGGCGCTTGATCTCGCCTTTCTTGCTCACGACGCGCCCGACCGAGAACTTCTCGTCCACGCGCGTGACCTCGATCTCGCCGACCGGCTTCTCTTCGGACGACAGCACCGCGCCCGTGTCGGGATCGGTCAGCGACTCGCCCACCGAGACGACCTTGAACTTGCCGCCGAGCCGAACGCCCATATCCGACCCCGCGTTGAAATAGACTTCGTCACCCGCGGCCTTGATCACGCGCGCCGACCACGGCACCCTGGCCGAATCGGCGACGATCCGCTCGAGCGCCTTCTGAATGAGTTCGCGCGTGACGAAGCCCAGCGTGCTGCTCTGCGATTTCTGATCGTCGAACCGGAAGTAGCCGACGTCCACGCCCACTTCTTTGCCGCTGGTGACCTTTTGGGCCGAAACGTTTTCGGAGGCGATCACCACGCCGCTTTCGGCGTCATAGATTCTCATGTCCATGGCCACGCGGACGGCGGTCTGCGAGCGGCCGATGTCCACCGGGCCGATGCCGAACCGCCGGCCGCTCTGCGACTGGTCGTCGAAGTCGGTGATCTCGGCTTTGACCATCAGTTGGGCACCCATGAGGTTGCCCGTTTTGGGGCCGCTGCCCTTGGCGACGCGGCCCGAGGCGGCAAGGTCTTGTTCGGCCAGAAGGCCGCCGAGGTTCTCGCGCTCGACGACGATAAACCGGTCGGTGTCGCGCAGTTCGGTGATCAACATGGCCTGGATTTGGTTGCCATAGCCGGCCAGTCCGGCGCCGCCGACGGCCACTCCGATGGGCGCGACGGCGATGCGCTTCTTGAGATAGCGGGCGGGCGGTTTCACGACGGCCACGCCCGGAGGCGCCGGCTCGGTTCCGGCCGGTTTCGTGGTCGCCTTGTCCTCTGGTTTCGTTGCGGCCTGCTTCTTCTTCTCCTCGACATAGAACCCTTCGCTCGAAGCGCGGCGGGGCGGAACGTCTTTGACCCTTCCCGAATTGCGCAACTCGGCGGCTTTCTCGTCCCACGGTTGCGCCATGTTCGGCTGGCCCGCCATGCGATAGACGCGGACATAGGTCTGATAGACGCGATAGAGACGCGTGGGGTCGTCTTTGACCTTGGGCTCGGCCACCTTGAGGAAGTTGATCGCCCAGCGGAAATTGCCCACCTCGGCCGAACGCTCGGCGTAAAGGATCTGGCGATCCACGTCCTCGGACCTC
>Ga0315274_10013928_pt1 | contig 11428 bp, 11 predicted proteins | sample YL17G02_20_MG_FD_203700 | JGI IMG/M metagenome (GOLD analysis project Ga0315274, IMG submission 203700) | Sediment microbial communities from Yellowstone Lake, YNP, Wyoming, USA - YL17G02_20 | ecosystem: Environmental > Aquatic > Freshwater > Lake > Sediment | place: USA: Wyoming | collected...
ATTGTCGTTGCTGCACCAAAGGAAATCATTCCAGCAAAAATAATTCCCAAAGAGGAGGTAGGAGAAGCTAAAAAAGAGGTCGCAGAAATCAAAACAACTGCTCCTGCTTCTGTTGAGGTCGAATTAAAGGAATTAGAACTTAGACTTCCAATTACCGTTAGAGATTTAGCGATAAAACTTCAAGAAAAACCTTCGGTATTAATTAAATGTCTTTTAAAGATGGGAGTAACTGCAGGCATAAACGAGGTTTTAGAAGAACAGGTAATAGCTAATATCTGCGAGAAATTTGGTTTTAATATAAAAAAAGCTCCTGATGAAGAGGAATTGATTTTAGGTATACACCAAGAGATAGATAGAATTGAGTTTTTACAACCGCGTTCTCCCATAGTTACTTTTATGGGACACGTCGATCATGGTAAGACTTCGCTTTTAGATGCTATAAGAAAAACTAAGGTTGCGGAATCCGAACACGGTGGCATTACTCAGCATATCGGAGCCTATAGAGTTGTTTTACCTCACGGTCAGATTACCTTTTTGGATACCCCTGGTCATGAAGCTTTTACCGCTATGCGCGCACGCGGGGCTAGTATCACCGATATAGTGGTTTTGGTAGTAGCTGCTGATGATGGAGTTATGCCTCAGACCATCGAGGCCATAGATCATAGCCGTGCTGCGGCGGTACCGATAATTGTGGCGATAAATAAAATTGATAAACCTCAAGGGAATATCGATAAAGTCAAAAAGCAACTTTCTGAACTTAATCTTAAATCTGAGGATTGGGGTGGTAAAACTATAACCGTGCCCGTATCAGCTAAGACAGGAGGAGGGATTGATGAACTATTAGAGATGATACTTTTGGAAGCGCAGATGTTGGAGTTAAAAGCAAATTCTAAAAGACCCGCTAAGGGCATTGTTTTGGAAGCAAAGTTGACTAAAGGCAGAGGTTCTGTAGCAACTCTTCTTATTCAGAACGGTACATTACACTTAAATGACAATATAATTGTAGGCAAATTCTATGGTAAGATAAGGGCGATGTTCGATGATCGTGGCCTTTCTGTAACTCTAGCAGGGCCTTCTTTTCCGGTTGAGGTCCTGGGTATGTCTGGTACTCCTCAAGCAGGAGAATCGTTCTTTGTTATCGAAGATGAAAGGAGGGCGAAGGAATTAACATTGAGGCGTCAGGAAAAAGAAAGGCAAGAAAAGACTAAGACAATAAAAAGAATTAGCTTGGAAGATTTATATTCCCAAATCAAAGAAGGAAAACTAAAAGAATTAAAGTTTATAATTAAAACAGATGTACAGGGTTCACTTGAGGCGATAAAAGAGACATTAAATAAACTAAATATTTCAGAGATAAAATTAGTTATTATACACGAAGGCGCAGGCAGTATAAACACTTCAGATGTAATACTGGCAGTAGCATCCAATGCATTGATACTGGGATTTAATGTTGCCGCAGATGAACGTGCTAAAGAATTAATTGCTAAAGAAGGCGTGGATGCAAGGACTTATAATATTATTTATGAATTAGCTAATGATATAAAGGCGGCCTTAGAAGGTATGCTTGAGCCTAAATTAAAGAAGGTCTTTTTAGGTAGGGCCGAGGTAAGAAAGGCTTTTAAATTATCGCGAGGAGGGACAGTGGCGGGTTGTTTTGTAACCAAGGGTAAGATTACCCGCACGGGCTTAGCTAGTTTAGTAAGAAATGGCGAAGTAGTCTTTGAGGGCAAAATTTCCTCTTTGAAACGCTTTAAAGATGACGTAAGGGAGGTAGCGGAGGGTTTTGAATGTGGCATAGCTTTAAGTGGTTTTGAAGATATAATGGAGGCAGATATAATTGAAGCATACGATATCGAGAAGATAGCCAGAAAATTAGAATAAATAATATGAAAAAGAGAATATTAAGCGGGATGCGGCCGACAGGTAAACTCCATTTGGGACATCTAGTGGGTGCATTAGATAACTGGGTAAAATTACAGGATGAATATGAATGTTTTTTTATGGTTGCTGACTGGCATGCGTTGATGAGTGAATATGAAAATACCCATATATTATCCGAATATATATTTGATAACACTGTAGATTGGTTAAGTGCAGGCATAGACCCAAATAAATCCACAGTATTTATTCAATCCCAGGTAACTAGCCACCTAGATTTATATATGATATTTTCCTGTCTTACTCCTTTAGGGTGGCTAGAAAGATGTCCTACCTACAAAGAACAACTCCGAGAAATCAAGACGCGTAATCTAAATACCTATGGTTTTTTGGGTTATCCTGTACTCCAGGCAGCGGACATTTTACTTTACAAGGCAGATAAAGTTCCAGTAGGCGAAGATCAATTACCTCACTTAGAACTTACCCGTCAAATCGCTCATCGGTTTAATAGTCTTTATAAAAAGGAAGTCCTTCCATATCCTCAAGGCATACTGACTAAGATACCGCGTCTATTAGGGTTAGACGGCAGGAAGATGAGTAAGAGCTATGCTAATACCATTAATCTTTCTGATTCAGAAGATACCATCAAAAAGAAAATACAAACTATGTTTACTGACCCTAAAAGGATTAAATTAACGGATAAAGGGCATCCAAATGTTTGTAACGTTTTTTCTTATTATTCTATATTTGTCCCACAAATGAAAAACGAAGTTTTTGATTGGTGTACGAATGCAAAATTAGGTTGTACAGATTGTAAAAGAAGGCTCGCTTTAAATCTGATTGAGAAACTAAAGCCTTTTCATGAAAGACGCCAAGAATTACTTAAAGATAAAGCCAGGATTAGAAAGGTTATAGAAGAGGGAAGGATAAAGGCAACGACATTCGCCTCAAAGACACTTAAAGAAATAAGAGAGGCAATACAGATATGAGTTATAAGATAAAATTAGAAATATTCGAGGGACCTTTGGATTTACTCTTATATCTGGTAAAAAAAGACCATCTTAATATCTATGATATACCTATATCAGAGGTAACTGAGCAGTATATTCGTTACCTTGAGTTAATGCAGCTTTTGGATTTAAACATTGCAGGGGAATTTCTCGTGATGGCAGCGACTCTTATGCAAATTAAATCCAAGATGTTACTGCCGCTAGAAGAATCTCAAGATACGCAAGAAGAAGAGGAGGACCCAAGAGCTGAATTGGTTAAACGATTGTTAGAGTATGAAAAGTTTAAAGAAATAGCAGAAGATTTAAGACAAAGAGAGTCAAATCAAAAAGAAATATTTAAGAGACCCAGGTCGCAAGGTGAAGAAATCTCAACCGGCTCTGAGATATACTTTGAAGCCAGTCTATTCGACTTAATAGCCGCATTTTCCTACGCACTAAAAGATGTTCCCAAGGAATTATTTTATGAAGTGATAAAGGATGAATTTACTGTTGAAGAAAAAGTTCATCAGATCCTGCATTCACTGCTTAATTTATCTTGTCTGCGTCTGTCAGAATTATTTAATCAGGCCAAAAACAAGATGGAGATAATCGTAACTTTCTTAGCTATATTAGAGTTAATCAGATTAAAGGAAATTATTGCCCGGCAAAAGGGATTATTCGGTGAAATAGAGATTAGCAGGAATAAGGAGAATATTTTACCCTATGACAGAAGAAGCAAAACGTAAATTATTCAAAGATAACCCAATAAAACCCTTAAGCTTACAAGATGATAAGATTATCAGTAATGAGCAGGAAACCGAAGAAGATGTAGTTTTAAATATATCTTTAAGGCCTAGCAGACTTTTAGAATTTGTGGGGCAGAAGGAGATAGTAGATAATCTCAAGATATGCTTGACTGCTACCAAACAAAGAAAAGAGCCATTAGAACATGTTCTTTTGAGTGGACCACCGGGCCTGGGCAAAACCAGTTTAGCCCATATTATTGCACATGAAATGCAAGCAAAGATTACCACTACTTCTGGCCCGGCAATTGAACGGGCAGGCGACCTTATAGGTATATTAACTAACTTAGAAAAGGGAGACATACTTTTTATTGATGAGATACATAGACTCTCCAAGGTGGTTGAGGAATTTCTTTACCCGGCAATGGAGAGTTTTCAAATTGACTTTGTGATTGACAAGGGACCATATGCTAAGACTATAAAATTTAATCTTAAACCTTTTACTTTGGTGGGTGCTACTACGAGAACCGGCTTATTGTCTGCGCCTTTAAGGGGTAGATTCGGTATATTCTATCATTTGGATTTTTATTTGGTCGAGGATTTATCTAAGATTATAAAACATTCGGCTAAGATTCTAGGTATGGAGATAGATAAAGAGGCAGCAGAGGAGATTGCTCGGCGTTCCCGAGGAACTCCCAGAGTTGCCAATCGGCTATTACGTAGAATTAGAGATTATGCCCAGGTGCAAAAAATAAATAAAATAAGTCTTGAAATTGCTAATTCGGCTTTAGATCGACTTGGCATTGACAAAGCCGGTCTTGATGATATAGACCGTAAAGTCTTAAAACTTATTTTGCAGTCTTTCGGCGGAGGGCCGGTGGGTGTAGAGTCGTTAGCCGCCAGCCTTAACGAAGAAGTGGATACTATTGCCGATACGGTAGAGCCGTATTTATTGAAAGCCGGATACTTAAAGCGTACTTCTAGGGGGCGCGTTGCTACGAAGTTATCCTTCGCACACTTCGGTTTAAAATACGATAAAGAAAAACAAGAGGAATTGTTTAATACATAATACACTACGCGGGTCCTGTCTTGGTTTGTTTCTCGCCGCACCGCTCGCATTTCCCCGGCGAGGAAAAACTTCGCTCGCCTGCGGATCCTCGCTCTGCCCGACTTCGTAGATAGCTGGGCAACCGTGCCCGCTCGGGTTCCTCGGACGCCCTGCTCGAAACCAAGCCAAGCCACCCGCTAAATAGTAAATGAACTAAAAATTCTATTCTTATGGATAGACAGATTTCTCTGATTTACAAAGAGCCGATTAAAGCAAAATTTTTTGTTTTGTTAATTATTTTGTTATTATTAACTGGAGTTACAGTAATAATATTCTTTCCTTCACAAGCAAAACCGTATCAAAGTAGTCCTTTCCATTCAAGTACTCCAAAATGGTTATACATCTTTTCATATACTATAGTGATTTTATTAATTTCCCTTTTCTTGATTAATAAATTTGGTTATGGATTTTTTATATATTCTAAGATTAAATTAATAAGAAGAGAATATGGTCTACCTATAGATATAAATAAGTTTGTAGAAATTTCTGGAGTAACTAAAGACTGGCTTGAAGAGAGAAAAATATATATTTCTAATAATATAGATAAAAGGCAGTTAGCGAAGATTATCAGGATGTATAATTATGAATCAGAAGATATTTTTAAAAAGATAGGTGGCTGGTATTGGAGTTTAGTCGATAGTATTTTTGAATCTATAAACGACTTTATTTTTAAAAAAAGATAATACAAGACAGGACCCGTAAAACTTTGTAAAGATTATGAAATTATTACTTCATACCTGTTGTGCGCCGTGCCTCATATATCCGTTAGAACGATTAAAGGAAAAGGGATTTACGGTTACAGGATTTTTCTATAATCCTAATATACATCCTATTGAAGAGCATAAAAATAGGAAACAGGCAGTAGAAGATTTTAGTAAGAGCGCTAGTGTTGATGTTATTTATACCGAATATGAGCCTTTAGAATTCTTTCATGCAGTAAATCTCAAAGAAGCCAAGCCACAAAGATGTTCTATCTGCTGGTCGCTTAGGCTTCAAAAGACAGCTGGATTTGCAAAAGAAAAAGGATTTGACTCTTTTTCTACGACCTTATTAGTTAGTCCTTACCAAGACCAGGAATCACTTAAGAAAATAGGTAATGATATTTCAAAAGAGGCAGGAATAAATTTCTATTATGAGGATTTTCGGACTGGCTTTAAAAAGGCGCATGATTTAGCTAAGACACAAGGCATATATTGCCAGAAGTATTGCGGATGCATTTATTCCGAGATAGAAAGATGCAAGAAATCGGTAAAACCATAATTATCTTTGGAATTATTTTAATAGGCGTAGGATTACTGTTGACTTTTATTAACAAGATACCTTTCTTAGGCAAACTTCCCGGAGACATATATATTCAAAAGAAGAACTTTACATTTTATTTTCCCTTAGCAACATCTTTATTAATCAGCATAATCCTCACTTTTTTCTTTTGGCTATGGTCTCGCCGATAAACTGTATTTTTAAATCATTAATTATATTAATAGGTGTTTTAGCTGTCAACTGTCAGCTGTCAACTGTCAGCTGTCATGCGCAGACACCCCAATATATCCGTGTGGCTATTGTACAGGATGCTCTTTCTCTAAGACTTAAGGTAAATGGATTTTATGAAGTTATTGATTCAGCGAATAATGAAACTTTATGCCGCGGAAGAAATCTAAACACCACTGTTACGGTATATAAAGATAGTATTTTGCTGGGAAATATAAAATCTAATATTGATAAACTATTTATTAAACCCAATAAACCCGATGCAATCGTTATTGATGGCAGGAGATTTAGAGGCAACATACAGTTTATAAAAAAAGATAATTTGCAGTTAATGGTTATTAATCACATTGATTTAGAAGATTATATCAAGGGTATTTTATATCATGAGGCCTCACATTATTGGCCAGAGGAAGCATTAAAAGCACAGGCAATAGTATGCCGTACATTTGCACTTTATCAAATGCAGGAAAATAGGCTTAAGGATTACGATGTAACTTCTGACATATATTCTCAGGTATACGGTGGTAGGACTTCAGAGCGTTATCGTACGAACAGAGTAGTTGAGGGGACAAAAGGTTATGTGCTTATGTATCAAGGTGAGGTTTTTCCTACATACTATCATGCTACCTGTGCGGGCCATACCGAAGATGCATCATTACTTTGGAATATAGATATACCGCCACTTAAAGGCCTGCCTTGTAGTTTCTGTCGTGCTTCGCCGCATTTCCGCTGGCACAATGTATTATCAGAAGATGAGATAACAGATAAATTAAAAAGTACGAAGATATACAATATAAATAATATAAAAGATATCTTGATACTAGGAAGAGATGGGTCTGGCCGCATTACTGATTTGAGTATAGCTACGGATAAAAAAGATGTAAGAATTTCGGCTAAGGATTTCAGAAATATATTAGGCCCTAATATAATAAGAAGCACAAATTTTAATGTTAAAGTAGTTGATCATGATGTAGTCTTTGAAGGCTTTGGTTGGGGCCATGGAGTAGGCTTATGCCAGTGGGGCGCCTATTTTATGGCAAAACAGAGCTATACCTACCAAAAGATTCTTAAGTATTATTATCCAAATAGCGAAATTTCGTTAATCACAAATCGTTAATCGTTATATGAAACTATCGGATTTTGATTATCAACTACCCAAAGAATTAATTGCGCAATATCCACTCAAAGAGCGAGATGCAGCCAGGCTCCTGGTTTTAAATCGCAAGCAAGGTACAATAGAACACTGCATCTTTAAAGATATAATAGATTATCTTCGCGAAGATGACCTTTTAGCGTTAAACAATACCAAAGTCTTACCTAGTCGTTTAGAGGGTCGTCGCTTAACCGGAGGCAAAGTCCAAGCTCTTCTTCTAAATCAAAAAACAGGCCTAACTTTCAATACCCTAATTAAACCTAGCCGCATAAAACTGGGCGAGAAGATAATATTTAATGGAGGTAAAATATATGGCGAAGTAATCGCCAAAAACGAGATAAAATTTAATGCTCAAGACATAGATGCTTTGTACAGTCAAGGCAAGATGCCGCTTCCGCCTTATATAAAAAGGCAGCCCGACGATTTAGATAATGTTTATTATCAGACTGTCTATGCTAAAAAATTAGGTTCGATTGCTTCGCCTACAGCCGGATTGCATTTTACCAAAGAATTAATTACAAAGATTAACTCTTGCGGTATTAATATTGTTTATATTACTTTACATATTAGTTATTCTACATTTAAACCTGTTAAGGCCGAAGATATTATAAGTCATAAAATGGAGAAGGAATATTTTAATATAACCGAGGACATGATAAGATTGATCGACCAGACGCATGAAAGAGGCGCTCGTATATTTGCGGTTGGTACAACTAGTTGCCGTGCACTTGAGACTTATGCATCGGGGCTAAAAGAGGGTTATACGGATTTATTTATATACACTGGATATAAATTTAAGATGGTAGATTGTCTTATAACCAACTTTCATCTTCCTCGTACAACTTTGTTTATGTTAGTGTGTGCTTTTGCTGGAGAGGAGTTTATTAAAAAAGCATATCAGGAAGCAATTGATAAAAAATATCGTTTTTTAAGTTTCGGCGATGTTATGTTGATTGTTTAAAGTTTTAAATTTTTATGTTTAATGTAATTCATCAAGATAAAAAGAGTAAAGCGCGGCTAGGTAAATTATTTACTACCCATGGCGAAATAGATACCCCCTGTTTTATGCCGGTAGGGACGCAAGGTACGGTTAAGACCTTATCTGCCCAGGAATTAGAAAATTGTGGAGCCCAGATTATTTTATCCAATGCCTACCATCTTTTTTTGCGTCCAGGTATAGAAGTGATTAAAAAAGCAGGCGGCTTACATAATTTTATATCGTGGTCAAAGCCTATGCTTACCGATAGCGGTGGATATCAGATATTTAGTTTAGCGCTTTTAAGAAAGATAAACGATGATGGGGTAGAGTTCCAATCTCATATCGATGGCGCAAGACATTTCTTAAGACCCGAAGATGTTATGGGCATACAGAGGGAATTAGCAAGCGATATTATGATGCCTTTAGATGAATGCGTGCATTATCCATGTAGCAAGGATTACGCAGAGGTTGCCGCAAGAAGAACAGTTGATTGGGGGAGGCGCTCTAAGGAGTTCGGAGTCTGGAGTTCGGAGTCTGGAGTTAATAAACAACTGTTATTTGGGATTGTGCAGGGTGCTACTTATGATGATTTACGCCAGGAATGTAGTCAAAGGTTAGTAGAAATAGGTTTTGATGGTTATGCTCTGGGTGGAGTTTCAGTTGGCGAACCTAGGAATTTAAGATATAATATTATGAATTTTGTCTTAGAGTTTTTGCCACAAGATAAACCACGTTACCTTATGGGCTTAGGTGTGCCTGAAGATATAATTGAAGCAGTAGAGCAAGGTTATGATATGTTTGATTGTGTGGTTCCTACGCGTTATGGTAGAAATGGTACTGCCTTTACGAGTAGTGGTAAATTGACCGTCAGAAACGCTGTGTATATACAAGATTTTGGTCCCTTAGACCAGATGTGCAGTTGTTATACCTGTAAGAATGTTAGTCGAGCCTATCTTCGGCATTTATTTAATGCGGATGAGATATTAGGCTTAAGATTAGTTTCATTACATAATGTACATTTTTATTTGGAACTGATGTGTAAGATAAGAGAGGCAATTCGTCAGGATATTTTTTTAGAGTTTAAGAAAGAATTTTTGAGTAGATATAATGATAGGGGCTAGTTATGAGTAATAGGTTACGTATTGATATCATCACCATTTTCCCGAAAATGTTTGGGCCTGTCTTGAATGAATCTATCATCAAGCGGGCGCAAAAAAAGAGAAAGGTTGAAATTTATATCCATAACCTAAGAGACTATTCTTGCGATAAACATAAGAAAGTGGATGATCGCCCTTTTGGCGGTGGTTCAGGCATGGTGATGCGGCCAGAGCCAATATTTGAGGCAGTGGGTGATATAAAATCCAAAATCCAAAACCCAAAATCCAAAACTATTTTATTATGTCCCCAGGGGAAGAGATTAAACCAAGAAATTGCCAAAAGAATAGCCAAATATAAACATCTGATTTTAATCTGTGGGCATTATGAAGGAGTGGATGAACGGGTGAGACGGCATTTAGTGGATGAAGAAATTTCCATTGGCGATTATGTCTTAACCGGTGGAGAATTACCCGCTATGGTTTTGGTGGATTGTCTAGTTCGTCTTATTCCCGGTGTCTTAGGTGATAAAAATTCCTTGAATTTTGAATCATTTGAAGGTAATCTATTAGAATATTCCCAGTATACCCGGCCAGCAAATTTTAGGGGAATGAAAGTCCCTCCAATACTTTTGTCCGGTAACCATAAGAAAATCCAAGAATGGAGAAAGCTTGAGGCGATTAAGAGGACAAAGAAAAAAAGGCCAGATCTTCTAAAGTTGTAGTTAAAAACCAAATAACTAAGGAGTAAGAAAGATGGATAAAATAAAACTTATTGAACAAGAGTATACAAAAAAAGAGATTCCTGCATTTAAAGTGGGTGATACAGTAAAGGTTCTGGTTAAGATACCCGAAGGCACCGATAAAGTACGGCTGCATCCATTTGAGGGCGTAGTTATTGCAAAACGAGGTTCTGGGATAAATGAGAGCTTTACTGTAAGAAAGGTCTCTTATGGCGAAGGCATTGAACGTGTTTTTCCTCTACATTCACCTAGTATTGAACGTATCGAGGTTATACGTTCGGGTAAAGTAAAAAGAGCAAAACTTTATTATCTAAGAGGTAAAATCGGAAAGCGTGCAACAAAAATTGAAACACAAGAAGACAAAGTTTAAATCTTTACTTTGTTACGAGAAGAAGTTTAAAAAAAGAGGCTTTAATTTAATCATTGGAGTAGATGAAGCGGGTCGTGGTTGCCTGGCAGGACCTGTAGTAGCAGCAGCGGTTAAGCTCAAGAATACGCATTTTAAAAATCGCATAGATGATTCTAAAAAATTAACCGCTAGTCAAAGAGAAAAAGCATTTTTGGAACTTATGGATAAATCTATTTTTGGTATTGGTATAGTTAATGAGAAGATAATCGACCGTTTAAATATCTTAACCGCCACGCGCATAGCAATGGAGGAGGCAATAACAGCACTCATCGAGAAATTAAAACATTATAAGAAACAATGTATACATGTCCTTGTAGATGGAAATGTAAAACTCGATATTAATTTTCCATTTGCAAATATTATAAAAGGAGATTCTAAGTCTTTTAGTATTGCCTCTGCTTCAATTTTAGCTAAGGTTACCCGAGACCGGATCATGTTTTTATACGACAAAGCTTATCCGCAATACGGATTCCTTCAACACAAAGGTTATGCTACAAAGATGCATAGAGTCGCACTAAGGAGATGTGGGCCGTGTCTAATCCACAGGGAGACTTTCCATTATGTCTAAAGAGCGTATATATTTAGGTAGGTCTGGAGAGGAGGCCGCGGTTAGGTTATTAAAAGAAAATGGTTATAAAATTCTGGCCAGAAACTATAAAACAAAATTAGGCGAGATTGATATCGTTGCGAAAGATAGAGATACATTCTGTTTCGTAGAAGTAAAAACCAGGCATTCAGATAGATTTGGACTTGGGCAAGAGTCAATATTGGGTTCTAAACAGAGGAAAATTTCTAAAGTTGCGCTCATGTTTCTTAAAGAAAATAATCTTTTAGATAAAAAGGC
>Ga0315274_10013930_pt1 | contig 11424 bp, 10 predicted proteins | sample YL17G02_20_MG_FD_203700 | JGI IMG/M metagenome (GOLD analysis project Ga0315274, IMG submission 203700) | Sediment microbial communities from Yellowstone Lake, YNP, Wyoming, USA - YL17G02_20 | ecosystem: Environmental > Aquatic > Freshwater > Lake > Sediment | place: USA: Wyoming | collected...
ACTTTCTCCAGAGGGATAACGTCAGCGCCAAGCTCATCCGCAGATACGCTCAGCCCTAACCTCCGTTCTAACACCGCACAATCTTCCGCGGTGAAACCCGGTCCCGTCAAAATCAACCTCTGAATCTCAGCCCGCCTGCTTGTGGCAGAGAACGCACGGAGCGTCGTCAGGATAGCCTCAGCGACCTGTTGACCGTTCCTGCGTATATCCTCTGCCGAGAAATCCATGCCCCGCAAGAATATCAGTTTACGCCCTTCCATGATGACGAGCAGCGATCTGTCGTTTGCAGGATGCACAAGAACCGTGATCTCGGTATCGCTAACCCTGTTTCTAAGCAACCACAGCGCCGTAAGCGGCGCAAAGTCGAGGTCCACGATCTCGGGATCAATACCAGCCTGGGCAAGCGTATCGAGATGCTCTTTCAGGAGCGTTTTCTTAATGCCGACGGCGAGCACTTCGGTTTTCCCATCAATCATCCGTATCGGTTCGAAATCAACGACGAGGTCGTCTATAGGCAGCGGCACATGCGGTTCGAGCTCAAACTTGATAACTGATTCTATCCGTCTGACTTTCGTGAACGGCACGCGAATGATCCTGACCACCGCATTGCGTCCGGAAATGTGGGAAACGCACAGGTCAGGCGATACGTTGATCTCTTCGAGAGCGTCCTTGAGCGCCCGCACCGTTGCGTCACTTTTGCTCTCATCCTCACGCGGCATTATGTCTCGTTCAACGAGCGACAAAACTCGCGGTCGTTTCAGTCCAGTTCGCACCACAGCTATCCTGACTGCTCGGTTTCCTATCTCAATCGCGGCTATCTTTGGTAACCAGATCATGTTGTCACTTTCCAGGCAACCGTCTTAAAACTGATACCCTCCGGTCCGGCAAGTCGCAGGACGACCGTCTCGATCCGAACGCGCATGCCATGAACCTCTCCCTCAGACACAATAGAGAACCGGTTACTGCTGAATGTGATGTTCCGTCCAATCTCCTTCATCTTGACAACGGTAGGGACCCGTTGTTTGAGATCAAGCATGTTCTCGAAAGGTGCCCGCTGACGCTCTGAAATGATGCTCTCAGCGGCTAGCGGGTTCTGGTTGAATATCGCTCTGATGACGGCTTCCGGTGCAGTGTTTATATTCACCCGACCTTCTGAGCTGGCTGAAGCTGTCAAAAAATCCGCAAGTCCCGGAATAATCTCAACCTGAGATGCCGAAGTTAACGGTTTCGCCCCCTCGGTCTCTATGATGAGCGGGTTTGTGCCCTGACCCAAAACCATCGCTCGAGAAAAGCCTTTTACCAGCGCCAGTTCCGCGATCGAGTCGAACCAGCTGTTCTTGCAGACGTACGGGACCCGGAGGCTTTGATAATAATTGCTCTCTGCACCCGCTTGTCTCTGCACGGAGTCGAAATCTATCCAGTCAAGAATAGGATCGGTCATCTCCGGTGGCAGTTCGAGCTGTGAAAAGAGCTGTTTCAACTGAAGTACTGCAAGCGGATCGTCCTTTCGGTCTTTTGTGCTGATCACGCGGTTGATGTTAAACCTGCTCTCCTCGTCTGTGATACGAGCTGCAACAACGCCTCGCGCAACCTGAGTCGGTTGAAGTCCCAATGCCCATGGTTCGGCCAACGTGTCTGTCCGCCGCCCATCCGGCATTAAGAGATCGGCCTCTGCATCCTGCCTCAGGAGAGCCAGGCAAAACGTTACCCCTGACCGCGCTGCATATTCCGCTTCAAGTGCGAGGAACGAGTTTTGCGTGAGCGCAGCGTCAACCTGTATCTCGTAATGGAACTCCAGCACGACCACCGTCAAAATCGCCATGACAAGAAGACAGATAAGCAGCGCCACTCCGCGATCGTTCTGCAGCGCTTTCAGCTTCCGTCTATACTCGTTCATCACACGTGTCATCCGCCTATCCTCTGGTTCCGAAGTCCGAGCGGGATCTTTACTACCATAATGAGAACAGGCTCTTTAGCTCCAGCTTGATCCGCTAACAGCGAGAGTTCTTTTTCGAGGAAATGCGCCTCGATCTTGACCCCGCACGGGAGAGCGCCTGTTTTGCCGCTATCCCACGATTCTAACCAGTCTGTCCCGTCAAAGTACTTGAAATCGAGCCTCGCCATCGGTAGCGACCATGACGCTGTCGCAGATCCCGACTCGTCACCCGCAGTCGTCATCGGAAGAGCCAGACGCGGCGATTCGTACACGGTGAACACGGAGTTGTCATTGGCTCCCTCCATCAAGGAATAGGTGACCTGTTTTGTGTCGCCGGGCAATGCCCCCGGTCCCATGCGAGTAGCGGTCGTGCAAAACGTGAGCGTGTCAGCAGGATGACCATCTGTCTCTTGATCCTCTCCTACGAAACTCCCGCTTTGCACCTCGAGACCGCCCTGTTGCGCTGTCTTTCCCGGCAGCACGGTGTCGCCGAACGACAAATATGCGCCCGAGATGTTCTCCTGAAAGTGGGTTACAAGAAAGTTCGCGGTTCGAAGCTCCGTTTGTTCCTTCCGCGCCCTTTCAACGCTATTCAGGACAGCCGAAAAACTCGTGTAGATAATCACCAGAACTATGGAAAACACAGATACTGCAATCAGGATCTCGAGCAGGGTGAAACCACGCGTTTCAAGCAATCTCTGCCCGTTCGCGCGGCTCATTGTGCGCCCTCCATGAGATGCGTTATAAGCATGTATTTCTCCACCGGACCGGTTATCAGTACGGTAACCTCATAGACGCCAGGTCCGTTCTCTTCCACCATTTTGCACGTACGACGCCATTTGAACCCGGGGTATTTCTCCGAAACATCGCCTTCCTCGTCAACGTTCCCCGGGTACCCGCTCACTTCGATCTCGGAAACGAGCTCCCGAGCGAGATGTTGCGCTATTACCATCTCGTGACATCGCTCATACAGCTTCATGGACGCGCTGTGCGCCTGGAGCAGCATCACGATAGCGCCACCGGTTATCGCAACGGCGACAAGCACTTCGAGCATCGTGAACCCTGCTCCTCGGCGCGGTGAAAAGCCCTTCTCCAGTGTCATTCTGAGTTGCCCTGCCCTGTCATTCTGAGCCGGTCCGCTTTGTCATTCTGAGCGTAGCGAAGAATCTCACACCTCTCTCCTCTCCATCTAGCTTGACCCACTTGTTCGCATAAGGCTCCACTCATCAACAGACTCCACATAGCCATCCAGGACGCCCGAGTTTCCTGTCACCGGATCGAAGTACACGGTGACTTGCGCTTTCCTTTCATCAACGAGATGGACGAGAATCTTCTGCGTCGGACCTACCGGTGTAAAATCAACGATTACCTCGCCGCTGTCCGTCCCGCCTGTTTGAGACAGGCGCACGTCCTCGAATCGGACGCCTTCACGTAGTTTGGTGCGTCGCAACAGGTCGTTTCTGACTTCGACCTCTTCAACCTCCCCTTCCACCTTTTCGCCTTCTCTAGGAACGCTAGCACCGGTCTCCGAGGTGTATGCTGTGACCCAATACTCGCCTCCCTTCGTGTCCATGTGCAGTGTGAAGTACGACTTGGTCAGTACGGCATGAGCGTTCAGATACCGACAGAACGTTGCAAGCTGACGTGCGCTACTGTCCAACCGGGTCGCTGTCAGGAATGGAGCGAGTCGGGGAGCAGCAACCATGAACACTATGGCGATGATCAGTATTACGACACCAAGCTCGATCAGCGTATAACCGCGTGCCATCATTCATCCTGTAAATGCCAGCTCTCGATGTCCTTGTTATCCCCTTCCCCACCGTCCATGCCGTCTTTCCCGTAAGACTCGATATCATACTCGCTCGGGTTCTGGATTCCTGGACATACATAGATGTAACGATGTGCCCACGGGTCAGGCGGCACCTGGTTGCTATCTATATATCCCCCCTCTTGATACTTGCCCTCGTAACCTGCGGGTCTTTTTACAAGTGCGTCCAGACCCTCCTGTGTCGTTGGATACCTTCCTGCGTCCATCCGGAATGCCGTGAGAGCCGTCTTAAAAATGCCAATCTGGCTGCGTGCAGCCGTCCGTTTTGCATCTTCGACCCGGCGGACCATGCGCGTTCCGACGATTGAGGCAAGAATAGCAATTATCGCTACCACAACCATCAGTTCGATCAGCGTGAACCCGACGCTTTCTCGCTTGTATCTGGCCAGCACTCGCGTGTACATACCGTTGCACCCCCTTCGATCCCGCATCTCATGCGCTTTTTGCACCACTTGTTATTTCAAGACCTATTTGAATCCCTGGCTCATATCTAGTATTGGCAGCATGATCGAGAGTACCAAGAACGCGACAAACACGCCCATCACGATGATGATCGCAGGTTCGAGAAGGCTCATGAGCGTGTTGACGTTTGTCTCGACATCTTCCTCGTAAGCGTCCGCAACGCGAAGCAACATCTTCTCGAGCTGTCCACTCCGTTCGCCCAAAGCGACCATGTGGATGACCATCGGCGGAAATAGACCGCTCTCTTTGAGAGGCGTCGCCAGGTCCTGTCCGCGCCTGACCGCTTTTTTAGCCTCTTCCACAGCATCCTCGAGGATAACGTTCTGGACAATGGTCTTCACGATATCGAGCGCACCGATCATGGGCAATCCGCCCTGGACCAGAGTGCCCAGCGTTCGGGCAAAACGCGACATGGCAAGTGTCCTTGAGAGATCTCCGAAAACCGGCGCATTCAGCCGGACCCAATCCCATCGCCGTTTTCCTCCCGGCGTCTTGATGTATTGCCGGAAACCGAACACGAGCACCGCCAGGAAGATGAGACCAACCCACCAGTAGTTCCGGATCAGGCTGCACGTGGTAACAAGAACAGTCGTGATCCGCGGCAGCTTCTTGCCGAGACCATATAGTACCTGCGAGATTTTGGGGATGACGAACCCTATGAGAAACGTTATTACGGCAAAACCAAACACGGTCATTATGGCAGGATAGGCGAGCGCAGACTTTATCCTGTGCGCAACTCTCACCTGATTCTCGAGATACTCGGCAAGCCGGAACAATATCGGTTCTAGAGCGCCGCTCGATTCACCTGCGCGAACCATGTTGACATAAAGGTCGGAGAACTCTTTCGGGTGAGCACCAAGCGCGTCCGCAAGCGTAGCGCCCTGTCTTACCCGGTCGCGCACTTCGTGTATGACTCGATCGAGCCTTGGCGTGTCCACCTGTTCGAGCACCGCAGAAAGCGCGTCAACAATAGGCATACCCGCTTCAAGAAGCACGGCAAGCTGACGCGTTATGAGGCTCACTTCCTCAGCGTGCGACTTCCTGAAAATGCCGCGCAGCCGGACTCCTCGTCCTGCAAGACCCGTTGCGGCACTCTCTCCGACGCGAACGGGGTGAAGCCCTTGTTCGCGCAGCCTGCGACGCGCTGCGGACGGCGAATCAGCCTCGATAATCCCCGTAATCTCTCTTCCGGCTGCGCTCAAAGCCTGATATTCAAATACGCCCATTTCTCAAAACCTGCTCCCTACCATCAAAGCATCACGTCAACCGTGCTCTCCTCCCTGCTCATCCTGAGAACTTCTTCCAGCGTGCTTATGCCCGCGAGAACCTTCCGCAACCCATCCTCTCGAAGTGTAACCATACCATTCTTTCGGGCTTCTCGTTTGATCACGTTCGAGTCCGCTCGCGTCACAACGAGGTTCTGTATGTTCGGATCCACAACGAGCAGTTCGTAGATGCCGGTTCTGCCAAGATACCCTCTGGCGTTGCATGTATCGCATCCGCGACCACGATATATTCCCTTACCGTGAATAGCTTCTTCGCTCAGACCGAGATCGGCTAGCGTCGCAGCGTCAGGATGGTACTCCTCTCTGCAATCCGGACAAATGAGTCTCACAAGCCGTTGTGCCATGACCCCGATCACAGACGAGGAGACAAGGTACGGTTCTATCCCCATGTCCAGAAGACGGGTTACCGCGCCGGCTGAATCGTTCGTGTGAAGCGTCGAGAACACAAGATGACCGGTCAACGACGCGTGGATAGCCATCTCAGCAGTCTCCATGTCTCGAATCTCACCGACAAGGATCACGTCCGGGTCCTGCCTCAAGATCGATCGGAGTGCGTTCGCGAACGTCAGCCCGATTTTCGGCATGACCTGAATCTGACCGATGCCCTGCATCTGGTATTCGATCGGGTCTTCGATGGTTATGATATTCTTCTCCGCTGCGTTCAATCTGCTGAGCGCAGCATAGAGCGTCGTAGTCTTACCGCTTCCCGTCGGACCCGTGAGCAGGATGATCCCGTGAGAGCTCATCAGCAACGACTTGAACGTCTCGTAATCCTGCTTGTGGAGACCGAGTTCCGTCAGGTCGAAGAGAAAACTCGTGCGGTCGAGTATCCGCAACACAAGCCGTTCGCCGTACCCTGTCGGAACCGCTGAAACACGTATGTCTATGTCTTTGCCTGCGAGCCTGATCTTGATTCTCCCGTCCTGAGGCAACCGTTTCTCGGCGATATTCATGTTCGCCATGATCTTGATCCGCGATGTGATAGCTAGCTGGTACGCTTTTGGCGGTTTCAGAACCTCGTACAGTACACCGTCTATTCGGTATCGGACGCGGACGTCTTTCTCGAATGGCTCGATGTGGATGTCGCTCGCCCGATCCTTTACGGCACCTGACACGATCAGGTTGATCAGCTTGATTATCGGCGCTTCATGAGCGAGATCAAGCAGGTCGCGTTCCTCTTCCGGCACAGCCATCGGTGAGAGTATCCCGATCTCTTCCTCATCGAGATCCTCTATCACTTGCGCAGCGCTGTCCGTCTGCCGGTCAAAATAGTGATTGACGACTTCCTCGATTGCCGCGGCAGAACTCAGCACAGGTTTTACCGGTTTGTCGAGCAGCAACCGCAGGTCGTCCAGAGGAAGCAAGTTCAGCGGATCGTGAATCGCGACGAGATAGAATTCCTTCTCTTCCTTGAACGGCACCATCTGGTACTGCTTGATGAAATGCAGAGGAACGCGCGTTATGACTGCAGTGTCCATCTGCGTTTCGAGCTCACGAACATACGGTATGTTATGCAGCTCGCTGAGCGCTTCGAGCAGTTTATCCTCTTCAATGTACCCGAGATCTACCAACAGCTCGCCGAGTCGCCTGTCGTTCTTCACCTTTTGCAGGCTGAGCGCTTCCTGAACCTGTTTTTCGTCCACATACCCTTTGCGGACAAGCACTTCACCAATCAGGTTCTCGTTCCAGAGCATCTTCTCGATGCGCCTCCTATGTGCCTTTCGCTCGTTTAGATGACTTCTCTGCGTCTGTCGTCTGTTTCTGTTTCTTGAACACCTTTCGCCAGAAACCGAGGTCTTGACGCATGTTCAGCTTCTCGCGCTCGTACTCATCGCGGTAGTCCGTCGTAATCTTTTCATGCTCTTCCCCCGACGTGACTATATGCGGCGTCAAGAGTACGACAAGGTTGCGCTTCTCCTGCGTCTGCGCTCTTTGCCGGAAAAAGAATCCCAGCACAGGAATATCGCCCAGAATCGGCACCTGAGACCGCGTGGCATCTGCTTTCTGACTCATTAAGCCGCCCACGATCGCGGTAGACCCGTCCTGGATCACTACAACGTTGTCAATCTCTGTTTTCCGCAGTGTCGGACCGGAGATGTTCGGGTCTATTTTCACGTCGCTTAGGATGGTGTCGGAAACTTCCACCTTGACCTTCAACTTGACGTAGTCGCCTTCTCCGACACGAGCTGTCTTCGGTCCGCTTTCGGTCGCTTCACCTTCGCCGCGCCCCACTCGACCAACCTGAGGTTCGACCGTGAGCTTGATACCGATATCTTGTCGGTTAACACTGCTATAGACCGTCGGCACCGTCGCTTCTTGCGCAAGCGGGCGCGCCGTACCTTGGATGACGGGTATGTTTTTGCCCACATGAATGAAGGATTCCTCGTTATTCGTGGTCAATAACGCTGGCGCGGACAAGACCTCGAGATCCGTGACCGTCTGTATCGCGGTGAGAAGCACGGGCACTTTCGGAACGGTCACCATCTCTCCTGTGAGCGGGTCGCGTATCTGAATATCGTTACCTATCACGCCGATGAGACCGCCGGTATAACCGAGCGGACCCTGAACGATGAAGTTCGCTAGTTTGCCAAACGTTGACGCAGCGATGAAGTCATCCTCGCCAAACGCGCTGAAGTCAACCCCGACCGTTACGTCATCGCTTATGGTCACCTCCATGATGACCGCTTCAACATAAACTTGTGGTTCCGGTTTATCAATATCTTTAAGCAGCTTCTCCAGCCGTTTCCAGTCCTGTGGGCATGCCGTTATGAGCAACGCGTTACCCGGATCGTACGCGGATATTCTAACCTCTTTTTCGAATGCTTGAACCGCACCGCCAGCACCCGGCTGTCCTCCTTGGAACTGTCCGCCCTGTGGCATCCCTTCTCTCCGGGCACCGCTCGTCCCGGAAATCAGAGATTCGAGACCCTTTGCAAGGTCTTCAACATCGGCGTTCTTCACGAAATACACGTGCAGGTTGCCCTCTTCGAGCGGTGTCGTCACGTCAAGCTGTTTTATGAGGGTTTCCACCTTCTCCATCATTGGTTTGACTGCTACGATTATCAGCGAGTTGCTCCACGCATCTGGCACAATTCGCAGCGGCGTTTTCACGGCACCAACGATTGCCGGACCCTCACCTCCGCCCGGTCGCCCCATGAGTTGAGGCGGTCGGACAGCTCGTGCACCGGGCACAGAGATCTGCTGTCCGCCACCGGCCGCTGCCGCCTCCTCGCTCAACACCTCCATGATCTCTTGCGCAAGCGTGTCTGCGCTCTGGAACTTCAGTTTTATGATCTTCCACTCCTGTTCAGAAGGTTTCGCATCTATTTGCTTGACGATACCCACAAGCCGGTTTACCAGCGATGCCCGCTCCGTGATGATCAGGAGGTTCGCTGGCGCGTAAGCGTCTATGCGTGCCTCCTTGGATTTGAGTGCCTGCAATACCGACGCCAGTTCGCCCGCCTGGGCGAATTGCACAGGCACGAGTTGAGTGACAAAATTCTCGTAGGGGGCGGGTGGTTTCCCGATCTCAGTCGGTATCGGAGCTGATACAGCTTCTGTCGCCGGAACTACATTTATCATGTTGCCTCCGATGACCGGCACCAGAGCATAGCCTCGCGATGCAAGGATTGATTCGAGTATCTGGTACGCTAGATTGGGCGGGATCTCCCTGTTTGTTATGAGAGTAACCTTGCCACTGAGCTTGGGATCGATGTTAAAGTTCTTCCCGGTGTATTCTGCGACAGCTTCTATGACCTGGATCAGGTCCGCATCTTTGAAATTCCAGTTGAACGGTTTTGGATCGCTCTTGGTCTCGGCTGCAACCGGTCCAATGTGAGACACGATCAGGCCCACAGCCAGCGCCACGACAACGACTCTTGACGTCACCTTCATTTCCGTCTCCCTCAAAATGGAACCCTGAGCTTCAGACCTTCACGGGCGTCCCCTCTGTCGGCTTAACCCGCCGAGATCACTCATCCTGTACGTGAGCACTTCGGGTCTCCCATTGCGAAGCACCTGCACTCGCACTACGGGAGCTTTCTGGAGTTTCTCCGCTAGCGCCAGGGCTTCATCGGTGCTTCTCAGAGGGACGCCGTTGATTGACACAACGACATCATTCTCTCTTAATCCCAGCGTTTGCGCATATTCGTTTCGCGCGATATTCGTCACCTTCAGCCCCTCGATCTGCCCATCCTTCCAGACTGCGGTCACCTTCCCTTCTCCAATAATCTCTTCTAACCCCTTATTCATCCATTCGCTCCGGTCAACGGTGACCATGCCCGGCGGTCCGGCTGGAAGGCTCGGTAACCTCGCAACCATTTGAGCGCTTGACGATATTCTGGCACCAGGTGTCGCCTCTGTAACGCCGAGCAGAAGCACCTCCCGGGCGCCGTCTCGGTTCAGGATAACCTTTTTCGCCAGTATTTGTTCGACAGCAGTCATTGGCGCTACTTTCTCGCCTTCTCTGTACAGCTTGGCGGACTTGCTCGTCTGATCTTCGATAAGCGCCTTGCCCATTCCTGTTGTGCCAACGACTGTCCCTAACAGCCGCAGGTTCAGCGATGTCGCCGGTAACGAGTCTATCGAACCCGAGCCTGTTCGGGCACCACCAGGCCCTACACCTGCTACCATCCCCGCTTCACCAAACACGCGCCGGGTGCTGATCCCGCTATAGTCAATCGGTTTCACGTTCCGTGCAGGACGGGGTACATTCGTGCTGACTGTATTCGGACGTGTTGAGGAGATGTTAGGTGGAGGCGCTGTGAACGCTTTGAAGATCTGTACCCCCAAAAATGCAGTGCACAGAAACAGCGCTATGTCAAGAAGCCAGAACGCTCGTTTGATTACCAGACTCGATAGCACTGTCTTTCACCCCACTTGCTCGCCACCTTGATTGCACGCAAAATTATTATACTCCGGCCCTCTCGCATTGTCAAAGCTCGTTCGCCTCTCCCGAGCCGCAGGGCAAGCCCTGCCTGTCTGTGTGTCCGCCGTCCTCGTCATTGCGAGGAACGCAGCGACGCGGCAATCTCGATTTGGCCGCGTGGGGATTTTGAGACACAGTCCTTCTCTGCTCCTGAACGCCAGCCCTCAAGGGGCTTCCCTACATACACACTGTCGCAGGTGATGGTCGTCTGGCCCCCGCCAGTTCCGCACAGGGGCGGGTTACGAGCTCGCCTCCTCCTAAACTACGTACCGTCACGCGACACAATTGAGGGTGCCACCCCCAAACTCATTTTTGGGGGTGGATGCCTTCCAGCTCGATCGTCATGCCAAGCCTTCTCCTGTCATTCTGAGCGTTCTTCATTGTCATTCTGAGCGGAGCGAAGAATCTCACACCACTTGCTTCATTCAGGGTCATACACTACGGCTCGACCCCTCCTGTTTCAGTGCCCACACGCTCATTGAGTCGTTTGCATCTCTCCTGTTTCGCGCGTCACCTTCAGCCCCGGAAAATGTCCGCTCACCACGAAAGTCGCTGGCGCTTTCGTTCCTTCCTCAAGGCACCCTTGAACGAACGCCAGCAGATTCGCGACCGCATAGCTTGCGCTCTCCTGAGCGGCGAATCTCTCGACCGAACAGTTCAGTTCCAGCGCCGGATTCAATGAATCCCCGATGAATCTAACGAGCCCATCTATAACAAAGTTGACATTGGTACCAGAGAATCTGACGCTTTCCAGCTCGACGACACGCGCTGGTCCCGGACTGACGACTCCCTCACCCTTCTCGTTCCGCAAAGACATCGTGCCGCTCACGGCATAATTCCCCTCGTTGGGATCGCCGCTCTCGAGCTCCCCGCTGAACTTGACGCGCAATGTTCTTGCCACCAGCGCTTTGACCCCAAGTTCGATCTTGAGCTTCCTGAACGTCATCTCTAACTGGTTGTATCGTTGTTCGACAGGCACAAGTCT
>Ga0315274_10013931_pt1 | contig 11424 bp, 6 predicted proteins | sample YL17G02_20_MG_FD_203700 | JGI IMG/M metagenome (GOLD analysis project Ga0315274, IMG submission 203700) | Sediment microbial communities from Yellowstone Lake, YNP, Wyoming, USA - YL17G02_20 | ecosystem: Environmental > Aquatic > Freshwater > Lake > Sediment | place: USA: Wyoming | collected...
TCGATGATGAGGTTGTTCAACGGGACGAAGATGCGCTGCGAGAGCGCCGTCGCCCCGATCTCCAGGACGCCGCCCCGGTGAAGGCGCACGAAGTTTCCATCGCGACCGCGGATCCCCATGTCCCCCGGCTTCGCCTTCGGCCGTCCGCCCGCGAAAGAGGCGTCGGTGGCGTTCGCCGCCGGCGCGCCGTGTGACCGCGTGCCGAGGGGCGCGTCGGCGGCGGCGCCGTTCGTGAGCTCGTGCGGCATCAAGAAGGAGAGAACGAACGGGGGAGACGTGTCTCCGGGCACGCAGACCTGGCAGGTCGAGCCGACCTCGGGGAATGCGTAGAAGCCCTCCCCGTTGTTGACGTTCATGTATGGGGAGCCGACCTGGATGTCGAAGAACTTCTTTCGGTCGAACGTGCAGACGATGTTCACCGTCCAGTTCACGAGGTTGATCCCCACGACCCGGCCCTGAAGAACGAGCGCGGGATCTGTCCCCGCGCTCGAGGACATAGCTGTTCGAGCGAATCTCTTCGACATTCTAGTAGTGGTGCTTCTGCACGTCGTTCAGGTGATGGAGCCCCGGCTTCTTTGAGTCAGCGGACGTGAGCCCGAACTCGGCGCCATACGCGATCCCCGGGACCGGATGGAGCCCGTGGATAGTCGAAACCCCCAGGTTCGCTGAAGCATCCAGCAGCGTGTCGCGCAACTCGCGGTGTTGCATCTTCGCCATCCAGTCCTCCTGGAGCTCGAGGGGCATGTACTCCACCCCCTTCAAGACGGGCTCGTGTTCGATCGGCCTCTTTCCCTGCTGAACGAGCTCGGCGTTCATCTTCCGAACGACGGAAGTAGGACGGAACTCGCCGCGGAGAACAGAAGGATGATCACCAGGGTCGTGGACCTTGGTCAAGTTGCTCATCGACTTGACCATCACTTCGACCGCCCGGCGCTTGATGTGCTCGTCCTTATACAGCTTGTAGATCTCGCTCGCGAGATGGTTCTGCACCTGGTCGATGCTCTTCGTCGCCCGATACAAGTCGTGCGGGTTCAAGATCGTGCGGTTCGGGTCCGACAGGTGCTGCCCCGGCTCGACGTGCATCCCCACGACCGGGGGCTTCCACGGGACGTAGGCGGGATCGAGCGACGCGTGTACGAGGTCTTTCGCGAGCGAGTTGCCCTTCGTGTCCTTGCCCACGAAGTGCTTCTCTCCCCCGATCCACACGTCGGTGCCGGTCCCGTGGTTGTCGATCTTGTCGATCTTCCCGCCCTGCATCGCGAGCGTGGCCGCATCGGCAACCGTGTCCTCGAGCTTGGCGAGCTGCTGGAAACGCGCGAACGAGTTCAGGAGGTTCTTCGCCCCGCCTGCCTCGACGACGCCGCCCGTGTGGAAGCTCTTGAGCGTGAGCTGCACCGCGCGCTCGCCAACGGTGTGCGCCGAGATGACGCCGATGTTCGTGCCGAGCGGGTGGTGCGTCCCCGTCGCCGAGAGTCCGACGCACTTCTGGCAAAGACCCTTCTCCTCCTCGCACTTGAGCGGAGAGCGCACGATGATCTTCGCGTTCTGGTTCGCGCGGCGGATCTTGCTCATCATGTCGGTCGTCACGAGGTCGCCCGCCTTGAAGTGGAGGTCGCCCTGCTTGAAGTCCTGCGCGAGGTGGCGGTCGTGGATGTCACGCTCGTCCATCCCGAGGGCGATCCCGTGCGTCGTCCCGCAGTCGTGGCTGTTCACGAGCAGGTGCATCATGTTGTTCATCAGAAGCTTGGACATGTAGCCCGGCTCCTGAACTTCTTGCACCTTCATGACGGCGCCGCGGCGCGCGCCCGGCATCTGGTTCCAGTATCCGGCGACGTCGAGTCCCTCGGAGTAGCTCTTCGTGACGGGCGTGGGGAGCGTCTTGCTCGCCGAGTCCTGGAAGAGCATGGGGGCGAGCACCATCTGCTTGTACTGCTCCCAGCCAGGCTTCACACCGGCCTCGTGCATCAAGAAGAGGTTCGACGGATTCTTCTGCTCCTTCGCGATGTGCTGCTTCTTCATCTCCCCGTCAGCGATGTTCCAGAGCAGGATGGACTGCCGGTCCTGCTCATGAAGGGGGAGCTTCTTGTCCGCGTAGATGGCGTCGACCTTCTTCTGCGTCGCGCCGAGCACGTGGTTCCGCACCGCGGTGTCCGGCGTGAAGTCGTCGAGCCCGAGGGTGTGCGTCCCCACGGGAACGGAGATCGAGAGCTTCGGATCGAGAGACGCCCCGGGGTATCCCTTGATCGAGTCGAACTTGAAGGCGTGGCCCTGCGGCAGGTGCGGGAGGACGACGGTCCCGAAGGCCGCTCCGTTGCCCATGTCCTTGAGTCGATTCACGACGGTGCCGTAGTCCGCCGTGTGCTCCTTCGCGAGCCCCGTCAGGAGGGTATCGAGGCCCTTCCGATCGATGGGCGTCTTGAGGTCGTGGAGGATGTTCTTCTGGATCTGGGTGCCGCCCTTCTTGTCCTCGGGGAGCGTCGCGGCGAGCAGGATGCGCCCGGCCGTGGTCTCGCCACCGGGAATGTGGATGCGGTCGTTGACGTGCATCTTCCCGTTGCGGAGGTGGTCGATCGCGAGCCCGGGGTTGTCAAACTTGTGGACGGCGCCGCCGTGGTTGACGCGGGACAGCTTGTAGAGACCGAGCGCGCTCTCGAGCGTCGGCTGGTACACGACCTTCCCCGTCGACTCGGCGAGGAGATTGTTCGAGGGGAACATCTTGCGCGCCTCTTCCACGGCTTCGTGGGAGATCGGGACGAAGATGCTCATGGTGTCCCCGTCGAAGTCGGCGTTGTAGCCACCGGTCACGAGGGGGTGGATCTGCACGGCGCTGCCAGGGGACAGGCGCGCCTTGAAGGCCTGCACGCTGTACTTGTGGAGCGCCGGGTCGCGCTTCATCAGGACAGGGCGCTCGGCCATGACCTTCTCGAGCGCGTCCCAGACGGCCTTCGGCTTCTTGTCCAGGAGCGCGGCCGCCTCCCCGCCCATCGGGGTCTTCACGGCACCCATCTCCCAGAGCTTCTTCACGACGAAGGGCTTGAAGAGATCGAGCGCGGCCGCGCGCGGGATGCCGACCTCGTCGAGGCCGAGCGCGGGCTCCGGGATGATCGTCGAGCGCATCGTCAGGTCCTGACGACGGTTCATCAACGTCTCCTGGAAGAAGCCGTTCTTCGGGATACCTCCGGCGATCTGATGGAGCAGGCCCTTCTGCGTCACGTCGTCGTAGGGAATCCCGACGCCCATGAGACCCTTCACCCCGTCGTAGTACTCCCGGCGGAGGTCCTTCTTGCTCTCGTCGGTGAGGTGCCGCGTGAGGATTGGGTCCTTGAGCTTCTCGTTGATCTTGGCGAACTCGGAGTAGAGCCCGTTCACGTCGGCGTACTTCAAGTCCCCGCTCGGGAGCTGGGACACGGGGCGCATCACGGGGGGAAGAACGGGCAGGTTGTGGAGGACGTAGGCCTCCGACGGCTTCAGCTTGAGCTGGTCGAGCGCCTGGAGGAACTTCACCCTCTTGAGGGCCGCGTCGACCTTCGGCCCCTTCACGGTCTTCAGTGTGTTGCGCGCCGTCGGCAGCTCCTTCGCCACGTCGATCTTGTCGAGGAGCATCTTGATGGCGGCGCCGCCGGTCGTGCCCTCCCCGACGTTGACGAGCGCGCCCTTGGACGTGACGGCCTTCTCCCCGTGCAAGATCGATGCGTAGTCCTTCTTCTTGAGGCCGGTGAGCGACTGGATTGCCGACTCGAAGACGGGGTTCGGGAGGGGTTCGGCGAGCTCGATGCGGGACCACTTCCGGCCCTGGTGACCGCCGGTCAGCTTCTCATCGAAGAGGCCGCCTGGGCGCGGGCGCAGGTCCCCGTCCTTCGTGTTCTTCGCGTAGAGGAGGTCCATTGGCTTGGTGAGGACGTTCGGTGCCATCGCCTTCACCTGCCCGTCCGTCATGGGCGAGAGGATGAAGTTGTGGCCCTTCTTCTCCATGTTCACGCCGCTTGCGCGGAGCATGTCCTCGAACTTCCGGAACGCGAACGTGGGCGTCGGGGTCGGGAGGGGGGCGCCCGTTTGGATCGCCGCCCAGACCTGGTTGTGCTGGCTCGCCCAGCGCTTGTCCGGGTTCGTCTGCGGATCGGGACCCTCCGACTTCCACGTCTGCATCTCGCGGATGTTCGCCTTCGCTCCGTGCGCGAGCATCGCGTACATGCCGAGGACGCCCATCGACTGCCCGCCGGTGCCTCCTCCGGAGGACGGCTGGAGGTTCAGGTCGTAGTGCTCGTTGTTTCTCATGCCCGGCATGGCCATGCCGGAGCGCACGGAGAGCTTCTTGTCCACCTGGTGGACGAGCTTCATCATGTACTGCGGACCGACCATCGCCTTCCCGAGGGACTGCTTCGTGTGCGGGTCGATCACCTCCTCGGTGTCCGGGATGCCGTGTTCCTTGAGGAGGTCCTTCACCCGCTGAAGGTGGTCGGTCTCGGGCTCGAAGTTCTTCACCAAGTACGGGTTGCCCGTCTTCTTGGCGATCTTCGCGATGGCGGTCTCGAGGACCTGCCCGACGTTCATACGCCCCGGAACACCGGAGGGGTTGAGTGCGACCTCGATGTGCTTGCCGTCCGTGGTGTGCGGCATCTCCTTGTCTTCGAGGATCTTCGTGACGATGCCCTTGTTGCCGTAGCGCCCGGCCATCTTGTCGCCGACCTGCATCGGCTCGATGGTGCGGACGTGGACGGTGATCTTGTCGTTTCCGTGGTGAACGTCGACGACCTCTCCCTGGAAGTCCGAGTCCCAGCGCATGCTCTTGTCGGTGTGCGAGCCACTCATGCTCCGGCGAATCGCCGAGAGGCCCGAGCGGTCTTTGAGCTGGTACGGCTTCGTCGCGAGGACGAGTGGATCTCCAGGCGAGACCTTCTGTCCGACCTGGACGATGCCCCCATCGCCGACCTTCTCGAGCTGCACGCGCGAGAAGAGACCCGGATGTTGGATCTGAAACTTCCGCTTGTTGACGGTGATGTCTCGATCGAGCTGGAGGTGATCCTTGTGGAGGTGCTCGCTCGAGAGCTTCGCGGCCGCGCTCTGTGAAATGACGATGCCGTCCTCGAAGTTGTAGCCCTTGAACGGGATGTACCCGACGCGCAGGTTCGTTCCGAGCGCGAGGGTCCCGTTGCGCGAGTAGTTCGTGTCGGCGATGGTCTGCCCCGCCTTCACGGTGTCCCCCACCTTCACAAGAGGCGTCGAGTGAAGAACGCTCTTCGTGTCGTTGACGGGGTAGTTGTTGTAGATCTGCACCTCGTGGTGCGCGCCCTTCTCGTCCTGAATGATGATGCCATCCTTCCGGATCTCCAGGACCTTCCCGCCGACGAGGGTCGCGTGCGATGCCTGCTTTCCAAGGAGCCCTTCGAAGGACTCGATTCCCTTCGTCGCGACACCCGAGTGGACTTGAACAAGCGGCGCCTCCCGGTGAAGGAGGGAGATCGACTGCTCGATGTGGCGTGAGGCCATCGACGCGCGGTTGCCGCTTGTGTTCCCCAGGAAGGGGATCAAGTTCGACGTCATGTTGAAGAGCTGCGACGAGTGCCGCATCACGTAGTGCGCGTCGCTGAATTTCCCGTCGACGATCTTGTTGTCCTGCCCACTCATCTTCACCGTGTCGTGAAGAGGAACCGGCTTGCCGCCTTCCCACCGAACCTGGTCTGGAAGAACAACCCGAGCCGACATGAACTCCCCGGGGCTGACCAGATCGGTCTTCCCCGTGAGCGTGTTGTACAGGTGGATGCGCGGCTCGTTGCCGACCTTCTTCACACCGATCGGAAGACGCAGCGTGACGCCCGTCTTCTCACCCTCCGGCGTGTTGATCGGGTCGAGGAAGCCCAGGTGCGACGGGTTGACGAACTTCGCCTCGTTGTTGACGCTCTGCTCACTCTGGATGCCGCCGGGACCCATGATGGTCGTCTGCATCGACGAGCTCACCATCTCCACGGGGTTGATCTGGCTGGCGACGCGCGCGGCCATGTTCTTGTGGAAGGTGTGCTTGATCGGCTCGTTGAAGAGGTCGAACTTCACGACGTCGCGCACGCTCGTCGCCTTGTTGACCTGGCGCTGCGCGCGCGAGCCGATGACCTTCCCCGCGTTCCGGAGGAAGTCGTAGGCGAAGTCGCCGACCGTCCGGAGGTCCTTGAAGATGAGGCTGTCGCGATCGTCTTCCGGGTGACCCCCGTGTACCTTGAGGAGCTTCTCCGTAGCCTTGTGCAGGACTTCGCCGCTGACGTGATCGTACGGCTTGCCGAGGGTGATGCTCGTCGAGTCTGGGCGCAGCCGAGAAGATAGCATCGTGTCGACAAGGTGTTTCTCAGCCTCCTCCTTCGACGGGGCTGTCGTCTTCCGGGACACCTTGTAGAAGCGTTCCACTGCGGTACCAGCGGCGCGGATGTTCTTGTTCGCGTCGAAGATCTCCTTGCCCCAGCTCTTCGTGAGGTCGTCGTCGCTGACACCCATCGTCTTCAGGAGCGGGTACAGCGGCAAGTGCGACTTGCTCGCGCCGTACTGCATCTCGAAGACCTTCTTGTCCGGATGGAAGACGACGTCGAACGACGCGCGCCCGGCGACGTTCATCCGGCTCTCGAGCTCGCCGTTGCGGCGGCGCTTCGTATAGACGCCCGGCTTCAACTGCCACTGGTTGTCGACCTGGTACTCCTGGCTACCCGACGGACCGGCCACGATGTAGCTGTAGCGGCTCGTCGTCTTCGGGATCTCGGCGATCCGAATGCGCTTCGAGTCGATGACCTTGCCCGTCTCATTGTCCTTGAGCGTCAGGTGCGCGAAGACAGGCACTGACCAGCTCTCGCCGCCGACCTTCGCCTTGTGCTGACCACGCAGATCGTCGGGATGTAGCTCGTCTTTCACCTCGAGATTGTCGAGGTAGAGCGATTGTACTTTCCCTTGGATGCGGCCGCCGGGGAAGTGGCTCTCGATTCCTTCGAGAACGCGCTTCTGAAAGTGATCGAAGGCTTCCGCCGGATTGAGATGGGCCAAGTTCTTACCTCTTCAGAGTTGCTCGCAGAGTACCGCACGCCTGGAAAACGGCGCAAGCAACGCGCCCTACGGGGGATAAGACTTCTGACAGTGTAGTGGCCTTCTTCAAGGAAGAAAAAGATGGGACCGAACGACAACAGCGGCGCGGAGTTTGAGGGATACGTCGACAGCTTGTTCGACCCGGCTGACTCCGAGGAGCAGGAAGAACAAGAAGAAGACGAGTAGCCCGTGAGCAACCGCAAGGTCTTCTGGTGGGCGTTCGTCGCAGGTGCGCTGAACGGGATTCTGATTGGGATTCGAGAGCTGCTTCGAGAGGATCGCAACGATGCTGATGAACCCGTACACGGACCAGCACCGGGTTCGACCCATCCCGGGGACCCGGTTGCTGGAGGACACGATCGGACTGGCAGGGGAGGAAGTGAGGGACCCAAAGGAGCCGCATAGGCGGTGGAGGATTCAGTCGACCTTCGCTCCCCTGCGAGGACGAGTACTCGGGGGCATCCGAGTGAAGCTCGTCGACCAGAAGGGTTTCATCACGTTCTGCAACCAGCGCGATCTCGAGGTCGTGCTGGGTCTCGAGGCGCCTGGCAATTGGTGCGTTTGGGCGGGGCATAAGTATGTCGACCCGGACGACCGGGCGTGGATCGGCTTCTGCGCAGACGAGGACGATCTCCTCGACGACCTGCAGGAGCGCGAGCTGAACCTCCGGGGAACTACTCCGGGAGGCGTCTTGAACCCGCCGCTCGAACTGCAGAGGAGAATACACCTAGAAGAAAAAGTAGACGTAGAAGAGTTGTTCATTTTCGTTTGGGACTTCGATCCCGACACCGGGTTCTTTCCTGACATGCGACTCGAGACGATCGAGAAGCGCTGGTCGCGCGTGCAGAGGGAAAAGATGCGATGGAACCGGATCTGACTTCCATCACGGGCGTGACCAAGCAGGTCTGCGCCCAGTGCGGGGAAGCGCTCGAGTTCACCGAGGAGGTCTTTCTACTCCAGATCGTTCGGGCGCACGAGGTGCATGGACAGCTCTCTCTTCACTTGGCGCTGGATGACAACGGGGACTTCTTGTACGAGCCCCACTTCATCCACTTCAAGTGCTGGGAAGAAATACAGGAGGAGCTAGAAGAAGAGCTCGAGAATGAACCCCCGATACTTGCACCCTACGGGGTGATCGACTGCAAGTCATGCGGAGGTGGAATACAACCCTCTGAAGTCCTGGGGGCACTGGCGCTGGGTGAGCTACATCTCTCGAAGAGAGCCCCGACATCGACGGGGCGTGGCGAAGACTTCGAGGAAGCCGGCGATCCCTTCTTGTTTTGCGTCTACTGCCTCAACCTGGTCAACGACAACTGGCTGGAGTTCTGGAAGGACGGGATCTCCGAAACCGGCGAGTGCATGGACTGCATCCAGTCCCGCTGTTGGCGCCTACGAGCGACGATCCACGAGTGCCCGTGCCTCTGTCACACTGAAGTTCCGTCTGAAGAAGAGTAGGGAGTGTTCGATGTCGAAGCAGCCGACTGATACGAAGGACGCATCGCAGGAACTCGAGCTCACGATGCCGCTCGAGAAGTTCTTGGCGATCTGCTTTCTCGTCCCCATGGGAGACCCGAGTGACCCTGCCTGCATCTGGGGTCTCCCCGTGATGCTGCATGGGTCACCGGGCATCGGCAAAACGGCTCGCATCCATCAGGCCGCGCGCGCCGCGAACCTGCAGTGCAAGCCCGTCGAGCTCGGCGGTCGCCAGCCGGAGGACGCGTCAGGCGCGCCCTTCCTCACGCACGACGACAAGCTGGTCATCGCCTGCCTCCTCAACCCGGTGAACGAGCTCAACGCGATCGGCGAGGGTGTGCTGTTCCTCGACGAGCTCACCTGCGCGCGCCCCGCGACGCAGGGCGCGTTCCTCTCCGCTGTCCAAGAGAGGCGCGTCGGCGACACGCAGTTCTCGAATCACATCCGCATCGTCTGCGCAGGCAACCCACCGAATGAAGCTGCCGGTGGGTACCAGCTCCAGCTCCCGATGGCGAACCGCATGGCCCACCGCGACATCCCGCCCCCGACGGTGGACGAGTACCTGAGCTACCGGATGCAGGGCCCCAACCGGAAGATGAAGAAGCTCGACGGCGACGTCATGAAGATCATCCACGAGTGGCACAACGTCGAGCCGATGGTGAAGGGGCTCGAGGCGGGGTTCCTCCGCCGCTTCAAGCAGCACCTCTTCACGATTCCTCCGATGGGTAGCCCCAACAGGGGGAAGGCGTTTCCGACGCCCAGGGCCCTCAGCGCGGCGATGAACGCGGTGGCCACCTGCCGCATCCTCGGGCTGGACACGGCGCACCAGTCCGAGCTCGTGGCTGCCTGCATCGGGAACAAGGCGGCGATCGACTGGGAGACCTGGGTCAACGACGCGGACCTCCCCGACCCGCTCGACATGCTCACCAAAGGATGGAGACCCGACAAGGATCGACTCGATCGCACGCAGGCAGCCTTCTCTTCGGCCATCTCCTACACGATGAGTCGGCCGGACAAGGCTGACCGACTTCTGCTGGCGCCGAAGGCGTGGGGTCTCCTGACCACCCTCGCCGACGCAGGCCTCGCCGACATCGCGCTACCTGCCTCGAGGAGCCTCGTTCAGGCGGGGTTCGGCTCGAGTTCGAGCAAAGAGGTCGCGCAAGTCGCGCGGCCGCTCATGCTGCGCTTCGGGAACAGCGGTTACGACGACTTGGTGGAGAGCTGATGCCTATTGCACCCAACGTAAAGCTGAGCTTCGACGAGAGGTTCGCGCTGTCTCGCGCCTTCATCCGGAAGAAGTGGCCGTACGTCATGTCGACGGTGTACGGACTCGTCTTCCGGCCGTACCCCGAGCACGAGACGATGTTCACGACGCCGGGGATGGTCCTCGCGGCGAACCCTACCTTCGTCGAGAGCCTCGAGATCGACGAGCTCGCTGCGTGCGTCGTCCACGAGTGCTCTCACGTACTCCGGGACTTCTTCCGGAGAGTCGTCTTCATGGACGATCCCGACCTGTTCAACCAGGCCGCGGACATCCCGATCAACGACTCTCTCCGCGCGGCGGGGTGGAAGCTTCCGAGCTTCGCCCTGTTCCACGAGACCTTCAACCTCCCTGAAGGTCTCGCGGGTGAAGAGTACTACCGCCTCATGCAGAAGAAGGGCATGAAGGGGAAGAACAAGCCGGGTCAGGGCGCGGGCGTTCCCGGCAAGGGACCTCCCGGAGGCAAGGGAAAGGGACCTCCCGGAGGCAAGGGAAAGGGACCCCCGCAGCACGGCGTCTGCGGGGGTTCTTGCGGCGCTCCAAGCCAGGAAGTCGCGAAGGCTCTCGACGCGAACGGGGGCCGGAGCGCCGCCGACAAGAAGAGGATCATCCGGCAGACGCTGGAAGAGGTGAAGAAGTTCGCAGACCAAAAGGGACGCGGACGTGTTCCTGGGATGTTCCAGGACCTCATCCAGGAGATGGATATCGTCTCACGCATCGAGTGGCGCTCGCGGCTGCAAGACATCGTGAGGCACACGACGGGGATCATCCTGTCGGGTGGCGACGACTTCTCCCTCCGTCACCCCTCGAAGAGGTCGTACACGCGACGGCTTCTTCGTCCTGGGCTCATCGACCAACAGATGACGCCCTTCTTCATCATCGACACGTCGGCCTCGATGTCGATGCAGCAGATGCTCGAGGCGCTCGCGGAGGCCATCGCCGTCCTCGAGCAGCTCGGAATCGACATGGGGTGGTTGTGCCTCGTAGACGCGGGGGTCGCCATGGAGCCGAAGCTCATGACGCTCGCCGAGCTGCGGGGCATGACTCACTTCGCCGGCCGCGGCGGCACGGACTTCCGACCCGGCTTCGTGGCCGCGAAGAAGACGTACCCGCGGCCGGACCTCGTCATGTACTTCACCGACGGTGACGGCTGGGCGTCTCGTAATCCTCCCCAAGAGTTCGAGACGATCTGGTGCATCGTGCCGCGATCGCACTACGTCAGGCGGCCGGCAAAGTGGGGGCACGTCGTGATCATCAGCGACGACCCGAAGCAGCCGAACGAAGAGAACCTGGCAGCTCCGTACTTGCCCCCTCCTGAAGAGGGAGAAGAAGTAGACGCGGACGAAGGTCTCGACGACGAAGAGCTGTAGTGAGAAAGGGGGCCACAAGCCCCCTTTCTTTTAGCCCCGACATCCCCTGCACGCGGCATCGAAACCCGAGCTTACGGTCCCTCATCGGTTCCGCTCGGTTTCCTTGGATTCAAGTCAGCGCGCGACGGACTGCTCGTATGAGACAGCCGCGAGCGCCTTCGCTTCCTCTTCCTCGTCCGGCCACGCCCAGCACATCCCGACGAACGGGTACGTGCCCTGCTGACGACCGTAACCACAAGAGGTCTGCCGTTCGACCTGCCGGCC
>Ga0315274_10013932_pt1 | contig 11424 bp, 8 predicted proteins | sample YL17G02_20_MG_FD_203700 | JGI IMG/M metagenome (GOLD analysis project Ga0315274, IMG submission 203700) | Sediment microbial communities from Yellowstone Lake, YNP, Wyoming, USA - YL17G02_20 | ecosystem: Environmental > Aquatic > Freshwater > Lake > Sediment | place: USA: Wyoming | collected...
CTTTACTGGCGGCCTCTTCAGTCATGCCCACTGATGCAACCTGCGGATGGCTGTAGATAGCATGCGGCGTGGCGCTGTAGTCCATTTTCAGGCGGCTTCCATGCATGGCGTTGTGCACCGCCAGGACGCTTTCTCGATTGGCGACGTGGGTGAACATCTGCGTGCCGTTGGCATCCCCCACGGCATAAATGTGTTTGATATTCGTTTCCAGCAGTTCGTTCGTCTTGATGTAGCCCCTCTTGTCCAGTTCTAGGCCCGCTTTTTCCGCTTTTATCAGGTCGGCGTTTGACCTTCTTCCCACCGCCATCAACACTTTCTGCGCCCGGAACTCCTTCTTTGCGCCCGTCTTTCGTTCAGTGGCAATAATCACCGAATCGGCCCCGTCTTTCTTTGCCTCATCCACCTGAATACCCGTGAACACATCCATGCGTTTGCTGAGTTCACGCTTCAGAGCTTCTGCAATCTCCGGTTCTTCAGAGAGTACCAGCCGGTCCATCATCTCCAGCATGGTCACCCGCGTGCCCATGGCCGCAAAGAAATGCCCGTATTCCACGGCAATATACCCGCCGCCAATGATGATGAGGCTTTCGGGCCGCTCGCGCAGGTCCAGCAGAGATTCGTTATTCAGATAGTCGACGCTCTCCATGCCTTTGACCGGCGGCACCAGCGGGCGCGAGCCGGAGGCAACAAATATCTTGCCGCCCTTTATTTTCTCGCCGTTTACCTCGAGCGTATACGCATCGACAAAATGCCCTTCGCCCTCGTAATAGCCGAGGTGCTTGGCGTGCGCAATACCGTGCCGCATTTCTTCCCTGGTCTCAGTGACCATCTTGCGCATCCTCTGCATGATGAAATCGAAATCGATGGATTGCACGCGGGTCTTTATTCCCACCTTGCGCGCCTCTTCGATTTCCATGAGGCGGTCGGCGGCAAATATCAGCATCTTGGAGGGGATACAGCCGTTGTTCGGGCAGGTGCCACCCAGCGGTCCCCTGTCAACCAGCGCCACTTCCGCGCCAAAGGACAGGGCTTCTTCCACGATGTTCATGCCGCACCCTGATCCGATTACTATGACATCATACTTTTTCATGCTTTCGCTTCCTCCTGCGCCGCCACGGGTAGGAGTTGTATTTACTCCCTGGTCAAAGGAAAACCGGTGGTTGCCCATGCTCGCAGGCCGCCAAGCACATTGTGCACATGCGGATAGCCTGCCCGCAGCAGGATGCTCGCTCCCAGACCACCGCGGTGCCCCACGCTACAGACGACCGCAACCGGCCGGTCACGCGGCACTTCGTCGAGCCTCTTCTCCAGGTAGCCGACATAGATGTGCAGACTGCCGCCAATGTGGCCCGACTCCCATTCCGCCTGGTCCCGGACATCGAGCACGGTAATTTTCTCGCGGCGCGCCAGCATTTCGTTCAAGACGTGCACGGAAAGAGTGTGGAGGTCTTCTATCGGAAAACCCGCGTTGTACCAGCCTTCAATACCACCGCGCAGATAGCCAGCAACGGCATCATAGCCGGTGCGCATCAGGTGCCGCACCGCCGTTTCCAGATGAGCCGCATCCTCCAGCACCAGAAGTAACGGCTTATCATACGGGAGCATCCAGCCGGCAAAAGCGGGCAGACCGTCCAGCCAGATACTGTAAGCGCCCTTGATGTGCGCTCCGCCAAAAGCCGCCGGCATGGAGGCATCGATGACGATTGCGCCGCCGTCCATTCTTTGTTTGAACTCCGCCGGGGTTAAAGGGGACGGCGACAGCACACAGCCCAGCAACGGAGGTCCATCCAGGTTATACTTCTCCATTTGGTCGAAGTAATACGGCCTCGCCGGTTTTTCCGCAACCTTGTGCCTGACGAACTCGTCCCGGTTTTTCATTTGCAGTACCGGGTTCTGCAGCCGCTCAATCCCCAGCGTGCTTTCATCCCGGTTGGCGATATTCATACCGCAGACCGAACCGGCCCCGTGAGCGGGGCACAGGATGGTGCCATCGCCCAGCGGCAAAATCCGGCCGAAGATGCTTTCATATAAAGCTGTCGCCAAACGCGGCGCCTGGTCAGGTCCATAAAGGTCGGTGCGCCCCACATCCCCGACAAACAGAGCGTCCCCGGTAAAGACCATGATACTGGCGGTTGCATTGCTCAGGTCAGTGAGGACGTAGGATATGCTTTCGTCGGTGTGCCCCGGCGTTTGTAGAGCCGTAAGCCGGAGTCCGCCAATCCTGAAATCCTGCCCACCGTGAATGGTCATGCCGTACTTCCATTCCAACCCGGAGCCGTGGTAAATCTCCGCGCCAGTCATATTGCTCAGCTCCCACGAGCCATGGACGTAGTCCTCGTTGCGGTGGGTCTCGAAGATTGACTTGATTTTCAGGCTGTGCCGCCGGGCAAGGTCAACATATACGTCGCAATCGCGGCGCGGGTCAATCACCGCCGCCTGGCTCCCGGAACCGATGAAATACGAATTATGGGCAAGCCCTTCTGCTTTTGTGCGCTCAAATATCACGCAAGACCCCCTTTGCCAACCCGCAAGGATGAGTGTTCGTCAAATCACCCCAGACATTTGTTCGGCGCGCACTGCTAACGCGACTTTATTTTGCGGGCGAACTCCTTGACCTGGTTTTCCCACTCCCGCGCTTCCATGTCCACAGTGGTCATCCCGTCTTCCTGGCAGGTGGTAATCCGCACATCGCCACCGCCGCCTTCAAATGTTGCGCACTCGTCACCCTGGTCAGTCGCTTTGAGTCCGTACCCGCCCGGTCCAAAGAATTCCTTGGCCCTGTCAATCACCTGTTTGGGCGCCAGCTTGGTCTTCGTCGACAGTTTCAGCATGCCTCACCCCCCCTGTTATTTTGTGCATAATAATTGCCGGCATGGTCACCAACCGCCAGCTTCTGCCCGATTATAGGTTATCTGTCATTGAGAAGTCATAAAATGCCCTTACGGAAAGTTACAAATCTATGACATTTTGGCATCGAAATGGCACACGGAAAAATGTGACGGCAATTTTACTTTTGCCAGGCAAGGGCATTACCGTGTACCGCTACGGGAGCAAGAAACAGCAGGTGCTGACGCTGGGCGGCGATACGGCGGAGAATGCGGCCGAACCGGCGCCGTTTGTGACGGTGGAAGCGGAGTATGCAGGAGGCTGTCCCACCGGCACGTGTCCGTTCTGACACCACTGATATAGAAAGAACGAGAATTACCCGGTCTCGATAACCGCGAGGAGTTGGCCGGTGGTGACAACCTGCTTCACTGCCACCTTAATTTCGGCTACCTTCCCGGCCACCGTCGTCATGATGGGATTTTCCATTTTCATCGATTCTATGTAAAGCAGGACATCGCCTTCTTCAACCTTATCCCCCGCCTTCACTTCCACGCTGACCACCGTCCCGGTAATGGTCGCCTCGATATTTTCTCTAGCCATGTCCAGTCATCTCCTTGCGCACGCAAAATCCCCCGCTGGCAGATTCAGAGCTAATTATAGAGAGCACCCTGAGACGGTGTCAATTCTCCGCAGAGTCCGGCACTAAGCTTACACAGCTCCGTTTGTGATGATAATGTGATAATTCGACGCGCAATTTTATGACAATTTCATTGCTATCATGGTACGCTTCACTAGAACCATCGGTTGTTCTGCGGAATGCCCCGCCGCTGTAAAAGCGAATCGCGCCGGAAAAACACCACGTGTGGGAGAAGTATTTGTCCATAGACCGCTGGAGATTGGTGGCGCGCATCAGCGCCTGGCTACTGCTGGCGGCAATCGCCGTCTCCGTTATATCCGGATGGGGTATCACCCGAACCGGTGTGATTTACATGATTTCATTCGGTCTTATCGATCGCGGTCGGGCTGACGCCATTCACCGCGCCACCCAGGCCCCGACGGTGGCGATATTCCTGGTGCACGTTCTGGCAAATATGAAGGTAGCATTGTCCGCCCGGTTTCCCCGGGGAAATAGAGCCGTGAATGCCATCCTCATACTGATAGGAGTACTGATTCTGGCCGCGGCCATCTTTATGGAGCAGGTATGAAACAGGCAGGGGCTTTGGCATTCCTGGCCATATTTATCCTGCTTGGCGGGGCGCTGTTCGCGCCAGCCTGTTCTTCCTACAAGCCGCCTCCGGGAGAAAAAGAAGCCACGGAATATCTCGGGGTTAAACTGACACCCATCGCCAAACAGAAAAACAACGCCCTCGAAGGCACCCAGCACATCGATAGGAATACCTACCGGCTGACGGTGGACGGGCAGGTGGGGGCTCCCCTTTCTCTGACATATGATGACCTCCTGGCGCTCCCGCAGAAGTCACGGCTCATCGAACTGCACTGCGTGGAAGGCTGGAGCTTCATGGCGAAATGGACCGGCCCCACACTCGCTTCGATTCTTGACCTGGCTAAAACGGCGCCGGACGTGAAAACCGTCATTTTCCACACGGTGGATGTGCCCGAAGGATACAGCTCGTTGGATCTGCAATATGTCCTGGACCAGAACATCATAATCGCGCTCAAATTGAATGATGTGACGCTCCCGGCGGAGAGGGGATTTCCTTTCCAGGTGATAGCCGAGGGCAAATTTGGCTACAAGTGGGCGAAGTGGGTTGACCGCATCGAGCTATCCGCCGGGGATTTCCGCGGCTACTGGGAAAAATACGGCTACAGTAATAATGCAGACCTCAACGGCCCTGCCTTTGAAAGCGGAGTGCCATTCCCGTAAGACGGCGGGCGCGTTGCATCAGTCACTGAATACGCGCCTTACTCCTTGCCATGGGCACAAAAAAGAGCAGGGCTTCCTGACGGGTTAAACCCGCCCCGAGGTCCTGCTCCAAGCTTCGTTCCACTACCCCTCCCGTGGCTTCTAGCGCCACAATTGCTTTTCCTATTGGAGAATTATCTCACTAAAGGTAAATAGCTCCGAGGGGCTCGGGAACCTTCATGTCCGCCACTGCTGATACTTGACAGGCTCTTTAACCTCCTCTTCTTAACTTTCATTGTATTCTAACACCCTGGCGGGGGCATTCAGTGACTTCAGTCTCATTCGCGTACCCGGAAAGCAGGTTGCATTCCCCTGAAATGCCTGCTACAATAGAAAATGTAACTCGAAAGAGAGGGCGAAAGCCCTCTCTCCCTTTTCCCGGCCTCCACAGCATGAGGCGATTAAGGGCGAGGCGCACTTTCCGGCAAAATCCAGGGTTGGAACTGGTTGACAAACCGGTACCGCTTTGGTATAGTAGAAAATTGCGCTAAGTTCACAGTACCTTAACAACTGGATAGCGGAAGGAAGGCTCTAGTAGATTCTTTTAGTAACGGACAAATTCTTTTTTATGGAGAGTTTGATCCCGGCTCAGGATAAACGTTGGCGGCGTGCTTTATGCATGCAAGTCGCACGGTTCTTCTCGCAAGGGAAGGATAGTGGCAAACGGGTGAGTAATACGTAAGTGACCTGCCCCTAAGTGGGGAATAACCCTCCGAAAGGAGGACTAATACCGCATACGGTCCTTCCCTCAATGGGGAAGGAAGAAAGCCGCAAGGCGCTTGGGGAGGGGCTTGCGTCCGATTAGCTAGTTGGTAGGGTAAAAGCCTACCAAGGCGAGGATCGGTAGCTGGTCTGAGAGGACGTCCAGCCACACTGGGACTGAGACACGGCCCAGACTCCTACGGGAGGCAGCAGCAAGGAATAGTAGGCAATGGGCGAAAGCCTGACCTCGCGACGCCGCGTGGGGGATGAAGGCCTTCGGGTTGTAAACCCCTTTTCCCGGGGATGAAAAATGACAGTACTCGGGGAATAAGTCACGGCTAACTACGTGCCAGCAGCCGCGGTAAAACGTAGGTGGCGAACGTTATCCGGATTCACTGGGCGTAAAGCGTGCGCAGGCGGCCTTTCAAGTCGGATGTAAAATCTCCTGGCTTAACTGGGAGGGACCATCCGATACTGCTGGGCTTGAGTGCAACAGAGGAGAGTGGAATTCCCGGTGTAATGGTGGAATGTGTAGATATCGGGAGGAACACCAGTGGCGAAAGCGGCTCTCTGGGTTGTTACTGACGCTGAAGCACGAAAGCGTGGGGAGCAAACAGGATCAGATACCCTGGTAGTCCACGCTGTAAACTATGGACACTGGGTACAGGGAGTATCGACCCTCTCTGTGCCGAAGCTAACGCGTTAAGTGTCCCGTCTGGGGACTACGGCCGCAAGGTTAAAACTCAAAGGAATTGACGGGGCCCCGCACAAGCAGCGGAGCGTGTGGTTTAATTCGATGCAAAGCGAAGAACCTTACCAAGGCTTGACATGACGGAAGTAGGAACCCGAAAGGGGGACGACCTGTTGAGTCAGGAGCCGCCACAGGTGCTGCATGGCTGTCGTCAGCTCGTGCCGTGAGGTGTTCGGTTAAGTCCTGCAACGAGCGCAACCCCCGTTGCCAGTTATTTTCTCTGGCGAGACTGCCCTGCAAAACGGGGAGGAAGGTGGGGATGACGTCAAGTCAGCACGGCCTTTATGCCTTGGGCTACACACACGCTACAATGGATGGTACAATGGGCAGCAAGGGAGTGATCCGGAGCTAATCCAAAAAGCCATCCTCAGTACGGATTGCAGGCTGAAACCCGCCTACATGAAGTTGGAGTTGCTAGTAACCGCAGGTCAGCAGACTGCGGTGAATACGTTCTCGGGGCTTGTACACACCGCCCGTCACGTCATGAAAGTCGGCAACGCCTGAAGTCGATGGGCTAACCCGCAAGGGAGGCAGTCGCCGAAGGCGGGGTTGATAATTGGGACGAAGTCGTAACAAGGTAGCCGTACCGGAAGGTGCGGCTGGATCACCTCCTTTCTAAGGAGACTTCTCCTAGGTCGGTTCCCGACTTATATCGGGATAGTTCCGCCCTCCTTCCGCTATCCAGGGGTTAAGGTCGATTTTTAACCAGACCCTTCGTTTTCCCTCTGCCATCCGGGCCATTAGCTCAGTTGGTTAGAGCACAGTCCTGATAAGACTGGGGTCTGTGGTTCGAATCCACAATGGCCCACCACCTTCCTCCACGCATTTTCCGCCCTCCCCTAAGGTCCAATAATCAAGATACAAAAGACAAACAAGTACGAATTTCAAATTTAAACTAACCGGGTGGAATAGCATTTTCGTTTTATTGCGCGTCGGTGCGTTTCTCCGTCTTCACGTCTTCCACTTTCTTGAATCCATGGACCAGCGGAAAGCGGTAGAACCCGAACACTTCCTTGGTGCGAAGGAAGCCGATGAACATGATAATGACGCCAGCCAGCTCAAACATAAAAAGGACATTCAGGTTGCCAACGAATGTCAGGTGAGTGCCGCCCAATGCCGGCAGAATCGCCCCGAAAGCAATTAGTATGTTAGAGACGACGCGGTTTGGCAGGATGCGTTTCCGCCAGAAGATGTAGGCGCTGTAAATAGCCCCGCCCACCAGGGCAAATGTGCCAAAGGCGTTGAACACGGGCGCAAGGATGGCACGCACGTCAGTGGGCATCACCCCCTTGCCCGTCAATTGGGTCAGACCAGTTATGTCAATGTTCGCCGTGAAGACCCGGATGGCGGCGTAGACGGTCGCCACTCCCAATATGGCCATCACAATGTGCGCATTCCGGCGCCGCATCAGAAGGTAGAGTGTGCCCATGCCCATGTATGCGGCCACCAGTATCGCGCCAATAAGGTACCACAGCCGCAATATTACTCCCGTTATCCCGTACACCCCCGCGTAGAACTCGGTGAAAGCCGCGACCGAGTACATAAATAGACCGACCGCCCACAAAAGTTGATACGGCTTCCGGCGGGCAAAATACTGGTCCAGGACGGTTACAGCAAAAATGAAGCCCACGATGCACGTAATCAGCGGAACGTATGCCATACCCTTCTCCCTCCTCGCAAAGCCGTCTTTGCGGCTTCCGTAACAAGTAATTGTACCTTACCTGGCAGGATGGTTAAAGTCCGCGTGATTTGCAGGAGGCGGTACCAGTGAATAGTCCGCCGGACCTCCCAAACATCTTCTGTCCAACCACGGCGGTGCAGTAAATCAACCGGTAATACCAGTAATAGTGACTCAAAATTAATCTGCGCACATCTTGACATGTCGTATGCGACTATCATATACTCATGGCAAATCTCTATCGGATGCTCTTTTTCCCTATCCGAACTGCCCATAGATTGGATACCTTGCACCTGGAGCAGATGAAATATCCGCACTAATAGGGTGCAGCGGAATAATAACCGCTCTTAACGTCGTGAAGGAGGGCAGTATGTAATATGACGGTTGTCCTGGTCCAACTGGTCATTCAGTCAGAAGAGGAGGATAAAGCATGAATCGAAAAATTGGATGGTTGCTGCTGACATACGTGCTTATTTTAGGAATGGTGCTGTCTTCCTGCAAAACCACGACGACACCTACGACTACGCCCGGGACAAGCGTAACCGGCACAACCACACCGGCGACAACGCCGAAAACAACCCCCGCAACAAGCACGGCGACTGCCGCCGGCGCGGTAATGGTCAAAAACTCGCTGGGACAGCTTGAAGAGAAACCCCAGTACGGCGGTGTCGGCAGGTACAACTGGCAGGGTGTCGGGACTGTTGGGTCATGGGACCCGGTCTCGCCCATTGCCGGCCGCACCTGGCACCTCTCCATGTATGAAACCATGGTCCAGTCGAATATAACGAAGGGACCATCTGGCACCAACGAATTTGCCTTTGGTGTTGTGTACTATGTACCCTCTGTCTTTTTTACCGGGTCAGTAGCGGAGAGCTGGGATGTCATTGACCTGCAGAACATCACCTACCACTTGCGGAAAGGCATCTCCTACCAGAGCAAAGCGCCCGCCAACGGCAGAGCGGTAGTGGCAGATGACATTGTCCAGGCAATCGCGCGCTCCCAGGCCGACCCCAAAAACTACTGGTACAAGCCGCCCGGCACGGCGACTGACAAGATGATTGTGGCAACGGCTATAGACAAGAGCAACCTGACCGTGCACTGGCCCTATCCTGATGCCAGAATCCTGCAGGATACCAACTGGACTGCATATCCCACCGAGGGGTGGAAACAGTTCGGCAACCTTGATGACTGGCACAACGCCTGCGGCACGGGTCCCTGGATTATCCAGGACTATGTCCCGGACAGCTCGTTTACGTATAAAAAGAACCCCAATTACTGGGGCACCGACCCGTTCTTCCCGGAGAACAAGGTGCCTTACGCAGACGGGTACGTCAACATCAATATACCCGACTACCAGACCGGTCTGGCCGCCATCAGGACGCGTCAGGTTGACTGGACTGCCGGCGTAACCTGGGAAGATGCCGCCAGCCTCCAGAAAACCAACCCCGAACTGCTCTACAGGGGCACACTGAACTTCTACAACCCGGTCATCGAGATGAGAAACGACATAGCGCCCTTCAGCGATATCAACTTCAGAAAAGCGCTTGCCATCGCCATCGACCGGAAGGGTATCGTAAAGGACTTCTACAAGGGCAACGGCGAGGTCCTGACCTGGCCCTACTTCCCCGAACTCAAGAATATTTATGTTCCGCTGGACCAGTTGCCGGCTAACTGCCAGGAGCTGTTCAACTACGACCCGGTAAAGGCAAAACAGTTGCTGACACAGGCTGGATATCCCACCGGCTTCAAGCTGGAACTGCTGGTGCCCAACTACGCCCCATTCCCTGACCTGGCGAATATCATAAAGAGCTACTGGGATGCAATCGGCGTTGCTACGACAGTCAACGTGATGGAAGGGGGCGCCTTCTACGGCCGGCTGTACGGCTGGAACTACTCTCAGACCGCCCTCGTGCACTGGTCGAACGGAGACCCCATGACCATTTTCTCGACCGCCTACTACTCGGGCAGACTCTACAACTACTCCAAGGTCGTGGACCAGTACGTCATCGATACGTACAACAAACTCATCGCGACTGCGGACGGTCCGGAGCAGGACAAGATCTTCAAAGAGGCGGGCCCAATAGTTCTCGCAAAGTGCTACAACATCGCCATGCCAGCCTACAACTCGTACACCTTCTGGCAACCGTGGTTAAAGGGTTACCACGGAGAAGTGTTCGGAAGCACTGTACATCGATGGCATGATGCCGCCCTGAAGAAGAAGTTGACCGGGAAATAGGTCAGCCATTTAGAACCAAGACATCGGGAAACACGACTAAGGCGCAATGAAGTGAGGGGTCGGGTCACCGGCAATAATAGGCCGCGGCCCGATCCCTCTTCTTTCGTCCGCAGGGAATTGTGTGACATCGGGGAACGCAGGCAGAACGGCTTAACTACTCAAACCCTCAGTGACCGGACCGGACTTCCGCGCGCCCATTACGCATCGGCGGCGGATGATAGCGCGAGCACTTATCCGGGGTTAATGACCCTGTCAAGCGCAACACGCTGTTCACGTGTCGGGTCGTTCACGCACTCGCTCTTCGTATTGAAAAGCATCGTCGCCCGGTTCGCGGCGTCGTACGGCCGCCAGACGGGCAGACCGCTCCGGGGTGCGTTCGGATTACCAGTACGGGCGAAGGCAATCCAGGTTTCACTCATCTGGTCGGCCAGAACTCCGGACTCCTCGCCGCCGGCGCTTGCCATGGGCGAAACGCCGACATTGTCGAATACGTAAACAATTTCGGCGCCGTGCGGACTCCTCATCCTGCCTCCCTCGAAAGGCGATGCATAGTCGAACCGGTAAATGTAAGCGGGCGCCTTGCCGAGCGCCGCCTTACGTTCCGCGATATTAACGGAGTACCCTCCGGTTGGATAATCGGTCGTGATCAGGAAATTCAGTTCGGTCGGGTTGGCGCCGGGATTACCGCGGCGGTAGGCTTCAATTACCTCGTCGGATTTGTCGCCAATCCAGCGTTTCACACTGGCGCGCAGCCCCTCTTCGTCGAGTTTGAAGAATTCCGGGTTGCTTCTGATGAAAAAGAAGGTGGATTCGGTCCTGTTGTAGCCGACAATTACCGGTACATCAGCCGAAACAGGCGAGGCCCCCGGATAGAAGGGATGGGCGGGTAGCACTTCCTTATCCAGCACCGGGCCAAAACCCCTCATGATGCCGGGGATACCTAATCCTTTCAACCTGGCGCCGGCAGCGAACTGGGCAGACAAAATCTTCTCCACCGGCAAGTCGTGAATCTTGCCGAGTTGCCGTTTGTCCAGCTCCAGCGCCTCGAGCAGATGCTCTGCCATCATCGTCCCGTGGTCATGTTCGATCATCTTCACACCAGGGCCACTCTCAATAACGGCGGCGTGGAAGAGACCTTTTGCGGGCGGACATCCCAACAGCATGGAAACCTTCTGGCCGCCGCCAGATTCACCAAATATCATTACCCTGCTGGGGTCGCCGCCGAACCGGGTGATATTCTCCCGCACCCACCTTAGAGCTTCCACGGCATCCAGCATGCCGACATTTCCCGAATGGGCGTACTCACT
>Ga0315274_10013936_pt1 | contig 11420 bp, 11 predicted proteins | sample YL17G02_20_MG_FD_203700 | JGI IMG/M metagenome (GOLD analysis project Ga0315274, IMG submission 203700) | Sediment microbial communities from Yellowstone Lake, YNP, Wyoming, USA - YL17G02_20 | ecosystem: Environmental > Aquatic > Freshwater > Lake > Sediment | place: USA: Wyoming | collected...
ATCGATGCCGCAGAGCGGCGGCGTACTCGTGCACCGTCAGGCGGGTCATGTTGCCTCCTTCCGTTTCGGTAACACTACTTTTGAGGCAACACTACCCTTTCGGTAACAGTTTCAATGAGGCAGATCGGACTCTTGACGTATTGCAGGCGTTTGTTCTAACCTTTGACAAAGCACTCTCGGGCTTTGCTGCGTGACACCATCTTCTGCCGACAGGTGCTTTCCAAGAGATGAAGAGCACAAGGTAGTTCAAAATGGGGAGGCCATGAAACCGGCCAATACGGTTGTGCTGATCCCCACGCATAACGAGCGTGACAATGTTAAGTCGCTTGTCCGAGGAGTGTTGGATCGCCAACGGGAAGTCGACGATTTCGCCATCAGCATCCTTGTGGTTGACAGCAGGTCCGCCGACGGCACTCAGGGAGCAGTCCAAGACCTCATCGAAGATGATCGCCGCGTCCGACTATTGGAGGTTTCCGAACGCGGTCTGGGCCTCGCCTTGATGGAAGGCTACCGGTGGGCCAGCGAAGAAATGGGCGCCCAAGTTATCGTGCAGATGGACGGCGATCACTCCCATGACCCCCGCTACCTGCCCGAGATGCTACGTGAAATCGCCCAGGGCTACGATCTGGTGGTGGGTTCACGCTACATTGAGGGTGGCCGGGCGACGAACTGGCCCCTGAGTCGGCGCATTCTGAGCTGGGGCGCTAACCTCCTCATACGGCTGATGACCGGCCGCTGGAACATCCATGAGTGGACCTCCGGCTACCGCGCCTTCACTACAGATCTCTACCGCAAGCTGGACTTTGAATCCATTGGCTGGCGGGACTATACGTTGGTGCCAGCCTTCGTTTACGAGGCTGTCTGCAAAGGGGCGAGGGTCAAGGAAGTACCCATCGTGTTCGTGAATCGCAAATTGGGCGAATCCAAGCTGCCCATGAGCTATGGGGTCAACCTTGTACGCCATTTCGCCACCGCGTCGTTCAGGTATCGCCTGGGTCGTCACAAGTCCGCGCCACAAGGCTAACGCCTCCACTCATGACTGCAGCTCTTCGCGCTTGTGGCGAGCGGAATAGGTTGGCAAGGTTGATGCTGAAAGGAATTGGGCGAAGGCAGCTTCACCCTATTGCAGCCTCTCTTAGCTGTCGAGTGCGACGCCCTGAGGGGTGACCGGAGGATCCGGTCTTCTAGCTGCCCGTAGGGCAAGATAAGCCAGGCCAGTCACCGTCAGAACTATCGCAAGGGAAGCGGGGAACAGCTTGTCAATGATCTTGTTGGCACGCCCTGAAGTCTCCCAGATAGTGAATATGCTGGCTCGCGGTTCATTCTCCGAAGTACGCTCCAGGTTGACGATCTTCAGCGTATACTTCTCCGACTGAGCCTTAAGGGCAAAATCCACCCTCCGTGTCCTTGGCCACTTCTCTACGACCTGTTGGCTATCGTCATATACCGTGAAATCGGCGTCTGTTAAGGAATCAAAAGAGTACCGGTAATAGCTGCCCTTCTCAGTACTTAGGTCGACGCTGGCAGTTTGCCGGTAGGGTTCGTCTCTGACTGTTATTCGCGGGCTCTCAGAAACCCCCCGAGGGAATGCAAGGAGGAAAGCGATCATTGAGCCAGCGAATAGCGCAAGCAAGACTCCAGCCGCAGAACGGGCCAACAGCCGGCGGGAGATTCTCAGCCGCACAAGCATCGAGATCAACCTGTCTTTTGGCGCTGTCATTTGCTCCCAAAGGATGGACAATGCTAGACCGCCCAGGGCCGCAGTGCATAGCGCTACTCCGAAGATGAGAAGTAGCCTGTTCGGATGCCAGGAGACTACCGACGAGAAACTGTCCCACCATGGGGGAAATGATAGGCCAAAGCGACTGAAGAAATACACGTCTTGTAGAAGGCCTCCAACCAGAAAAGTCACAATGAGCCATCTCCTCCACCCTGTGGTTGCACCCAATGCAAGTATTGGCAACAGAAACGCTTCCCATCCATCACTCCAGCCTTTGGAGAACATGAAGTATAGGGCGACCAGCAAGACAGTGAACATGATCGTTTCTTCACTCTTCTTGGCCTCCCTGTGCACGAGCCAGGCGAACAGTAGAGCAACACCCAAGGTGACTAAGCTTAGATAGCTTAGCCATGGTCTGTTCCAATCGTAGAAAGCCAGAAAGGTCCCCGTACTTATCCTTTCCAGCAAGGGCCACCCGTCTTGCAGGCTTCTCAGGGAGAAGTAGTCAACATAGGTAAGGTTGGAGTTCAAGTGGGCGCCGCTATGATAGTATCCATCGGCGAGGGCCCAAACAGTCTGCCACGGCCCCTTCCCGAAGCTATATGCGAAGGGGCTCAGAGACATGCGGGGGGATGCCACCAGAAAAGGGAGCCACAGCGCCAGGAGGATAAGCCCCACAATGGTTCCCGATCTGACTGTCTCCCTCCAGCCCCTTTTGACGACGACCAACAGCAAAATGATTGGCCATACCTTTACTGAGACAGCTATCGCCACGAAGAGGCTGAATAAGCCAACGCTTTGTCTTACGACCAGGCAGTATATAGAGAGCAGAACCAAGAATCCCGTAGCAACGTCGAACAATCCGTGCGGTAAGCTCAATAGGGTGACCGGACCCATCGAAAACAGCACGGAGGCAACAAGAGCGTGCTTCTTGCCAAAAGCCGCCTTGGCTATTGTATAGACGAGGACAAGCGAGCCTCCCCATAGAACGAGGGTTATTGTCCGGGTTGCCGCTATGAGCGACGCATGGTCGTAGTTCACTAACTTGCCGACTACACCAATAAGGGTGAACCATGGGGGAGGATGGGCAGGATAATAATCTACATAGGGCAAAACGCCTTCTTTGAATAGGTCGGAAGTCCTAGTGAAGAACAGCCTTTCGAATCCGTCGATGTCACTAAGACCCAGCAATGCTGCCCTGAGCACTACCATGGAAATGAGCAGCCAAATGAAGACTCGATCTTCGGGTAGATAGTGCGCTGCCCTCTTGATGAGGCTCATCGTTTTCCTGTGCGCCTATGGCCTATGACGGCAATTGTTGGAGATATCCAGGGTAGGTACCATAGAAGGTAGGTCGTAAAACGTTTGACGAAAACCGGAGCGGCAATCTCGTCAATTCCCAGCCCTACGACCCTGTACCTCCAGCCGGTAGTCTCTCCTCGCGCTCCGAGGAACTGGCGCAAGCTAGGCACGGAATACTTGAGAACGTGGGTACTATCCCTCCTATAGTGCGGGCTGAGAGGGTTTGGCATGGTAGCAATGATGAGTCTCCTCGAGACGCGTTCTAGCTCGTCGAAGATCGCCAAGCACGGAATGTGCTCCACAATCTCGGATGCCCAAACGCAATCGAAGGAAGCATCCGCAAAGGGAAGCCTCTGAGCATCCGCCACAATGGCCGCAAATCCCTTGTCACGCATTATTTCACAGCGGTTCTTGTCTAGATCCGCGGCCACCACCCGTTTGGATTTCCGCTGGAGTTGTGGAACATATTGCCCATAGCCAGACCCCAGGTCAAGGAGATGCGAACACGTGGGAATACACCGGGCGATCAGGTACAGCTTTCGCCACTCGATGCTGTCAGGGGCCTTTCTTAACCGAGGCATTCTTGCTTGCACCTGCGACCGTACCGGAAGCACAATACCAAATCTAGGCTCCTCCACCCGCGTTGCGGATGAACGGTACGTGCTCTTTCGTTGCAACCCATATGCGGACACTGTTGGAATGTTGAGGCCCCGTTGGTGAGCCCTGACCAGGCGCAGGTGACTGTTAACCTGTCTGAAAGCACTATCCCCTAACCAACACGCAGCAGCCCCCCCTACCTGCCCCACACCCAGCAGCGACTAGTGGCATAGTTGCAGAGCGCCGCCGCTGGGATAGCGACCAAGCCTGAAACAAGATAGTACAGGCCAAAGCTCTCTGTAAGGAGAACCAGCAGGCCCATTCCGATAATCGCGCTCCCAACCCTGGACGCATGAAACTCAAGCCAACGCCATAAGGTGTTCAGCACGTTGGAAACCTGAAGGTCGCGACCAAATGTCCATACATGATTCCAAAAGAAGTTGTGGCTGATGCTCAGTTCCATAGCAGCCACAGCGGCTAAGATATACGGAGCTTTGCCAAACTCAACAATAACCCATAAGGTCCCCGTATATACGCCGACACCTGTCAGACCCACAACGGAGAACTTGGCGATTCTTGGAAGCTCGGTTCGCAGGCCGATGGCCACCGTCTCTCCGCCAAGCACAAAAGGACTTGTCTTGTTCCTTGTGGTTGTGCCTTTGCTTCTCGGGGGCACGAGTCGGGCGTCCCCGTTATCGACGCAACGAACTATTCTGGCTTCTTCCCGGCGACGTCCCATGCTCCGCCTCCGTCCCTAGCGCTTTTGACCAGCTCCGCCTGAGTGCCAGGTGGGCAAAACATCCTGCCCTTGGCGGTCCAAGACACGTGTCTGCTCCGCTCCGTCGGTATTCATGATGTGGATCCCCCAGCTGCCGTGGCGGTCGCACCTGAAGGCGATGGGCCCCGACTGCTCCTGCCTCGCTTGGCACCCTCTATTGCCGTGGTCGTAGCCGCCGCAAACAGGTAGCGCGCCGTCCTTACTCATTTGTCTAGTAAGCGGCGCTTGCTTCTCGCTACTTTCTCCAGGGTTTCGCGAAGTGTGGCGGCAGCGCCATCCCAGCCAAAACGGCCAGCATGCTCCAGGGCCTGCCTGCCCAGAGCCTCCCGCAAGGCATCTTCACCGAGCACTCTCACTATGGCCTTTGCCAGGTCGTCTATGTTTCCGGCCGGTACCAGTAAGCCTGTACGTCGATCCCTGATAGCATCTCTGAGGCCGGGTACGTCGTAGCCGATGGCAGGAGTGCCGCAGGCGTTGGCTTCGATGACGGAGATGCCCCAGCCCTCCTGCATGGAAGGAATAACATACACCCAAGCCTGTTGCAGAATTTCTCGCTTCTGCTCTTCATCTAGGGCACCGGCCAGCGTAACGGCCGAGTCCAGCCTCAGTTGCCTCACTATCCTCCTAAGCCGGGCATAGTCATTACCTCTTCCGCCGATGATAAGTCGGGTGGAGGGTATCTCCGCCCTGACTAGCCTGAAGGCCCTTAGGAGGTGGTCAAGCTGTTTGTATCTGACCACCCGGCCCACATAAACCACCAGAGGTGCCGAAGCACGCCGTCCGGGCTCGAGATTCTCCCCGCCAACCCCGTTGCATATGATCTCAATCCTTCTAGAGTCCATCCCCTGGGAGACCAGAACCGCCTTGGTGCTCTCGGAGACTACCACGAAGGGGGTCGTCCGGTAAACGAGCGGCATCAAACTCTCCAACGAACAAATGAAAGCCGCCACGGGTGGGGAAGCCTCCTTGAAGAGCAACGCCCCGTGGCGCATGTGCCAGATGGCCAGCAGCGGCTCCCTCACGTAGAGCGGGGTGAATAGCGGCGCCTTGCTTATGTCCTCCACGACCAAGTCAAAATGCTCCTTGCGAGCTTTGAGCGCATAAAACCTGACAGCTAGGAGGCCATAGGTCATCCAGTTGCCCAGCCTGATGATCCGTAGTCCGTCCAAGGTCTCTTGGCGACGACTCCCAGGATAGCCGCAGCACACGAGAGTCACCCGGTGGCCCAGCTTGGCTACTCTCTTGAACATCTCATGCATGTGGACCTCGGCCCCGCCGCTCTGGGGGTTTGTTATGTCACGCCAGTTGAATAAGAGAATCCTCACGGGAGAACCTCGCAACTAGAAATCTGGGGCATGAAGACCATATCGGCTCCTTCGCATATCTGAGCTTGTGACAGAGGAAGCTCGCCAGATTCACATACCCCGCAACCCTCGGATGGGATCGCGAGGCAGGCCCTCGCAGTCCTTGCCATCGCTAATCCTGACAAGCCGCGACAGCCCCCGAACCGCCACAGGCGCCCCAAGAAGCGCAGTATGGGACATACGCCTCTTTCGGTGAGTGTCTCACATGACGGGGTCGCCGTCTACACCCCTTTCGGGCGCCTGCTAGTGGCACGCTCACGCCTCATGCCCCTCGCTGCTGACTTGACAGCGAGAACCCCTGGAGCTTAGATTCAAATGCGAACTTCCGGTAACGTTCGGTTATTCCTGCGTAGCTGCGCAGTCGCGTAATAGGTCGCCCTGGATACGCATGCTGATAAGGAACCAGGATAGTCCCCAGGGTCACGATTCGTGCACATCCCTTCGAACGTAAAGTGTCTCGTCCCGATTGCGTGGGCTTCCGGCCTGACAATCTTCGCAGGTCTCATCCGACTTGCGGCCCAGGAAGGCATCCCGCTGTACCCCGATTCGTACCAGCTGATGCTTCTCACCCGGGGTCTCTCCCAATCGATTCCCGTCGATTCCGCCATGGGCATTGCGGGCGATCCCTGGGCTGCTCCCTTCTACCGGCTGGGCTATCCCCTGTTTGCCTGGCCGTTCTCGTTTCTCAGCGATGACCCTTTTCTGCCTGGGCTCGTCCTGTCGTTCGCGGCGGGGACGGCCACGGTTCCACTCATGTACTTCCTCGCTCTCGAGGGCTTGCGGTCGCGGACCGCCGCCATGGGTGCCGTTCTCGCCGTCGCCATCTCGTTTAGCTGTGTCGCCTGGTCCCGTTTTGCCATGTCCGAGGCGCTGGCCAGCTGCATGATAACTCTTACACTTCTTCTCTGCGTCCTCGCGAGCCGCAGGGATTGTAGGCTTCTGAGCATCGTGGCGGGCCTATCCGCCGCCCTCACGGTGCTGGTTCGGCTAGAGCTTGTGGTGCTTCTTCCGACATGCGTCCTGTTCATTCTCATGGGCGCCGGCCGCCAGCAACCGGGGCCAGCCTATAGGGTACGCGATTTCCTATCAGCCTGGGCTGTTTCCTTCGTCGCCCTGTCAGCCCTCTGGGGTTGGTTAGCTCACAACGTCGCCGAGGCCTTTTCACTAAATCCGTTCTTCTTGGTGCGCGCTGGCTTTCTCGGAGGAAGCGGCGCCGGGGATGCGGCAAGGCTGGGTTCTCTTACAGGCGTCGCGAGCCTTGTCGTCCAGGAACCCGTGCTGGTTGTCGGAGCGGCCATCGGTCTGACCGTTGGTGTGAGGAGAACGGACAAAAGGATCTGGCCCATATTGACCGGCCTCGTGCTTCTCCTAGCCGTAGAAATCCCCCGCAATGATATCCGTTTCTTGGCCGCCACCGTGCCCTTCTTGGCGTATGCGGCAGGCCTTGGGTTCGAGACCTTGTGGAGCTCGGGAGCTCGCTTGCTCCGGGATGCCTCCGCGCGGCGCGCGGCGCTCCTTTCGGGCGCGTTCGGGATGACCGCCGTGCTATTGTTATTGGGGCAAGTTCTCCAAACTGAAGCGCGATGGCACCCTGATCAAGGTTATGAATACGAAATCGCTCGGGGCGTTGAGAAACAGCTGACGGACCTCCACCTCGGCGACATTGTCGTCTGTAGCTATTCTCCTGAGGTCTACTACTTGGTCAGTGGCATGTCGGCCAAAAGACTTTCCGTGCCAGATCTCTCCCGATGCATGCCGTCAGAACCAGGGAACTGGAGGGTGGTTATCATCATAGATGAAGCTGTCCGCCGTCACTTCGGAGAGGTCTTCGAGGGAGATGTGCGCGCTATTGCCGTTCCGCTCTTCAACATATCAACAGATGCCCCCTATCTCCAGGGAAGATCCGCATACGACAACGTTAGGCCAGCAACCGCCTATTTGCTGTACTGACTACAGGTCGGGTCGACACCCGTCCAGCCGCCCTCGCCTTGCTTTGGCGGGTCTAGCGCTGAACCTCTGAGCGTCGCGTCGCGAGGAACATCGCCGCGGCGAGCATCACGGCCCCAGCGACCGCCAGTCCTATCCACAGTGCTAAGCCAAGCGGTTCGCTGCTACTTCCGCCGACGCCAGTCGGGGGCAAGCCGATGGGTGCAACCATTGGCGTCTGCGCGTGGCTCACTAGTATCGGCGCGAAAGGGAACAAGAATGCACTAATCCCCAGAGCCAACGCAACAACGCCGACCAAGCCCACCAATACCCGAATCAGAGCCTTTCGCATTGCATCCTCCCACGTAGTTTTACGCCATTATCTGCGACTTTCCCATTGGTGTCAAGCCTTAGCGCCACCTTTTCATGTTGGGTAGCCATCTTTCTTGAGACTACCAGCCACGGCCGGGCGCATCAGGCAATCGAATGGCTACCGTCAACGAGGGTTGACTCCTTGGGGGTCGAGCGTCCACGGTACGGCGGCTCCGTTGGTCACCAGGATGGGAGCGCAACCAAAAGGCTCGAGGCTGGTCGGGTTGATTGTCTCGATCCTTCCTGACATGAGCCTTTGCCAGCTCTGATCAGGGGCCAGGGCATACGCCACAGCGAACTGGGTGCCGACCGACCTCGGTTCGACCGGAAGGTAACCCGACGTGTGGCCGCGCGTTCTACATATCGCGTGGAAAAGATCTTGACGGGGAGAAAGGCCCAGGAGAGCTAGCCGAGGGGACGTTGCTATGAGACTCCTTGGACGCATTGGGGGAATCCTGGGCACTGTCGGACAGGGGCTCAGCAGGATCGGGTCGAGGCTCCACTTGCCGAGGGTTGGATCGCCCAGGAGCAGGTTCAGCGTCGCGGGGATAGTGCTTTGCGGCGCAGTGGTTCTGCTAGCCGTGGGACTCTTCGGGATATTCAAAGCCCAGCTGGCCAATGATGATAGCGTCGCCACGGGCGATCTGAGGGCAATAATTGCTCCCAGCGTGCAGGAGGAGGCGATCCCGGCAGCTACCGTCACCCCACTGCCCAAGGTGGCTGCCCCCACGCGAATGGTCATCGAGAAGATGGGGGTGGATGCGCCCATCATCACCTTGGGGCTCGATGCCAACCGCCTGCCAGAAGTGCCAAACGGCCCTGATGTGGTGGCCTGGTACGACTTCAGCGCCAAGCCTGGCCAAGGGAGCAATGCCGTCTTCTCCGGTCACGTGGACTGGACAGTGAACGGGCAGCCGGTGACCGCCATCTTCTGGGGGCTAGGAGAGCTGGAGGAAGGCGACGTGGTGAAGCTTCTCCTCGAGGATGGCAGCGAACTGCAGTATCGCGTCACGGACAACGTCACGATCAAGTACGATGACCCTGACGCTGTAAACGTCATGGATAAGACTCCCACCGATGTCATCACCCTCGTAAGCTGCGGCGGTACTTGGGTCCCCGACCGTTCGGCGCCGTTGGGGGGAAACTACACGCACCGTGTCGTCGTTCGAGCCGAACGGGTGGGTGGTGTCCCTGAGCGGTAGGTCGCCCGGTAGCGCGAGCATAGCGGTAGTACATCCTACGCTTGGCTTTGGCGTGCGCGTTTGACGGGGAAGGAGTGATATGAGCTTGGTAGGTCGCAGCCACGAACAAGGAGGCGCCCCAACGCAGAAGGTGCCTGTCACGCTCGTCATGCTGGCAGTGGCCATCTTGGGCCTGGTTGTGGCGGCCTGTGGGGAACAGAAGGAAGAACAGGCAGCCAGCCCGGAGCCTGGGGCGACCGAGATCGCAGGCACGATGGCGATACCAACTCCCGAGGTGACGCCGAGCGCCGGTGTGTCGATTGTCTCAAGGCCCTCGGCCGTCATTGCAGGGACTACCGCCTACGCATTCATCGAGGGAACAGATGGCACCGTGTGGTATCGCCAGAGTGACAGCGGCGGGCCCTGGGGCGACTGGACAAGCCTGGGGGGTGTGATCGAGGGAGTGCCAGCGGCTGTTGTGGCTGGAGACGACGTCTATGTCTTTGGCCGCACTGCAGAAAATGACGCGTGGTACAACCGCCTGACTGGTGGCATATGGAGCGACTGGCAGGGCTTGGGACGGGTACTGAGCGGGCCGCTGACTGCTGTCGCCGGTGGCAGCGACGACGTATACGTGTTCGGGACAGGCGCTGAGGGGGGCGTCTGGTACCGCCACTGGGACGGAGTGGCCTGGGGCGACTGGACAAGCCTGGGTGGCGTGATCGAGGGGGTGCCAGCGGCTGTTGTGGCTGGAGACGACGTCTATGTCTTTGGACGCACTGCGGAAAATGACGCGTGGTACAACCGCCTGACTGGTGGCATATGGAGCGACTGGCAGGGCTTGGGACGGGTACTGAGCGGGCCGCTGACTGCTGTCGCCGGTGGCAGCGACGATGTATACGTATTCGGGACGGGCGCTGAGGGGGGCGTCTGGTACCGCCACTGGGACGGAGTAGCCTGGGGCGACTGGACAAGCCTGGGTGGCGTGATCGAGGGGGTGCCAGCGGCCGTCGTGGCCGGAGACAACGTCTATGTCTTTGGCCGCACTGCGGAAAATGACGCGTGGTACAACCGCCTGACTGGTGGCGTGTGGAGCGACTGGCAGGGCTTGGGACGGGTACTGAGCGGGCCGCTGACTGCTGTCGCCGGTGGCAGCGACGATGTATACGTATTCGGGACAGGCGCTGAGGGAGGCGTCTGGTACCGCCACTGGGACGGAGTGGCTTGGGGCGACTGGACAGGCCTGGGCGCCGTCAACTAGCGGTCAACTCCTCCGCGGACACACAATGCGGCCGGCTCTGCGTTTGGACCCCCATGGCAAATAGCAGCGCCTCGTGTCACCTGCCTTCGAGTCCCTGTCCACGTGCACGAACCCGGAATGTGGTTCCCGCAGCCACCGTCTATGACCGTCTATACAGCGTGAGCACGCCTCGATAAGCTTTCTCAAACGCCGTGGGCTGCTCGAATCACTAATCCGCTAGAATACCTCCCAAACCCTGCCATGGCCCAAAGCTAACGGCGTCCCTGTGCCGGTACCACAAGCCGCTGTCCCCTCCCAGTCCAAAGACATACACGTCGTTGGATCCAGGAGCCGCAGCGCTCGGCTTTCCGGCCAGTATGCCGCCCAGGGCTTGCCAGCCACCCCAGCTGCCGCCACTGAAGCGTCGGTACCAGAGGCCGCCGCCAGCATCAGGGCCGAAGACGTAGACGTCCCCCCCGGCCGCCACAGCCGACGGGGAGCTACTGAGGATACCGCCCAACCCTGACCACGCCTCCCAGCTCGTCCCGTTCCAGTGACGGTACCAGTAGCCCCCACCGGCGTCGCGCCCGAATACATACAGGTCGTTGCTTGCCGTCGCCGCCCCACTGACCTGCCCACTCAGTATGCCGCCCAGGGCTTGCCAGCCACCCCAGCTGCCGCCACTGTGGCGTTGGTACCAGACGCCGCCGCCAGCATCAAGGCCGAAGACGTAGACGTCCCCCCCAGCCGCCACAGCCGACGGGGAGCTACTGAGGATACCGCCCAACCCTGACCAGGCCTCCCAGCTCGTCCCGTTCCAGTGACGGTTCCAGTAGCCCCCACCGGCGTCGCGCCCGAATACATACACGTCGTTGTCTGCCGTCGCCGCCCCACTGACCTGCCCACTCAGTATGCCGCCCAGGGCTTGCCAGCCACCCCA
>Ga0315274_10013937_pt1 | contig 11420 bp, 8 predicted proteins | sample YL17G02_20_MG_FD_203700 | JGI IMG/M metagenome (GOLD analysis project Ga0315274, IMG submission 203700) | Sediment microbial communities from Yellowstone Lake, YNP, Wyoming, USA - YL17G02_20 | ecosystem: Environmental > Aquatic > Freshwater > Lake > Sediment | place: USA: Wyoming | collected...
GAGCCAGTACACGGCCGACACGCTCATCGTCGAGCAGCGCATGCTTTCGGCTCCCGCCTCCATCGCTTCCATCCCGGCCGCGGCCGATCAGGAGGACTTCGTGTCGATGGGCATGAACACCGCGCTTAAGAACGGCCAGATCCTCGACAATGCCTACGGCGTGCTGGGGATCGAGTTCATGGCCGCTGCCCAGGCCCTCGACTTTCGCGAGTTCCAGCCCGGACGTGGTGTGCAAGCGGCGCGGGCCGTCATCCGGCAGGTTGTCCCGCACCTTGAAGAAGATCGGCCGCTGTATGTGGACCACATGCACATGAAGGAGTTGGTTCGCGCCGGCACGATCCTCGAGGAGGTCGAGCGGGTGGTGGGGGGATGGGGGTAAGCCGGCCGACAGCCTCCCGACCTATCCCCTGCACACGATCGTCGAGCCGCCGCAGGGAACGCTCGCCCGCTGAGGCCACCGGAACGGCGCAGCCCGGGAGGGCTCACGCCCGCACCCCGCACAGCCTGCACCCGCCGGTTTCAAGATCGCCGCGCTTCGTGTGTCCCCGCGCACGAAGGAAGGAGCCTGGGGCGTGACCTCGGACCCGATTCGAGACGGGGAGTGACGACCAACCCCCCCGGCCCCCCAACTGAAACGGTCCTGGCCGACGCGCTTCGGCACAGCAGAGACCGGCAACTGCCCGATCACGAGAATGCACGAGGCGAACCGAGGCTCACGAGGCCTCGGTTCTTCGCGTGGGTCGCGGGGCCTCGACTCGCCCGTCCCCCCGGCCTGTGGTCCGAGGGCGGGCCAGCGTACGGGCTGTGAACCACCGGCCTGCGCAACTCGCGGCCTCAGGAGCGCCGGGTCCTTTGCGCAACGCGAGCCGTCACAGAATCTTCGCGATGCAGGTCTTCTCCGCGGTCATCCTCACAAATGCGCCTTCTGGGGACAGCTCTCGTCTGACAAAGCGTTCCGTCCTCCGGTAGCCGCAGGCCCCTGCCGCTCGCGTAGAAGATCCTTGCCCCCTAGGTCAAAACCAAAGGTGAGCTTCAAAGCCTCGGGGGCACAAATCGTGATGCAGGTCCGACACAGGCTGCATTCGGTCGAAAGGACACGCTGGCGGCTGGGGAGGTACTCCGGGATACGAACGTCCATCGGGCACATCTTGACCCAGGCCCCGCAGTCGTTGCCCCTCGTGGCCTCGCCGCCGATCTTGAGGAGAGAGAAGCGCGAGGTGATCTTGAGCGGGACGATGACCGGGCACAGGTATTTGCAGAAGGCGCGGTTGTCGAGCAGGGCGTGGGCCAGAGCAATGCCCACCGCGTAGCAGGTCAGGTTGCCGATAATGAACCAGGCCACGGCTGTCGGACCCGCGGCGCCTTCGCGGAAGCCGAAGACCAGCAACTGCACCAGGCCAACGCTGAGCGCGAGGTGCAGGTAGCAGAGAGAGCCCCAGTGCCCGGGCAGGCGCCCACTCGGCCGACTGAAGGGCAAGAGGTCGAGCACCATGACCGTCCAGCACGCCCAGCCGCACCACAGCCGACCAAAGAGCAGCGGGCCGGAGGCGGACATCGGCCGCCGAGAGCCTCCCTTGACAGCCCTGCGTGCGGTGATATGATTAGTTAGACTAACTATTGGATTATGCCGATGCCCACCGACGATCGCCTGTTGGCCCGCCAACTGCTCAGCATCCTGCCGCTCCTCATGCGCGCCATGGCCGCCGACATGCGCCGCCAGGGCTGCGCCTTGCCGCCCACCCACTTTGCCCTGCCGGCCATGCTTTCCCGCCGCCCGCGCACCATGGGCGAGCTGGCGGAGCGCATGGGCGTCAGCGCGCCTACCATGTCCAACCTGATCGCAACCCTCGCCGAACGCGGCTGGGTGGTGCGCCGCCAGGATCCCGACGACCGGCGGGTAACCCTCATCGAACTAACCGCCTTCGGCCGGCGCTCGCTCCAGCGCCACCAGGTGCTCGCTGAGCAACGCGTGGCGCGGCTCCTCGCGGCCCTGCCGCCCGCCAAACGCCAGGACCTGCTTTCGGGCCTGACCGCCCTGCGGGAGGCCGTCGAAACCAGGTCCCCGCGCAGCGAAAGCCAGGCCCCGCTCGCGGCCCTGCCCGCCCGGCCGCGCCTCACGCGCGCCTGACATCCCTGCTTCGCGCGCGACCTCCATCTGACAAGGAATGACGGAATGAATAAAAGATCCACCCAACGTGCACGCCGCGGCCGCTCCGGAATCGAGATGAAAAGCCTGGGACGCCTCGTCCGTTACCTTACGCGCTACCCGCGCCAGGCGGCCCTGCCCTACGTGTTCCTCGTCGTGGCCTCGCTTTCACAGCTGGCCGTGCCGCGCATGGTGCGCAACATCATCGACGCCGTGACCTCGGGCGTCATCGCGCAAAGCGCACTCTCCAACCTCGCCCGTGTCCCCGCGGCCATCCTGCCCTTGGCGCTGCCTAAGATCCTGGCCGCGCTCGGCCTGCCGGCCGGCTGGACGCTCGACCGGCTCACCGCGGAGATGACCCAGCGTCAAACCGATGCGCCCTCGGCCCTGCTCACCGCAGCCCTCTCGATCCTGGGCTTCGCTGCGCTGCGTGGCGTGTTCTCCTTCCTGCAGGTCTACTGGGCGGAGCGCAATTCGCAGAACGTGGCCTTCGAGTTACGCAATGACTTGTTTGCCAAGATCCAGCACCTGTCGTTCTCCTATCACGACCGCCACCAGACCGGGCAACTCATGATCCGCGCCACCGACGACGTGGAGAAGGTGCGCATATTCATCGGCCAGGGCGTAGTGCAGCTGGTGAGCGCCTTCGTCTTGATCGCGGGCACCCTGATCATCCTCTTCACGACCAACCTGCGCCTGGCCTTCGTCACCCTGCCCATCCTGCCGATCGCCCTGGTCATGTTCGTCATCTTCGCCGGGCTCAGCCAGCCGCTCTTCTCTCGCGTTCAGGCGCGCCTCTCGGCGCTCAACACCACCCTGCAGGAGAACCTGGCCGGCATCCGCGTGGTCAAGGCCTTCGCCCGCGAGCGCGAGGAGCAGGCCAAGTTCCACGGCCAGGCCGGGGCACTGATGAACCAAGCCATCGGGGTGGCGCGCCTCTTTACCTTCCTCTTCCCGCTGGTCTTCTTCATCGCTAACCTGGGCCAGGCCGCCATTCTCTTCTTCGGCGGGCAACAGATTATCGGCGGGACCCTGACCCTGGGGGAGTGGCAGGAGTTCAGCCTGTACCTGATGTACCTGTTCATGCCCATCGCCATGTTCGGCATGATCATCACCCAGATGGGCCAGGCGGCCGCCTCCGCGCACCGTATTGTCGAGATCCTCGACGCGCAGAGTGACGTGCGCGATGCGCCCGATGCGCGGCCGCTCCCGGCGGTGGAGGGCCGCGTGCAATTCGAGCGCGTGACCTTCCGCTATTTCGGCGGCGGCGCGCCGGTTCTGAAAGAGGTGAGCTTCGAGGCGCTGCCGGGTCAGACCATCGCCCTGCTGGGCGCCACCGGCTCGGGCAAGACGACCATCATCAACCTGCTGCCGCGCTTCTACGATCCGAGCGAGGGGCGCATCACTATCGACGGCCACGACTTGCGCTCGGTCATGCTCGAGTCACTGCGCGCGCAAATCGGCATCGTGCTGCAAGATACCACTCTCTTTGCCGGCACCATCCGCGACAACATCGCCTTCGGCCGGCCGGAGGCCTCGCTGGCGCAGGTCACCGCGGCCGCGCGGGCCGCGGCCGCGCACGACTTCATCAGCGCCTTCCCCCAGGGCTACGCCACGCCGGTCGGTGAGCGTGGGGTGACGCTCTCGGGCGGGGAGAAGCAGCGCATTGCCATCGCCCGCGCGCTGCTCCTGGAGCCGCGCATCCTCATCCTCGACGACTCAACCTCCAGCGTCGACATGGCCACCGAAGCTCAGATCCAACAGGCGCTCAGCCATCTTATGCGCGGTCGCACCAGCTTCGTCATCGCCCAGCGCATCTCGACCGTGGTCAACGCGGATCAGATCCTGGTGCTGGAGCGCGGCGAGATCGTCGCCCGCGGCACGCATGCCGACCTGATGGAGGAGAGCGCCGTCTACGCCGAAATCTACAACTCGCAGCTCGTGGGCGAAGCGCCGGCCGGGCAGGGCGCCCTGAGCCCCGCCGCCGCACCCGCCTGAGGCCTGGCCTCCAAGAGGAGATAGAACCCATGATGGGACCGATGGGCGGGCCGCACCGCGCCCGCATGCTTGAACAAGAAGTGCTCAAACCCCAAAACGTCAGCCGGACGCTGGCCCGCTTCGGGCGCTACTTCCGCCCGTACTGGCCGGCCCTGGTCGTCGTCGCATTGCTGGTTGTGGGATCCACCTGGACCCAGGTCACGACCCCTGATCTCACCGGGCAGGTCGTGGACTGCTACCTCGCGCCCTCGGCGGGCGGCGCGCTGGCCGGCCTGAGGCTGCCCGGCGCTGCGCCCTCAGCCAGCTCCGCCAGCAACTGCTGGTTTGCGCGCGACGCGAGCCAGCTCACCTTCACCCAGCGCACGCTGAAAGCCGCCTTCAGCCTGGGCGGATTCCCGGCGCCGGCCGCCAGCCCCTCCGACATGACCACCGCCGACCGTCTGGCCGGGCTGGGGCGAATTATCGGGCTGATCCTTTCGCTGTACATGGCGGGCGCCCTGCTCACCGGGCTGACCTTCTTCGCGATGAGCTGGGCCGGCCAGCACGTGCTGCGCGCCATGCGGGTGGACGTCTTCCGCCAGCTGCACCGTCTCTCGCTCAGCTACTATGCCGAGCACGAGGCGGGGGATCTCATGAGCCGCATCACCAACGATGCCACCGCCGTCGAGCAGGCGCTTTCCTTCGCCCTGGTCAACGTGCTCTCGGGCATCCTGCTCCTGGTGTGGGTGGCCTACACCATGTTCACCCGCAGCCTGGCGATGGCGCTCCTCTCGATGGCCGTGTCGCCCTTCATGCTGATCGCCACCCTGTGGTTCTCCTCCCAAGCGCGGGCCGCTTTCCGCACCTCGCGCCAGGAGATGGGCAGCGTCAACGCGGAACTCGAGGAAACCATCGCCGCGGTGCGCGAGGTGCAGGCCTTCAATCGCGAGGACGAGAATATCCAAAGCTTCCGCGCCACCAACGCCGCCAACCGCGACGCCAACATCCGCGCGGTGGCTTTCACCTCGGCCCTGGCGCCCGCGCTGGAGGCCCTCGGCTATCTTGCCCTGGCCCTCGTGACCGGCGTGGGCGGGTTGTATCTAATGCGCGGGCAGACCTTGTTCGGCACCGCCCTCTCGCTGGGCCTGGTGATCACCTTCCTGGGCTACGTGCAACGCTTCAACCAGCCCATTCAGCAAGTGGCCATGCTGTGGACCAACGTGCAGAACGCGATCGCCGGCGGCGAACGTATCTTCTCACTCCTAGATGAGGTGCCAGCCGTGCTCGACAAACCGGGCGCGCAGGAGATGCCGCCCATCCGCGGGCACGTCGAGTTCCGCCAGGCCTCGGCCGCTTACGAGAAGGGCGTGCCAGTGCTCAATGCGGTCAGCTTCGAAGCTCGCCCCGGGCAGACAATTGCCATCGTCGGTCCGACGGGCGCCGGCAAGACGACCATCATCAACCTGATCCCGCGCTTCTACGACGTGACCGGCGGGTCGGTCGTGATCGACGGCCTGGACGTGCGCGAGGTGAGGACCGAAAGCCTGCGCCGCCAGATCGGCCTGGTGCTGCAAGACACGTTCCTCTTCAGCACCTCGGTCATCGAGAACATCCGCTTCGGGCGCCCGAGCGCGAGCGACGAAGAGGTGCTGGCCGCGGCGCGCCTGGCGCACGCCGACAGTTTCATCGAGCGCCTGCCCGAGAAGTACCAGACCGTGCTGGGCGAGCGCGGCAGCGGCCTCTCGCAGGGGCAGCGCCAACTTATCGCCATCGCCCGCGCGGCGCTGGCGGACCCGCGCATCCTTATCCTGGATGAAGCCACCTCCTCGGTCGACACGCGCACCGAGCGCCTGATCCAGAAGGCTTTCGACACGCTGCTGCGCGGCCGCACCAGCTTCGTCATTGCCCACCGCCTGAGCACGGTGCGCAACGCGGATGTGGTGTTGGTGCTCGATCACGGCGACATCGTCGAGCGCGGCAAGTTCGAGGAACTCCTGGCGCGCAAGGGGTTCTTCTACTCGCTGTATATGTCGCAGTTCCGGCGCGAGGCGCCGGCCGAGGAGATGCCTTCCGGCGGCGATGGTCACGTGCGAGGCGCTCCGGTTCACGCTTGAGATGGGGGAGCGCTACCCTTCGTGGACGCGAGAACCGCCGAGCACATGCTCGGCGGTTTCTTAATCGGATCCTACCCGGCAAGTCCAACCCTGCGCGCCAAGTGACCCATCGGACGATTCGCCCACTGGACAACGACGGTCGCGGGCGCGGGCAGACCTCCCCCCCGGCGCACCCATCCCCGGCGGTTTTGCAACACCCGACAGTTCGAGGGGGCCGGCCGTGGTCCTTCGCCGACAGGCAGCCGCTAAGGTCGTGTTACAGTTGGTTCTGGCTTCCTTCTCGTGCGGGCCAGCCCGAGGCTACCCAATGGGTCACATCTTCGGACGACGACATGGACCATGGCAAGAGACCTGACCTACCGGGTGAGCCGGGCGATAGTGCATCTCTACGTCCGCGCGATGTTGCAGCTCGATGTCGTGTGGAAATACCCTCCACCCGAGGGCCCGGTGATCCTCGTCGCCAACCATCCCAGTTGCACGGATCCCTTCCTGCTCCCGTTGATGTTCCACCGACCGATCCGTTTGCTCATCACTCAGAATGCCTTTGAGGTCCCCGGGGTTGGCTCGTTCCTGCGCCACTTGGGACACGTGCCCGTGGTGCGGCGTGAAGGGCTGCCCGCCCTGGATGCCGCTCGCAAGTTGCTGGAGGCGGGCGGCTCGGTCGCGCTCTTCCCCGAAGGCCGACTGAGTCCGCGCCGGGGCGGCTTCCGTGCACCACGCACGGGTGCGGCACGCCTGGCAATTCTCACCGGCGTGCCGGTCGTCCCCATCGGCATTCACCTGCTGCGCACGAAGAACTATGGCATTGTCTCAACGGTGACTGGCAAACGCACGGTTGGCTACTGGTACCTGCGTGGGCCTTATCATGTCACGATCGGGGCTGCGCTGACTTACAAGGGCGACGTCACGCACGAAGCCAAGGTTGGCGAAGTGTCTCTCGCGATCATGCGGCAGATCGTCGAGTTGGCCGTTGAGAGTGAACAAAGGCTGAAACCCGAACCGCGTCTTGCGCCTGTGGCGCCGAGCTGACCTGCCCGGCCAACCGGCGTGCGGCCGCCCGGCGCGGGGCGAGAGTTTAGTCTGTGAGGATGGCGGCGCACGACAGCACGCAGGTGAGCACAGGGTGTTGTCTCGCTCCGCGCGGGGGAAGCGATCGGACTCCAAGGCACGTGTCCTCTTTAGTTCGCGTGAGCCGCCCCATCTGAACCCTATCCTGAAGAGAGCACAGCATGCCTTACGCTTTCCCTCACGCGAGCGGTATCCGCACGAGTCCCGCGCGCGGCACACGCACGTGCCCGCATGCCGCCCCTGCGAGTCGACAGCCCACAGTCCCCCAGCAGGCACACACCAACACAAAAGGCGCCGGGCAAGACCCCGGCGCCTTTCTCATTCCGCTCGCACGCTTACCTCAGCCTCGTGCGCAGCGTCGCCCACGTGAGCCCGAGGCCCGCCGAGAGTGCCACCCACCACAGCAGGCTGGCTTCGACGCCAGCGGCCCCACCCAGCCATGCGCCCGGCGCGAGGTGCGTGACGAATACACCTTCCATGACCTCGCCCCCGACCGGCAGCGAGAAGACCGCGCCCTGAATGAACACCCACACCAGCCGCGCGGCGATGGGCACCCACAACGTTCCGCTCGAGAGCGCAAGCGCGCCCAGGATCAACCCGGCCAGGAGTGCGTTGACGGCGCCCAGCAGCGTCGGCGCGCCCAGCGCGGTGCGGTAGACCGCATACAGCATGGCGGCGATGAGCACCGCCGCGCGCGGGCTCAGCGCGCGTGAGAGGGTCGTGCGGATGTAGCCGCGGAAGGCAAGCTCCTCCGCCAGAACCAGGCCGAGCAGCAGCAGCAGGTTGCCCCCCAGATCCAGCAGCAGGTCGCCCCATCCCTCGGCCGCCACGGCCGAGCCGCTCACCGCGAGTGCGCTGCTCCATCGGGCACTGCCGAGTGCCGCCAGAACAAGCAGCCCGCTCACGAGGCTGGCCGCCGCAAGCAAGCGCCCGTTGCCCGCGCGCCACGTCAGGCCGAGGTCCTTCACCCGTGCACCTCGCTCGAAGAGACGCAGCGCCACCCAGCTGAAGATCAGCACCGCAATCAGATAGAGCAGCATGGCCGCGGCATGCAGGAAGAGGATCGAGTCTTCCATGTGCAGGCCAATCTCGCGCAAGCCATCGCCCAGGATGGCCCGCGCGAAAAGGAAGTAGCCCAGGCCCACCGGCAGCCCCACCGCCAGCACCGCCAGGCCGCAGGCGATGGTGAACCCCGTGGCCCGCGTGAGCGCGCCGAGCGCGTCACGATTGAGAGAGCCCGTGGCGGGTGTGGTCGTGGTCATGGGGTACCTCCCTAGTCGTCGCCCTGCGGGCTGTTGGAATCGTGGCATCCGCCGCCCGTGCACGAAGTCTGGGCATAGCGCGCCGGGTGACAATTCGAGCAGCCGAGCGAATGCTCGCCGCCGGGAATATGCTCGCCCACCCCGGGGTGGCTGAAGGTCGAGGGGCGGAAGGCTTTGGTGGTGTGGCAGCGCGTGCAATTGACCGACATCCCCAGATGCGTGCCGGGCGGAGTGTGGCAGTTCACGCAGGCCGTCGACAGCCCGGCGAAGACGCCGCTCGTATGGCAGCCCGTGCAGACGAGGGTCACGTGAGCCCCCGTCAGCGGGAACGTGGAGTGGTCGAAGTGGGCTGGCGTCCAGCCCTCGGGCGTGTGGCACTCGGCACAGCCGCTGACGACACCCGCTTTGTGATCCGTCGGAACCTTATGGCAGTTTTCGCACAAAGGCGAGGTGCCCTGGAAACGCTCGCCCGGATGGCAGCCCGCGCAGGCCAGCCCTTGATGCTTGCCGGTGAGAGAGAAGGCGGCGTGGTCGAAGGCGGCCGGCTTCCACCCCAGCGGGCTGTGACAGTGAATGCAGCCGGTGGTGATGCCTGCCACGTGGCCCGCGGGGATCGGGTGGCAGCTCTCGCAGGCCGGGCTCTGCAGCTTGTAGGTCCCATCCACATGACACTGCGAGCAGTTGAGCGTGGCGTGCGCGCCGACCATGGGGAAGCCGGTGTGCGCCTGGTGGCACGAGTCGCACTGGTCGCGCGGCATGACCCGCGGCTGGCCCACCTCGGCATGCACGATGCGCGAGTGGCACTCGGCGCACAGCACGTTGGCGGCCGCATGCACATCGTGGCGCACCTCGATCGCCCGGTCGGGCAGCCCGCGGGCATCCGCGTGGCAACGTAGACACTGATCATTCTTGACGCGCACGATGATGCGGATGGGAACCGGATAGGTACCGGAGAAGTGGGCCACCACCTGCTCTGCGCCGCGCACTTTCTCTTCAATGAAGCCGCGCACCCCCGGTTCGGCGTGGCAATCCAGGCAGCGCGCCGCCTGGCCGTGGCTGGAGGACTGCCAGGAGGCGTAGTGGAAGTTCATCTCGTGGCAGGAGTTGCAAAACCACGGCTGGGAGTTGACCCACTGCAGGCCTGCGCCCCCCAGGATCAGGACGGCAAAGAGAATGAGGGCAACGACCGCGGCGATCCGCCAACGAGAGTTCATGGGTCCTTGGGGCGAGGCGCGAAGGGTGGCTTGTGGCCTAGATTGTATGTCCGTACGCAGCACACCGCAAACCAAGATGCCTCGCGAGCGCGGGCGGGTTGCCCGCTGGAGGGACTTGGCCTAGACTCAGAGCGCCAGCCGGGTGGTCGGCCTCCCGCCTCCATCACCCACCTCCGACCATTGCCGCTCTCCGGGCAGCGCAGCCTGCATCAAAACAAGGAGACGCCCGTGCAAGCCCAACCGCAACCATCCAAGAAATCCGGCCATGGCACGCCGGCGATCCTCGCCATGGCCTGCCTCGGCTAGGTCCTCTTGTGCGTCTGTGCCTGTGTTGTGATTGCGCTGTGTGTACCATCGTGGGTGAGGACCCTCGGCATTCCGGGGTTGCAGGGCCCCCCCCGCAATATCTCCCCTCGACACCAGGCGGCGCATTGGACTCCGGCACTGGCGGCGCCCTCGAATTGCAGCAGGGGCCGGCCTCCGGGAGCCTGGCACTGGAGGCCAGCGGCGGCACGGAGGCACAACCCTTCGGGCCGATTATGGGGATCGATGTTACCAACTACGACGATGAGGTGATCCGCGTGGAGGTGCCGTGCGGAACGATCCTCCTGCCATAAGACCCGGACCAGCAGCGGCTGATGGTGGTGCAACCCGCGGGCGTCCCTGTCGATCCTGGCGAGACCGCCGACCTGACCGCCCGTGTCGTGTGCATCCACTCCGGCAAAGCTGTGCCGGAGGCTCTTTCGGTGTACGACCTCGGCCAGCTGGCGGAGGGAAATCTCGCCAAGTTCGCCGCCTGCGTGTGCCAGGAGAGCCTCAGTCGAAGCGTGAGCCCTCTCACCGGGTGGCAACCTGCAACTCGCCGCCGGGATGGTTGCGGACGATGCAAGCCTGGATGACCTGCTCGGCCAGGGCGCGGAGGCGGGCGGTGCCTAGGGCCTTCTCTTCGGCGGCGAGTTTGCGGATCCGGTGCAGGGCGTGCTTGACCTGGTCACCAAACCGGCGCTGGAGGGGCGGGACCGCTACGGGTTGAGGCCGGGCGGCTAGCCCCACAAGGCCGCCGGCCTTTACTGTTCCATCGCCCGGCACACGTGCCGGTGCGCCGTTGCCGGCTCACACCACGCACCGTGTGTCGAACCCGCGCGTTCCGGGATGGCCTGCAAGGCGCCTCGCGCGCGGAGGCCGGCCTGCCGCGACGGTCAGCAAGAGCCCAAGGGCAGGAGGAGGGTGTTCTTCGCGTGCCCTAAGCTGTTCTGACATATTGGGAATAGCCGCGACATCACGACGACAATGAGTGAGCCAAACCAGCACGCGCGGCGACGGCGCCTTGGTGGACACCCTGCGCTCCACAACGGCCTCTTGGGTTCCGCCCAGGGTTGGCAAGCCAGGCGAGTCTCGCGCACACTTGGGCAGCACTCCCGCACCGGCCGCGGACTCGGCCCCTGGCGTGGCTTCTATCGTCTGGCCGAGATCCCCATCCGGTCCCGCCCAGAGGTGGATGCCGCCTGGGTGAAGTTCGCACCCGAGCGCCCTGTATGGCCTGGCACCCATCGGGCTCCGCGGCGAGTGCGATAACAGCCATACGGCGCCGGTAGCGCCGCAGGAGGAGAAAACGGATGCCCCGGGTTACCCTGGCTCA
>Ga0315274_10013939_pt1 | contig 11419 bp, 11 predicted proteins | sample YL17G02_20_MG_FD_203700 | JGI IMG/M metagenome (GOLD analysis project Ga0315274, IMG submission 203700) | Sediment microbial communities from Yellowstone Lake, YNP, Wyoming, USA - YL17G02_20 | ecosystem: Environmental > Aquatic > Freshwater > Lake > Sediment | place: USA: Wyoming | collected...
CTTCCCGCCGTGAAGACCCTCGGCAGCACCACGGTGATTTGCACGGACAAGACGGGAACCCTTACGCAGAACCAGATGACGGTGCGCCGCGTCCTGGCAGGAGGGGAGGTCTTCGATGTCACGGGTTCCGGGTACGCTCCTGCAGGCGAGATCCGGGCCCGGGGTGCCGTGAGCGACCCTGCTGGTTTCTCTCCCCTGCCCGAGTGCCTGCGCTGCGGAGTGCTGTGCAGCGACGCGGAGCTTTCCGAGTCCGGGGGGCTGTGGCGCGTTCAGGGTGACCCCACTGAAGGGGCGCTCGTTGCCTCAGCCCTCAAGGGGGGGCTCACGTCCGCGGAGGCGAGGTCAGCTTTTCCCCGCCTGGATGCCATCCCTTTCGAGTCCGAGCGCCAATACATGGCCACCCTCCACGACCAGGGTCCGCAGAAGCCCCGGGTGGTGTACCTCAAGGGGTCCGTGGAAAGCATCCTCGGCCGCTGCGGGTCGGCCCTCGGCACGCACGGAGAAACCGCCCTGGACTCGGCGGCTGTCATGCGTGAGACGGACGTGATGGCGGCAGAAGGCCTGCGGGTGCTCGCCTTTGCCCGCACCGAGTTGCCGGCCGGCCGAAATGACCTTCGCCCCGAGGACGCGGCGCAGGGGCTGGTCTTCATCGGCCTGCAGGGAATGATGGACCCCCCGCGACCGGAAGCTGCGGCCGCGGTTGCGGCCTGCCAGCGTGCGGGCATCCGGGTGAAGATGATTACCGGTGACCACGCGGTAACCGCCGCTTCGATTGCACGGCAAATCGGGATTGCCGGGTCCGGGGGGTCCGGGACGGAGCCCGCGGTCCTCACGAGCAGGGAGCTCGCGCAGTTGTCTGATCGGGAGCTTATCGAGAAAGCCGAGGACACGGCGGTCTTCGCGCGCGTGAGCCCGGAGGACAAACTGCGCCTGGTGCAGGCCCTCCAGGCCAGGGGCAACGTGGTGGCCATGACAGGGGACGGTGTGAACGATGCCCCCGCGCTCCGCACCGCGGATATCGGTGTGGCCATGGCGCTGGGCGGGACGGAGGTTGCCCGCGAGGCCGCGGATATGATCCTGACGGATGACAACTTTGCCTCCATCGAGGCCGCCGTGGAGGAGGGGCGCGGAGTCTTCGACAACCTGCGCAAGTTCATTGTCTGGACCCTGCCGACAAACATCGGGGAGGCCATGGTCATCCTGGCTGCAATTTTCCTGGGGATCGCGCTGCCCATCCTGCCCGTGCAGATACTGTGGATCAACATGGCCACCGCGATCTTCCTGGGCATGTCTCTCGCCTTCGAACCAAAGGAGAGGGGCCTCATGGACCGGCCGCCCGGCGACCCCCGCGCGCGGCTCCTGGACTCCGCGCTGTTGCAGCGGATCGTCCTTGTGGCGGCCCTGCTGGCCGGGGGTGCATTCGGCATCTACGAGTGGGAGCTGGCAGGCGGCGCCACGCAGGCCCAGGCGAGGACTGCGGCGGTGGCCATGATTGTCATCGGCGAGCTGTTCTACCTGCTGAACTGTCGCTCGTTCAGCCTGTCTTTTCTCTCCGTGGGGGTTTTCTCCAACCCGCTGGTCTGGCTTGGCTCGGCTCTCATGGTCGGCGCGCAGCTCGTCTTCACCTACCTGCCCCTGTTCAACAGGCTGTTCGAGACAGAGCCGATGCGGATCGAGGCGTGGGGATTCGTGGTGGGCTTGGCCGTCGTGATTTTCCTTGTCGTGGGCATGGAGAAGTGGATCAGGGCACGCGTCATTTCTCGAGCGGGGCCGCAGGCGGCTGCCTCGGCGTGACGGCGTCGACCTTTCCCCGCAGCTCCTGGATTCCGGCGACAGCCGCTTCAAGCGCCGCCTTGCATTGTGCGAGCTCGGACTCGGCGCGGCGTCGGGCCGTCACGTCCAGGACAAAGGTGATCTTCCTCGGGCGGTTGCGCTCGTCCAGGACGTAGGCCGCGTTGGCGAATATCCTGAGCGGGGTGCCGTCCTTGCGCACGACGTCCCACTCTCCGGCGAGCTCGTACTCCTTGCGCATGAACCTGTCGTGCAGCTCCTCCATTGCCTGGCGGCCCTCGGGAGGCACCACGATCACGAATGGACCGCCGACCAGCTCCTCCCAGGTGTAGCCGTATATCCGGCAGTAGGCAGGGTTCACGTACTCGAAGATCCTCTGCTCGTTGGTGATGCAGATCCCCACGGGGGCTTTCTCCACCACGTCGAGCATCGCCTTCTGCTCCGTCAGGTAGCTGATGCGGGAGAACTTCTCCACGAGACGGTCGAAGGCGAGGTCGCTCGACGCCGGCGCGGCGGGGCGCCGGAAGAGCCTGCTGAGAAAGGGCAGCCGCATGGGGTCCTCCTCGAGCTTGCCAGGTGCGATTGTCGAGCCTATAGTAGCACGAGTGAGTGACGCCAGGAATCCAGGCAGCTTCGACTCTTTTCGGGCCGAGCAGGAGTTCGAGCGGGCGGTTCGCGGGGGCCAGGTCGGTGCCATGGTCGCGCTCCTGCAGGGAAAGGGGACGATGCCATCCCTTGAAGAGGTGAAGGCCATCCTTCGCCCGTCCGGAGAAGTGTACCGGAGCCTGCAGAGCGTGCCGACGGCCAGGATCGCGGGCAGCGAGGGACGGCACGCTGATTTCGACCGCCGCTTCCGCCCGCGCACGCGCCACACGCGGCGCCGGTGGATGAGCATCTTCACCGCGGGGTGACGTTCATTGACGCGGAAGTGACGAGCCTTTCCAGCCAGATCGCGCTGAGCGCCGGGATGAGCACGGACGCCATGAGGGAGGCGGTCATCCGGTGGGAACACGCGCGCTTTGCCGAGGCGCTGCTGGGGTCAGAAGAGGTGCCCGGCGCGGAGCTCGCGTTCACGGAAGTGGGCGGTTTCGACGAGGTGCTTCGGCACGTGGCCGGCCACCGCGAAGCCCTGCGCGCGGCCGGCCGGCCCGTCGCGGACCCCGTGGAAGTCGCCCGGTCCTGGTACACGAATGTCTATCTTCCCCTCGTGAGGGTGATACGGGACGCGGGCATCATGAAGGATCTCGAGGGGCGGACCACCGCGGACCTGTACCTCTGGGTGGTACGCAACTGGGACGAGTTCGCCCAGCGCATCGGGCAGTCCGGCTCCCGCGACCCGGCCCGTCGCAGGTTCCGCAGGTGGTTCCTGCGCGGACCGGGTTGAGTCCTCGGGGCAGCCCTCTTCCAATTTCACCATGGCAACCGTGAGCACAACAGGCACAGGCCGCGTTTCTCCTGCGGACATGGCATCCGCTGAGGCGCAGTTGGTCAGCTCATGCATTCCCCAGGGCGGCGGCGAAATCGTTGATGATTCTCGATCGCTCCGGCTCCGAGAGGTTCTGGTGTACGACAGCCAGAGCAGCAAGCGGGCCGAAGGCCTGGCCGAACTCTGAATCGTATTTGGCCTGGATCCGTGATGGCGGCGAAATTTGACAGGAGACGAGGAGGGCGAGTCGTGCCCCTCGGAGATGGTCCCGATTCGCGATGAGCCAGCTGCGGAGCGGGGGGCACAGTGACGCGGCCCACACCGGCTGAACGAGCACGACGAGCTTGACGCCTTCAAGCTCGACGCCCGTCTCAGCGATGGGCGTGGCCATCTTCATGGAAGCCTGGGCACCGGTACGCATGTAGCCGATGAAACCTTTCCTCTTGACCAGGTCCTTGATCTCGTGGACAGGCGCTTTGAGCCGTTCCCCGATTCGGGACGCGAGCTCCCTCGAGTGACCGTCCCTGGTGACGAAAAAGACGAGTGTCGCTGGTGCCACGTTTTTACCCCTGCTGAAAGTTGACTGCCACAGAGTGTACTCAATCTTCGGCGAACACGTCGATGGGTCCTCCGCGCGCTTGACGCACCCACACCCCGATGCGAGACTGTGCCCAACCGTATTGACCACGAGGTTTCCATGCAGCACGACGTCATCGTAGTTGGCGGTGGGGTAGCGGGTCTGACCGCGGCGGCCTACCTGGCTCGGGCCGGTGCCAGTGTTCTTCTCTGCGAGAAGGAAAAGAAGGTCGGCGGACTCGTCACGTCATTCGAACGACACGGCTTTGTCTTCGACGGTGGCATCCGGGCGATCGAGAACTCGGGAATCGTGACCCCGATGCTCAAGCAGCTGGGAATCAGTATTGAGTTCCTTGCGAGCACCGTGTCCGTCGGGATCGGTTCGGACGTGATCAGGGTTGCTTCCAAGGAGAGCCTCGCGGACTACCAGGCTCTGCTGGAAAGGCAGTTCCCGGAGAACAGGCCGGACATAGCCAGGATCATTGAAGAGGTGCGACGGGTCATCGGGTACATGGACGTCCTCTACGGGATCGACAACCCGCTGTTCCTCGATCTCATGAGCGACCCCCAGTACATATTCAGGACCATCCTGCCATGGCTGCTGCGCTACATCCTCACCATGCCGAAGGTCCGCACGTTGCTTCTCCCTGTCCACGAGCACCTCGCGAAACTGTCGGGCAACCCGGCGCTGATCGACATCATCGACCAGCATTTTTTCAAGGATACACCAGCCTATTTCGCCTTGAGCTATTTCACCCTCTATCTCGACTACCGCTACCCGAGAGGCGGGACGGGGACGCTCAGCAGGAAGCTGGAGGAATATGTTCTTGCGCACGGGGGCGAGATTCGAACGGAGGTGGAGATAGTCGGCGTCTCCCCGGGGAAACGGACGCTGCTCGACGCAAACGGCCAGGAGTACTTCTGGCGGAAACTCGTCTGGGCAGCAGACCTGAAGACGCTCTACCGCATCCTGGATACGGGATCGATTCGCAATGTGAAAGCGCGGAGGAGCGTGGAGGAGAGGCAGGCTGCGCTTGTCGGCAAAAGGGGCGGAGACTCGGTCTTCACCCTGTACCTCGCGCTGGACATCGACACGAGCTATTTCTCGCGCATCGCTACTGCGCATTTTTTCTACACGCCTTCGAAGACCGGGCTGTCGACCCTCGACCTTCGCGAGATCGCAGGAGATCCGTCGGCGGGCACGTACACGCGGGACAAGGCACGTATCGTCGCGTGGACCAGGCGCTTCTTCGAGCTGACCAGCTACGAGATTTCCTGCCCGGCCCTGCGCGACCCCGCGCTGGCCCCCCCGGGAAAGACAGGGCTCGTCGTCAGTACCCTGATGGAGCATTCCCTGCACAGGCATGTCCAGGAGATGGGCTGGCAGGAAGAATACGAGCAGCTGTGCGGCGAGTGCATCATCGAGGCGCTCGACTACGGCGTTTTCCCGGGGCTCAAGGGCTCGATCATCGAGTCCTTCACCTCCAGCCCCCTCACCCTGGAAAAGAGATCAGGCAACGCCGACGGTGCCATCACGGGCTGGGCCTTCACGAACAAGCCCATGCCCGCGGTTTCCAGCCTTCCCGCGATCACGAAGTCGATCCTGACCCCGATTCCCGACGTGTACCAGGCCGGGCAGTGGACGTACAGCCCTTCGGGCGTGCCGATATCGATTCTTACCGGGAAACTGGCCGCGGACAAGGCGATCAAGGACCTGGGCTGAGAGATCCCGGCGGCCGCACGTCCGCCGCTGGATCGCCCCCTTCACCCGGCATTACCCCTGTTTTTCCTGGTTGAGGCCGGCCAATGCGAGGCTCAGGTCCCAGGCGCGGCGTCCAAGTTCCCGGTCCAGCGCATGTGCGGCGGGTTTTTCCTCTACCGTCAGGTGGAAGAACCGGCCGCTGACGCCGGCCAGCTCTGGTGCGGCCGCAAGGTAGTACAGCGCCTCGCCGGAAATCACCGGGTCCTTGAGCATCAGCCAGATCACGGTGCGCTTGAAGACGCGGTAGAGAAGGCCGTTGTTGTTCCCGATGTTGGTGCGCACGTCCCCGGGATGCATCGCGTTGATGGTGACACCGGTTCCCGCCAGGCGGTCGGCGAGCTCCCACACGCTCAGGAGCTGCGCCGTCTTGGATGCCCCGTATCCCTTGAGCCCCGTGTAGTGACGCCGCTCCCAGCCGAGGTCATCGGGGTCGAAGCTGGAGAAACGATGGCCCTCCGAGTTCACCTGGATGATCCGCGAGGGTGCACTCTCCTTCATCCGGTCCAGAAGCAAATGCGTCAGCAGGAAGGGTGCGAGGTGGTTGACGCAGAAGACGGCTTCCAGTCCCGCGGGAGTCGTTGTGCGGGTCGTGGAATGGATGCCGACGCTGTTGATGAGGGCGTCGATGCGCGGGCAGGTTTCCAGGAGACGGCCGGCCGCGGCGCGCACCGAATCGAGGTCACGGAAATCGGCCGTGACGATGTCGCAGCGCACTCCATGGAGTGAGATTATTTCCCGGCGAATCGTCTCCGCCTTGTGGGGGTTGCGGCAGACCATTACGATTTCCGCCCCGGCACGGGCGAGGCGCTTGACCGCCTCGAGCCCGACCCCCGAGGTCGAACCGCTCACGACGCACACTTTGCCATGCATCGAGGCGTCGGTGGTCTTCTGCACGGCCCACCGGCTGGCGAGAAATTGCAGTTGCTCGGGGAGCTCACGCTTCATGGCGCCGCCCCTCCTTACCCGAACTTCTTTCGCATGAATCGCCGATAGGCGCGGTGGAAGTACGGGATCTCGTTGAAAATGTCGCCCCACAGGTCGTAGTAATCCCGCTGCTCGGCGATCCTGCCGTCCTCGTGGAGGGTGAGTTTCGTGCACCCGTAGATCGGCGTGCTGGGGAACTTCCGAAAGTTCATTGTCATCGTCCACTGCAGGAAGATGTCGTTGCCCTCCTGGACCACCGAATGGACGTCCATGTGCAACTGCTCGCAGCGTTCCGTGAGCCTTTCACACATCGCAATGAACTCGACCTTGCCCTCTATGCGCTGGATGGAATCCTGGAACACCACCTGGGGGTGGTAGTAGGGATAGATGTGCGACCAGTCGGGCTTGCCCTCTGTGTTGTAGCTCTTCGACCAAAGCGCAGCGACCGTGCCGACGTTCAGGGCTTGCCTGCCCTCTGCTTCTTTTTCTTGTGTGCTGTCTGCAGCTTCCATGTGCCTACCGTAGCATGATTCCGCGATAAGTCAACCCGCCGGTTTGCCAGTGCGGAGAGACGGGGCCTGTTGTACCTTTGGGCCACGATGCAGGGCACGTTTGTCGAGATGGCGTACGGGATCATGAGCAGCGCGATCTGCCACGGGTTCCAAATAAAGAACAGCGGCAGTAGGGCAAGCGCAAGCCAATGGGATAGCTCTGCGCGGCAGGTTTCCAGGACGAACTGCGCGCAGTAGCCAGGCGAACGCCCCGTCATCCGCCGCTTCCGGAAACCGAACCGGAATAATGCTGCGCCGTCAGGCAGCGCGCGTTTCCACGCATGCACGCGCAAAATCCGATCGTAGATCCTGCCGTCCTGTTCCCAGACGCGGGCTCTGAACAGTTTCCCGCGAGGATCGAACCGCGCCAGGGGGACTCGGCTGGAAAACGCCGCGACGCCAAGCTGGATCACGAGCCAGGCCCCCGCGTTGAGCAGGATGGCCCAGCCGGCTGGAAGGTCAGCAGGCGCCATGACGAGACCGCAAAGCCCTGATGTGATCACCACGCGCCATTCCCTGACCCTATGCCGGCGATTTATCCGGGTCAAGCCTGTACTCCACCCGCACCCCGTTGTATGCTCCCTGACAATGAATTCTAGCAGCGAGAACAGTACAGCTCTGGAGGTGCACGACCTTTGCAAGTCCTATAAGGGCCGTCCGGCCTTGCGAGGTGTGAGCTTCACCGTGTCCCGCGGAGAGGTCTTTGCGATTGTCGGCCCGAATGGCTCCGGGAAAACCACGACCGTGGAAATTCTGGAGGGGATCCGGCGGCACGACGGGGGCACCTTCCGGGTGCTCGGCGGCAGTCCGAGCGATCTGCGCGTACGCGAGTCAATTGGCGTGCAGCTCCAGGACGGCGAGGTCATGCAGAATCTGCGGCCCCTGGAGGTGCTCTCCCTATTCCGCTCTTTCTATCCCCGCGGCCTGGAGCCCCGCGAGGCGCTGGATCGGGTGTCACTCGACCCGCCGCGGCGGACACTGGTGCGCGAGCTTTCCGGTGGGCAGTGCAAGCGCCTGCTCGTTGCCCTCGCCATCGTCAACGACCCTGAGCTTGTGTTCTTGGACGAGCCGACAACGGGTCTCGACCCGGCCGTGCGACGGGACGTGTGGGAGATCATCCGGGATCTGCGGGGCCGGGGCAAGACCGTGGTGCTCACCACGCACTACCTGGAAGAGGCCGAGCGGCTGTCCGATCGCGTGGCTATCCTGGACCAGGGAGAGATCGCCGCGCTTGACTCACCCGCCGCGCTGGTAGGGAACTCGGGTCTTGCCGGCACTATCGTTTTCACCTTCGAAACCGAGGTGCCCGGCCTGGCAGAGCGGGTCGCCGCGCTTTTCCCCGGCGCGGCAGCCAACGGGACGGGCGCGCGTGTGTCCAGCGTGCGGATCGAGGACGACCTGCACAGAATATTCGAGCTTGGACGGTCCGCCGGCACGTCGGTGCGGGATCTCGCCGTGCACGCGCCCACTCTTGAGGACGTGTACCTGTCCCACACGGGCCGTGCATGGCCCGGCGAAGAGTCCGCGGCGGAGTTGCGCTGATGGCGAGCGGATTGCGAGTGGTCGGGAAAATAACCGGGTCCTTGCTGCGCGATGAAATTCGCTCGCCGGCAGGGATGTTCTGGATGCTTCTTTTCCCGGCGTTCCTGTTCGTCCTCTTTGGCTTCCTGTTTGGCGCAAGTGAGATCCGCGCCAAGTCTTTTCGCGTGGGTGTCGACCGAACGCTGGAGTTTTCCAGCGAGACCTCGGCCTCCGTTCTGCGCAAGGCTCTCACGGCGAGCCCGATCATTGAGATTGCCTGGACTGACGAAGCGTTGGGCCGCCGGCTGCTCGCCGAAGGCCAGCTCTACGCGCTTGTCACCCGGTCCGCAGGGGAGGGGACCTACACGGTCCTCATCACAGAAAAAGACAAGCCATTCGGTACTGTGCTTTCCTCGGTTCTGGAGCGCGCGAGCGTGGATTCAGTGCGAAAGCTGTTCCGAGGGTCTTCGCCCTTCGACTACCGCATGGAGGTGCTCGCGGTGGACGGCCGTCCCCTCACATATCTCTACTTTCTATTCGCGGGGACCCTCGGTCTGTCGGTAATGCTGAACTGCTTTTTCGCAATTCCTCAGACCATCATCGGCTACCGTCGTCAGGGTTTCTTGAAGCGCTTTGCATGCACGCCCCTGTCGCGCATGCACTTCACTCTGGGTCTCGTGTTGCAGCGCGTCGTCATCGGGCTTGTACAGATCGGCCTGCTCACTGTTACCGGGGCCCTGGTGTTCGGCCTTCGCTTCGCCGCCGCGCCTTTGTCCTTCCTACCCGTCTTCCTGGTGGGAACCGCGGCATTTGCCGCGGCAGGTTTCTTTCTCGCCGGCGTCTTGTCCACGGTGGAGGCGGCCGTCGCTGTGGCGCAGATCCTCGCAATGCTTTTTCTTTTCACCTCGGGACTGTTCGTTCCCGTAGAGCTCATCCCGCATCCCTTCGACTACCTCGCGGTGGCCAACCCCGTGCTGTACTTCTCCCGCGCTGTGTTCTCCTCGATGGTGCTCGGACGGGGGCCGCTGGAGATGAGCGTGGACCTCGGGGCCCTGGCTGCCTTCTTTGGCGGCTTTCTTATCCTCACGGTGATCACTTTCCGCTACGAGAGGATGCCGTGACCGGCTTCGAAATTACTGTCCTTGCCTATACTGGCGCGCTCTGGCTGCCAGGGATATTCTGTCTCTGGCGTATTCCCCGATGCCCAGCCGCGCCTCTCCGCACCGATGGACGCGGCTCCGCGCTTCTCCCTGCCGAAACGCGCGGTCCTGCCGCACGCCATTCCCTCAGCGTCTCGGTAATCGTTCCGGCCCGTAACGAGGAGCGCAGAATCGCTCCGCTTCTTGAGTCGTTGGCCCGACAGAAACGGCGGGCTGATGAGATAATTGTGGTTGACGATGAGTCTGCGGACGGAACGGCGAACCTGGCCCGGAGACTGGGGGCGCGCGTTATCTCGGCTCCGGCAAAGCCCCGCGGGTGGGTGGGTAAGAGCTGGGCCTGCTGGACGGGTGCCCTGGAAGCGATGGGGGACCTTTTCGTCTTCCTGGACGCGGACGTCCGGCTGGAGGACGACGGCCTGGAGCGCATCCTTGCCGCGCACGCGGAGAAGGGCGGCCTGGTATCCGTGCAGCCATACCATGAGGTGCATCGTGCCGACGAGCGGTTGTCCGCTTTCTGTAACGTCGTGATCATAGGCAGCCTGGGTGCCTTCACTCCCATGGGAAAACGGCTCCGGGCGGCAGGCAGCTTCGGCCCCTGCATTGCGATCTCTCGAGCCGACTACCATCTTTTTGGAGGCCACGCAACCGTTCGCGGCCGGGTGGTGGAAGATCTCGCACTTGGAGAGGCAGCCCGCGGCCACGGACTTCCGGTTGCATGCATCGGCGGCAGGGGCGCGGTCAATTTCCGCATGTATCCCGACGGCATCCGGAGCATGGTCGAGGGCTGGTGCAAGTGCTTGGCGACCGGTGCTGGGGACTCTCCGCCGCTTCCGCGAGCCCTGATGGCCGGGTGGATCATCGGAGCGACCACGGCGGTCATCGTTCTTTTCCTCGGGATCGCGGCCCTTTCTGCTGGCCGCGCCCGCCTGCCGTTCGGCGTAGCCGCAGTTGGCCTCTGCGCATTGTATGCCGCGCAGCTGTGGTGGATGTTCCGAAAAGTCGGGAGCTTCGGGCCGCTGACCGCGCTGCTCTTTCCGCTTCCGCTCGCGTTCTTTCACGCCGTCTTCGCGCGTTCCGTGTGGCTGGTGAAAGTCCGCGGAAGCGTCACGTGGCGGGGTCGTAAGATCCAGGTGCTCGGGCCCGGGAGGCCCACGCGGTGGGGCGCCACTGCGTGGGAACGACGTGGACGGTTGTTCCCAAGGGATGATACACTCGTGCCGAAAGAGAGGTGAAGAATGTCAGCAAAGGCCAAGGACAAAAGCACCATCACGTTTCCCTACCTGCGGCGGTTCAACGGCATCATGAGCGGCGTGCACCTGCTGCAGGCGGTGCTCATGCTGGTCGCGGGCCTCTCCATCGCGAGCATCAGCCGATTTCGGCTTCCGCTCACGAGCAACTATCTCTCCTATAACTTCGTCACCCAGCGGCTCGTCTCGATGGCGCGCCACGTGGGCAGCCTCCAGATCGGCCCGATCGTCTCGTCGTTCCTCTTTCTCTCCGCCCTCTTCCACCTGTTGACGGTTCTTCCGGGGCTCAACGGCGTGTACAACCGGCACATCGAGAAGGGGATCAACCCGTTTAGATGGTTCGAGTACGCGCTCAGCTCGTCGGTCATGATCGTCCTCATCGCCATGCTGTTCGGGGTGTATGACCTGGCCAGTCTGATCATGGTCTTCGCCCTCAACGCCACCATGAATCTGATGGGGCT
>Ga0315274_10013940_pt1 | contig 11419 bp, 7 predicted proteins | sample YL17G02_20_MG_FD_203700 | JGI IMG/M metagenome (GOLD analysis project Ga0315274, IMG submission 203700) | Sediment microbial communities from Yellowstone Lake, YNP, Wyoming, USA - YL17G02_20 | ecosystem: Environmental > Aquatic > Freshwater > Lake > Sediment | place: USA: Wyoming | collected...
GACCGCGCCGCCGCGCCCGAGGGGAGGAATACAGGGTGGGGGAGTGGTGGGATGCCTGGGGAAGCGGTTGGTTGGTGCTGGAAGAGAGCCGCCTCGGGGAGGTGAAGTGGCCTGCGCTGGCAGACTGGGCGGCGCTGGACAGCTACCAGCTGCCATGGGAGCTGGTGCGGGAGGCGGACTTCTCCCAGGTGAACCAGAGCTGCGCGGAGACCGATCTGTTCGTTCGCGGCGGCAGCCTTGCCAACCCCTTCGAGCGCATGCAGTTCCTGCGGGGATCGGAGAACTTGTTCCTCGATCTCGCCTACGGCGTGAAGGAAGTCTACCGGCTGCGAGACATGCTTCACGAGCTCTTCGTCACTGAGCTGAGGGTGTGGGCGAAGACGGATGTAGATGCGATCGGGTTCTGCGATGACTGGGGGGCGCAGGGGTCGCTGCTGATCTCACCCGACCTCTGGCGCAGCTTCTTCAAACCGCTCTACCGGGACTACTGCGACATCATCCACGAGGGCGGGAAGTTCGCCTTTTTCCACTCCGACGGCAACATCGAGGCGATCTACCCAGAGCTGATCGAGATCGGCGTGGATGCCCTGAACTCGCAGCTCTTCTGCATGAACATCGAGGAGCTGGGCCGGAAGTACCGGGGCAAGATCACCTTCTGGGGGGAGGTGGACCGCCAACACATCCTGCCCCACGGCACTCCCGATGAAGTTCGCGCCGCGGTCCGCCGAGTCCGCGCCGCGCTGGATGATGGCGCCGGCGGCGTGATCGCCCAGTGCGAATGGGGGGTCAAGGACCCGCTGCACAACATCATGGCGCTATTTGAGGAGTGGGAGCGGCCCGTGTCGTCGTTGTAGGGCGGGCGTGCCGGAGTTCACCCTGACCGAGGCCAAAGGCCCGGCCGCCTAGCCTATCCTCTATCCAACTTCGCCAACACCTCCCCCCTTCTCTCCTCTATCCACCTCTCACTCCTCGGGAACTCGGCGTAGTCCTGGATCCCGGCGAGCATGGGGTCGTCGGGATCTATGCCTGCGGTCTGGAGGAGGGCGTAATCCTGGAGGCCTTCGGCGAAGACTTCCCAGCGGAGGGAGTCAACGGGGCCGTCGTCGCCCGGGTACACGACGAAGGTGTCGCCATAGGCCCAGTCGGGCCACCGGAGGCCGTCGGTCACCCGGTAGGGGTCTATCAGGTTCCTCTTCTGGCTTTCGTACCAGTAGTTGTAGCCCCAGTGCAGGAAGCCGCGCGCCCTCAGCCGGTAGAAGAGCCAGCCGAACATGCGGGTCTTCACCAGGGGGGTATCCAGCTCGCGCTGCGCGTACCGGCCGCGCGGCCCGCCCCAGTGGTAGACCCACGCCGGGTAACCCTCGCGGGCGAACTCGGGGGCGACCCTGATGAGCGGGATGGGGATGTCGGTGAGGCCCTCGCGGGCGAAGCTGATGTCGGACAGCGCATCCATCACCTTCATCCACGACGCCAGCTCCCGCAGCATCTGTCGGGCGGCGCGGTAGTTGGCGAGATGCTCCTCTCCGTGCGGCTCATCGGAGAGGTGGAAGAAGCTGCCATCGAACAGCCCTTCCCGATCCAGGAAGCGCTTGAACTCCGGCAGGAACTGGCTGAGAAAGCTGCGGTAGGTGGGTGAGGCCCCCGGCGTCTCTGGATCCCAGAGCAGCCTCTCGCTCCCGCCGTGGCCTTCGTAGATGCGGATGGCGTACTTGGCCCCCCACTGGGTGAAGAGGTGGGGCCACTCAATGCGAGATAGCCCCGCGCTCCTGGCGTGCTCGGCATATCTCCTGACAAGCGTCCAGTCGAACAGATAGCGATCGCCATCTCGTCGGACATCGAGCAACTGGTTCGGCCGCTTCACCCCATCGGTCGGGGGAGTGAAGAGGGGCACGTGCGCGGTATCCTGGCTGTGGATGGCGCAGTCGGCGAGGTACTTGTCAACGAGGGGCCAGAACGCCTCCTCAAAGGGCTGCACCTTGTACCAGTCGCAGAGGGCGTCGCAGTAGAACCAGTGGGTGACCGGGAAGTCGCGGCGGGGCGCGGCGACCGCCTTGTGCACGCGCACCTTGGTCGTGAGCGTCTGCGGCTCCTCGCCCTCGGCGGTGAGGGTCACCGCGACAGGATAGGAGCCGGACTTCGCATCCTCGGGCACGCGGACGGTGACCCAGAACGCATTGGTCTCAAACGGCCCGGCGTGAACGGCCTGCTCGGGGAAGAGCGGATCGGGGACCAGACCTGGCACATGCCCGACCCCGTCGAGCTCGTCCAGTGACACATCGGTGTTGTGGTGGGGCATGGGGACGCAGCCGACGCGGCGCAACTGCACCGCCAGGCGGTCGGTGCCGCCGGCCGCGGCCGCCACCCTCCGGTGCTTCGCATCGGTGCGGAACGCGACCTGAAACGACACCTGCTCCCCGCGGGCAGCGTGCAAGCGTAGACTACTCCGCCTGCGCGCCGGGGAAGACGGATAGTGTCGGACCAGGGAACTGGACAACCACGCTTGCACCGCGACACCTCCCATCTCTTCGGCCATGTGTTCACGCAAGCGTTCGGCGGCGCCGGCGGGTGTCCCTGCCCGATGCGGCTCACTGCTCAGGTTGCAGCTTCACGTCGGCGGCCTTCTTCCGCGCCCGAGCCCGGTAGCGCCTGGCGAGTCTGGGATACTGCTTCATCTCGCCCCGGCCCTGTGCGCGCAGGCCATAGAGTCCGGGGGCCACTCGCTCAAACCATCCATACACATCGCCGTAGACGATGGAGTACGTCCTCGCACCGGTCCCCAGTGTACGAAGCTGTCTGGGTGTGAGCGGGCCGAGCTGCTCCAGGCAGCAGGCGATGTGGATAGCGTTCTCCCGATAGGCGGTGACGAGCTTCCGGCGCGTGCTGCCGCCGACGTTGTAGTCGCCGGAGCGCGTCTGCATCTCTTGTAGGACAGCGCGCTTGGCGCGCTTGCGCTTCTGCCGCTGGAAGGGCAGGGGATGGAAGACCACTTCCACGGTTGGCGGCTTGGTGGCGAACGAAACCAGCATCAGGCCCAGCTCCAGCCGCCTGAGCAAGTGTTTGGTGTCCTCCCAGCCGCGGCGGGCAGCGTCACTGGGCAGGGCCACGTACACGGAGTCGCTGATCCGCTGGCGCTTGGTCGCCTGGACAAGCAGGGGGGTGCCGAACCTGCGCTTCATCTCCACCACGATCAGGTCATCGCCCTTGGTAGCGGCGATGTCGCAGCCCATCACCTCGCTGCGCACGGCGTAGCCCTGGGCGACGAGGTAATCGCGGATGGGGCGGTAGAGGTCGGTCTCGGCTGTGCGCCTAGCGCGTGCCCTGGGCATGTCGGCATCAGCCTCCCAGCGGCTGCCCGATCCCCAGCACGGACGAGACAATGGCAAGCGTGCCATCGGTAAGATACTGACCGAGCACTAACCCGAGGAAGGCGGGGCGGAAGGCGCGGTAGAGCGTCAATCCGCCATAGCGGCGGATCAGCGTGGTGAGGACCCAGGCGATGAGGGCGTTGGTCCACAGCTTGTAGTTGGTGCCCCAGGAGCTGCCGACGAGGAAGCCGACCGGACTCACCGGCCACCCCACGAAGTGAGTGTGGATCCAGGTCAGGCCGATCATCGCCGCCGCGCCGATCACCACCGCCAGGCGGAGCCAGTTGTCCGGCGGGTCGGGGTTGCGCAGGCTGTGGTCGAGCTCGTTGAAGGCCCAGCGCGAATCGGAGGTGAACGGCCACACTCCGAGCGAGCTGGCGCCATTGCTGTAGATCACCTTCAGCAGCGCGGGTATGCCGGTGGCCAGCAGCAGCACCATCGCCAGGCCGGCGGCCAGTGGGAACCACTTGCCGCGCAGCCGCCCGGTGTGGAGGAGCTTGAAGCTGTTCATCATCTGCGGCATGGCGAGGTTGTCGGGCTCGAAAGTGAAGATGGCGGAGAGATAAGCGAAGAGAGTGAGCGCCGGCTCGCCCAGGGGCGCGGAGCCGAACAGTCTCACTACCACCCACCGCGGGTAGAAGCCGGTGTCGGTGGACATCACCCCCGCCGCCGCCACCAGCCGCGACGCTCCCACCAGCACCGCGTAGAATACGCCGATCATGGCGCAGAATGCCCACCACTTGGCGCCCATATGCACGGCGAAGCCGATCATGAACAGGTTCGCGGCCGCGAACCCCAGCAGGGCCCCCCGGCCGGAGAGGGGCGAGTAGGGGTCAGCTTGCTCTGAGCCGCGGCCGGTCAGGCTCAGCCAGGCGGCGCGAATGGTGTTGCGGGACTGGTAGAGCACGATGCCGGTCAATGCCAGGAAAGCCCCCGCCTCCTCAAACGAAGCGAACATCCGGGGGTCAATGGCCACCGATGAACTGCCGCCCTCGGCGATCCCGAAGCTCGCCCAGGTGAGCATCTGCAGCTGGTAAAGGAGGTAGAACGCCCACAGACTAAGCGCGATCTCACCAGGCAAGAGGCAGAAGATGCCGATCACGGGGAAGATGATGGTCACCCGCGCGTCGCTGAGCACGTTCCACGGCAGGCCCATGCCGGAGAAGTAACTGCCCACCGGGATTGCCCACAGGTTGGGCGAGGGCACGTTCGGCAACAGGCGGTGGAACCAGCCGAGCAGAGACAGCGAGGCCGGGACCGCGAACCCAATCCAGAACACGCGGTTGCTGAGGAAGCCGGCGCCGAGTGACGGATACTGCTGGTCTCCGGTGATCGCCAGGGGGACATCCACGAGAGGAAAGGAAAGACGCTGGCGTTCGATCCAGTCCTTGCGCAGCAGCGCGCCCAGGCAGAACATGCCGGTCATCAGGGCGAGGGTGAAGAGACACCAGGCGAGCAGCGGGCTGGTCCAGGCGGCCCAGGGGATCGCCGTCTTCTCCGGCAGCCCTTCCCAGTACCAGAGCACCGCCTCCGGGCGGCCGAGGCGGAGCCAGTCCGGGATATAGGGCAACACCCGATGCTCCCAGTCATTGCCCGGGCTGGCGAAGTAGGAGGGGAACGCGGTGGTGGAGAGCAGGAACGGCATCCCACCCCAGACGGTGAAACCGACCGAGACGATCATCATGCCGTAGATGACCAGGAGCTCGCCTCGCCTGAACGCCAACCGCGGCGCCTTCTTCACTAGCAAGCCATTGATCGCCACGAGAAGGAACAGCACGAACACCGCGCTCTGCAGCAGCGACCCGACGCCCGTGTGCCAGGTGCGGGTGACGAAGGCCGGGTAGGGGTTGATGACGGCGAGCGCGGCGACGCAGATCGCGCCCACGATGACGGCACGGGGGGTGATCGGGAAGGCAGCCCCGGCCTTGTCTTCGGTTCTCGACGGGAAGCGCTGTTCCATGGGTGGCTACGGCAACGGATTCAGCGCCGGCGAGGTCGCCCCTGCCTGGAGAGCGATGGGCGGCGAGCAAGGGATCAGGAGCTGCGGGCGGCCACGCCGGCGGCGTGCGCCATGTTGAGGATCGCCTCCAGGCGATCCTCGGTCTGCCGGTCGCCGCCGACGGCCAAGGAAAGGCCGAGCCATTCGTACTTGGCGGATGCGCTGGTGTTGAAGGGCAGCAGCGCGCATCTCTTCAGCCCGACGCGGGCCATGAACGCGAAGATGGCCTGCAGGTTCTCGTCCGTGTCGGTGATGTCCGGGATCAGGGGCACGCGCACCTCGACAACGCGCCCCGTCAGCCGGGCCGCGTTGTCAAGCATCTGGCGGTTGGAGGCGCCGGTCCAGCGCCGGTGTTGGTCGTCGTCCATGAGCTTGAGGTCGTAGAGCACGAGATCGGTGTGCTCCAGCAGCTGTGCGAGCGTTTCCCACGGACATGCTCCGCAGGTCTCGATCGCGGTGTGCACGTGTTGTGCGCGGCAGCCGGCGAGGATGGCGGCGGCGAACTCAGGCTGGCTCGTCACCTCTCCGCCGGTGAGGGTGATGCCGCCGCCCAGCCGTCGGCGCCCATGGCGCCGAGCGGCAACCCCTGCGGTCGCCGGAGGCCCACCGCCAGAGTGATCGAAGAAGGGCTTGAGCCGGGCGGCGCGCTTCACGATCTCCTCGGCGGAGACACGGTGGCCGGCAACCCGCAGCGCTCCGTTCGGGCAGGCGGACACACACTCTCCGCAGGCCGCGCAGCGCTTCCGGTCGAGCGTGTGCTGTCCGTTGGCAAGCGAGTGAACACCCTGCGCGCACGCCCCCGCGCATCTGCCGCACAATGCACAGCGATCGCGCATGAACAGGAGTTCCGGCCTGGGGCTGCGGGATTCCGGGCTGTGGCACCACGCACATCTCAGCGGGCAGCCTTTGAGGTAGACGGCCATGCGGATGCCGGGGCCGTCGTGGACAGCGAAGGTGTCAATGTCGAAGACCAACCCGTCGGGCAAGCCGCTCACCGCCGGCCTTCCTGTCGGCGGAGGTGATGGTCCTGCTGCTCCCGGCTGAGCATGGTGAAGTAGGCGCACCATCCGCCCATGCGCACCCGCAGGGACCTGTGCTTCTCGGGCTCCCGCTGGGCGGCGCGCAGCTCCTCGGCATCGGCCACGGTCAGCGTCATCATCGCACCGCCGGTGTCAACGAAGGCGCGCACAAGGCCGGCCATGCGGGCGGTTCCCTCTTCGCCTTCGACCAGCCGCCGGGCGAGGCGGAGGTCCAGAGGGGAGCCAGCAGGCAGGTTGTGGTCGTGCATCTTCGCGTAGGAGAGGATGGCGGCCGGGATCCCCTCCATGTCTCGCCCCAGGGCGGGCGAGAAATTGGAGGATACCGGCTCTCCTTGCAGGCGCCCGTCCGCAGAAGCGGCGAGCCCTTCTCCGATGCCGATGTACCAGGAGAAAGTGCCCACGCCGGATGGGAACCTGACCATCGCGCGATGCGCTTCCGCGTGCCGGGCAACGGTGTCGGTGAACGCTTTGATCAGCTCGCGGCCGAGCGTGTCGGCGCGATCATCATCGTTGCCGTACTTCGGGGCGGCGAGGAACTTCCCGCGCAGCTCTTCGTGTCCCTGAAAGTTCGCCTCCAGCGCGTCGCACAGCTCCGCCATGGTCGCTTGCCGCTGCTCGAAGACAACCGTGTTGATGGCGGCGAGCGAGTCAATGGCATGGGCCGCGCCCTCCGCCAGCAAGCCGAAGGTGCGGTGCTTCGCCCCGCCCGCGGTCATGTCTCTCCGGGAGGCGATGCATCCCTGGATGAGGCTGCTCAGGAGAGGCACCGGAGCGATGATGCTCCGGGCATTCACGTGGTCAACGACATCGCCGACCACTCGTCCGATCATCGCCTCCAGTTGCTGGAGAAACGCCCCCCACACCTGCTGGTAGGTGGTGAAGGTTCTGGGGTCTCCGGTATCGGGTCCCTGCTGAGTCCCCTCCAGGCGAGAACGGCCGCGGTTGAGCGCCCATTCCAGGCACAGCATCACGCTCAGGCGCTGGAAGCGGAAGTCGGTGCGGCCCGGGATGATCACCTCCCAGCACCCGTCATTGGTATAGTCCCGCGCGTCGGGCTGTGGGATGCCCAGCCGCTCCAGGGCTGGGATGATCTGCTGGTCGTTGAAGATGGCAGGCATTCCGCCGCCGTCCTTGAGCACCTCGCACACATAGCTCACCAGCGCCTCCGGCGAGCGCCGGTGCATTCTCACCGTGAACAGAGGGTTGGTCATCTGGTTCCGGCGGTAGCTCTCCAGCAGCAGGAAGGTGAGCGGGTTAGTCCCGTCCTCTCCCGAGGGAGTAAGCCCGCCAACCACCACGTTCTGGAGCCAGTGGTTGGTGGCATCCAGAGAGTCGCGCTCCCTGCCGAGTTGGGAGGAGGTGTAGTGTCGCGTGCGCCGGGACAGATCCGGGGGATCAGGGGAGCGCGATTCGGGTCGCTGCTCCTCCAGGGCTTGGGCCCGCTCGTTGAATTTCAGGCACCAGCAATCGAGCAGCTCCGCCGCCCGGTCGAGGTCCAGGCGGCCTGCCTCCAGGTCGGCCTTCAGGCATGGCCACCCGTACTGATCCAGCCGGCCCATGGCGTTGCCGTTCATGGTGGAGTGGAAGACCATGTGCACCAGCCACACCGATTGTAGCGCCTGCCAGAAGGTGCGGGCCGGACCAGCCGGGGACTGGCGGAGGTTGGCCGCCATCTCCCGCAGTTCGGCGGCGCGGGGCTGCTCCGCGTGCCTGCGGGCTTCCGCTTCGCACCGCTCGGCCAGCCGTTCCGCGAACTGGATCACCCCATCCAGGGAGATGATCGCTGACTGGAGGAAGGCGATCTCCTGTGAGTCCTGGGTGCAGGCGAGCTGGGCCTCTGTCTCCGCCCTGATCCCGTTGAGGCCCTTGCTCAGCAGCGCGGCGTAGTCCGGGACGATGTGCCCGAAGCAGTGGATGCTCAGCCGGTGGCCCTCCGCGTAGGCGCGCTCGGCCGGGGTGAGGTAGTCGGGGAAGCCCCACTCCGCGTGAAGCCTGGGCTCCTCCAGAGTCATGGAGCCGGCGAAGAGCTGCCCCTCCCACAGGTCAGTGGGCATGTGCGCCAGCTTCAGCGCCTCCGCCAGGGCTTTGCGTACCGGCAGCGGCTGCTCGATGTGCGCTTCGGCGATGCGAGCCGGGCACTCCCACCCAACCGGCTCCCGCTCCATCGCCGCGCGCACGCGGCGTCTGAGTTCGACGACCAGTGGTGTGTCGGGCCGAGTCTGCAGCCATCTCAGGTCAAGCATGCCAGCGGCCTCAATCCCGTCAGCGGCTATCTCCGTGAACCCCGGGGCCTGGTGCGCGCAGGCCTGATTCCAGACCGCCAGCCGTTCGCCTTTAGGCAGGACGGCCCCGCATCGCACAGAAGTCACTCTTGACGAATCAGATCGTTGGACAGAAGTTCAATTCCTGCTCCACAGGGGTGATCGGAATGCCGGTGAGAGACACAGCGCAACTGCGAGAGGTTGTTGGCAAGGCCGTGCATGAGGTGAAGGTGACGGATGTGCACACTCACCTCCACTCCCCGCGCTCCGGCTCGTCGGGCGGGAGCGTAAGTCCTGCCTTGCTGTGGGGTGTAGATGAGCTGATCACCTATCACTACCTGATCGCGGAAACCTTCCGGTGGACGGACATACCCTATGACGACTACTGGCAGTTGTCCAAGCAGGCGCAGGCCGACCTGATCTGGCGGACGCTGTTCGTGGAGAACTCGCCTGTTGCCGAGTCGTGCCGCGGTGTGCTCACGGCATTGCAGAAGCTCGGCCTGGACACTGGCTCGCGCGATCTGGAGAGCTACCGCCACCACTTCGAGGGCATGGCCGTCGAGGAGTACGTTGACAGGGTCTTCGAGCTGTCCGGGGTGAAGGAAGTGGTGATGACGAACGACCCGTTCGATGAGGGGGAAAGGGAGGTGTGGCTGAAGGGACCGCAGCGCGACCCCAGGTTCCACGCCGCGCTTCGGCTGGACCCGCTGCTGAACACCTGGGAGTCGAGCTGGGAGACGCTGGCCTCCTGGGAATACGCAGTCAGTGGGAAGCTGACGGCGGCCACACTCGATGAGGTCAGGCGCTTTCTGAGGGAATGGGCCGAGCGCATGGGGGCGGTGTACATGGCGGTCTCGCTGCCGCCCACATTCGTGATGCCGGACGAGTCTCTACGCGGAGTGCTGATCAAGGAGTGCGTGCTGCCAGTCTGCGAGGAGTTGAACCGCCCATTCGCGATGATGATGGGAGTGAAAAAGCTGGTCAACCCCCGCCTGCAGTTGGCGGGGGATTCGGTAGGCCGGGCGAGCATCGAAGCAGTCGAGTATCTGTGCGCGACCTACCCGCGGAGCAAGTTCCTGGTCACCATGCTCTCCCGCGAGAACCAGCACGAGTTGTGTGTCGCCGCCCGCAAGTTCCGCAACCTCATGCCCTTCGGCTGCTGGTGGTTCCTCAACAATCCGAGCCTGGTGGACGAGATCACCCGCATGAGGCTGGAGCTGCTCGGGCTCAGCTTCATCCCCCAGCACTCGGATGCCCGTGTCCTCGATCAGCTTCTCTACAAGTGGGACCACTCCCGCCGCGTCATCGCCGATGCTCTCTTCGACAAGTACCACGATCTGATGGCCACCGGCTGGACGATGGAGGAGTGGGAGATCAGGCGGGATGTCGAGAAGCTGTTTGGCGGCAACTTCTGGAGCTTTGTGAAGCGGAAGCTGTAGGCTGACGGGGAGTGTGTGATGGCGTACAAGGCGGTCGTCGTCGGGGCAGGCGGAATCTCGGGTTCCTGGTTTCCTCCGCTGATCGAGGAGGGGGTGGAGATCGCGGCGGTGGTGGATCTTCGCCTGGAGGCGGCCGAGCGGAGGATCGAGGAGTACGGTCTGAAGACGAAGGCGTCCGCCGATCTAGAGGCAACGCTGGCAGATGCCAAGCCCGAGTTTGTGATTGATCTCACGGTGCCGGAGGCGCATTGCGCGGTGACCTGCGCCGCGCTTCGGGCGGGCTGTCATGTGATCGGCGAGAAGCCGATGGCCTCCAGCATGGCGGAGGCGCGGAGGATGGTCCGCACCGCGGAGGAGACGGGCAGGCTGTACATGGTCAGCCAGTCTCGCCGCTGGGAGCCCAAGCACGACCGCCTGCGCCGCACCATCGTCTCCGGCGCCATTGGGGAGGTCACCACCGTCAACTGCGACTTCTACATGGGGGTGCACTTCGGCGGCTTCCGGGAGGAGATGCCCAGCCCGCTGCTGCTCGATATGGCCATCCACCACTTCGATCTGGCCCGCTTCCTCACCGGCGCCGACCCCGTCGCCGTGTACGCCAAGGAGTTCAACCCCACGGGCTCATGGTACAGCGGCGCGGCCGCCGCGAGCTGCATCTTCGAGATGACCACACCTGCGCCTTCGGCGCATGCACTCGGTTCCCGCCCGCCTACGCGTGCGAGTGGGATCATCTTCACCTACCGCGGAAGCTGGTGCTCCTACGGCTGCCACACCAGTTGGAACGGCGACTGGCGCATCGTCGGCGACAAGGGAACCCTGATCTACGAGCGCGACCAGGACCCGGCCGGTGAGGCGGTGGCCGGGGAGGAGGGGTTCGACCGCCCGCTCAAACCCATCGAGATCGCCGACTCGCCCATGCAGAAGACCTACATGCACGGTGCCTTGCTGGAGATGCTCGACTTCCTGCGGACCGGCCGGCAGCCCCAGACCGAGTCCCACGACAACATCAAGTCCCTGGCGATGGTGTTCGGGGCGCTGGAGAGCACGCGGGAGGGGAGGCGGATAGAGGTAGTACCGTAGTACCGTAGGGCAGGAGCGTGCCTCCTGCCCCGGCCGTCTGTGGGAGCCTGGTCCTCCAGGCGATCTGGAGCATCCGTATCAACCCGAGGAGGCGGCTCCCGCATGTGGGCGTCTTCCTCACGACCAGGGCAGGTTCTGGCGAGCAGGCGGGGAATACTGCCTCCAGGCATGGAGGGGTAGAGCGTGAACAAGAGGGGCGTCGCTCTCACCGTCGTGTGCGTGGTCGCCTTTGTCG
>Ga0315274_10013941_pt1 | contig 11417 bp, 12 predicted proteins | sample YL17G02_20_MG_FD_203700 | JGI IMG/M metagenome (GOLD analysis project Ga0315274, IMG submission 203700) | Sediment microbial communities from Yellowstone Lake, YNP, Wyoming, USA - YL17G02_20 | ecosystem: Environmental > Aquatic > Freshwater > Lake > Sediment | place: USA: Wyoming | collected...
GAGCAAGGTAAAGACCTCCAGTCGTCCGCCGAATTTGCTCGTCAGCCGCTTGGCGCCCTTGGCGATCACCCTGATTTTACCACAATCCCGGGTGAGCAGGGTCACCAGCTTGCCTGCCTCGTCAAAGGGGCGGCTGCCCAGAACTATGCCTTGGGTCTTGTAGATAGCCATATCCAACTGGCGTGGCACCATTTCCACTTAATTCTTGATGAATTCCGGGTCGGAGAGGTTGTCCAGCAGTAGCTTAATATTTCATCATTAACTATCAGCTTAAACATAACTTTAGAGGTATTTTTTAAGCTTGTTCTCGAAGAATTCCAATGCTTTCATTAAACCAAGCTCTCCAAGTTCTTTTGAATATTCTTTTTTGTGAATCGGTTTATCGACTTTTCTTTCGCCCTCCAATAAGGAAATAATTGCCAAATCGACATCAAAATACGACATCAACGTATGTGTTGACGAGCTTCCATATATTATATCTTTTGATATTTCTCCGTAATCGCCACCTAGCTGGCTTTCAAGCTGGAAAAGAACGCAGTCCAGATTCTTGTTTGCCTGTTTCAGCAAAGTAAAGTCAACAAGTATCCTTTTGAACATAGCATTTTCTGTATATGCCTTGCATTCAATGCCCATAACAAACTTTTTGTCAATATATACATGAACATCTGTTTTTACTATATAATAATAGTCGCTAATATTATCTTTGATGTATTTTTTTACTTCTGGGCTTTTTATCTTTTCTATATAAGCAGGATTTATTGGAATTTTAACGGTTTGTTTATCCAGCGAAAATCGGTCAGTATTCCCGCCTATTTCCCTCCAAGCAATTGTAACCATATGTTTTGCCAAACTCTCAACCAATGCGCCCTTACCAGCACGTACTACTCCGCCATAAGCACGATCTGATTCATCAGCTTTGTGGTCAATTCCTCCAATTATTAAATTGTAGGCTTCGATTAAACGGCGGATATCATCCTTAATACTTTCTTTATTCATTTATTCTCCTTAAAAAAGAGTTGATTGGATTCTTTGCTTTGCTTTATTGGTGTACCTTTCAGAAACATCTATACCCAAATAGTGCCTATTTAGTTGTTTCGCAATAAAAGTAGTAGTTCCGGCGCCATTGAATGGGTCTAATATCACATCCTCTTTAAAGCTAAATAGTTTTAGAACTCTCTCCACTAATTCTTCTGGAAACATTGCAGGATGTCCATAGTCTTTCATTTTTCTTTCTGGCGCAATCGACCACTTTGCAAGAACCCATTTTTTAAATTCATCCCCAGTAATATCATCATTACCTTTGTTGCCTTTGTTTCCAACCTTTTTTAGCGAACCCTTGCAGAATAGCTCAATAAATTCCCATGTGTATTTCATATATGGATTGCTTGGGCTTTTCCAGCTCCCCCAAGCAGTGTATTTGCAATTGTAATTATTTTTTTCCCATAATATCTCGCCCTTCCATATCATTTTGTTTTTTATAAAAAAATTGCTAATGATATGGTGGCTAGGTATATAGTCTGAGAACAGAGGCTGAATATTTATGGCTATCCGTCCGCCCCATTTTACAACACGAACACACTGAGTAAATATCGCATAAAGCTTATCGAAATATTTTTCCCAATAATGATCGTCGTCTGTCGATGAATACTCTAAACCAAAATTATACGGCGGAGACGTAATGACCAGATCGATACAATTGTCAGGCAACTTTTTTAGTAGCTCTTCGCTGTCAGCACATATTATTTTGTCTAAATATTTTTTTGGCATACTATTGTTCTCTTGAGAAAAAGAATTGCCGTTGGCATAGTAGTGCATTCCTCTTTTTTCGACCTTGCTCTTTCGCCCGACGACTTTCCTTTCCTTATTATAGCCAATATAAAGACGCTTACCGCTTTTCAGCCCATAACTTTTTATGCTCTTTATTTCTTTAATCAGACCATAAAATGGGTTGTCTGATTTCTTAATATCATACTGCCTACTCAATTCTTCCACATTTTTCGTAAAAGCATTCAAATCTAACGCAATTAATGAGGCCCGCAAATTATCTGACACTATTTGCAATGAGAGATCATTAGGGGATATGCGTTTTTGTAGCTCTTTTAAAATTTCTAAATATTTATTTGCATTATCACCTTCGATTGGAATATCAATCAATCTTGCGTCCACTATACTTTCGCCTTCTTTCGTTTCGCATATTTTACATACTTTTCAATATGATACTGCTGAATTTTATTTGGGATGGTCTTCCCGTTTAGCCACCGGCTTACTGTAGAGAAATTGACGCCGATCGCATAAGCAAGCTCCCCCTGGGTAACCCTATTCTCCAAGCGGTAATGATCCAATTCATTTAAAATGTCAGCAATATTATGCTCTGGGGATCTTGGAATATTTTGCTTGACTTGCATATTTTGCATTATATTGTACATGGGCAAAAGAAGCAAGGGCTGCCCTGTTGCATATATATTCTCCCCTCATTTGGCATTTGGTTGTAAAGCTGCCTACTCTAATTTATAATAGCACGGCGAATGGGGAAGATTCGTTATTAATCAATAAGAAGATAAACCTTTGGGGGGAGTTAATATGTCTCAAGACTATTTTTATCATAAAAGGAATTTGCAGGGCAAGATAGATAATAACTATAAGAATAAAGGCCATATTATTAATAGATTCATGAATTTATATTATATTCCCTATAGTCAAAGGCAATTATCAATCAATGGCATTGACAAAAGATCAATTTTTAGGAGAGTGGCATTATTAAATATTTATTATCACAGAATAGACTCGTTTTTAGATGGTAATGCATGGATAACTACGCAATCAAAAATGCGGTCAACTATTTTAGAGGAGTTTTGTGGATATTTATTTAAGGATTTGCCTATTATTACAAAAATGGGATTAGGTTTCTTTAATAAAAAAGTATATTCTGGTATTGCAATTAATCAAAAAGGGGGAATATTCCCAAAGACTAAAGATGTTGATTTCTGTATTGGCAAAGCAATTGGTGCAGATTTTGGCGGTAAAAGATTCAATATTATTGTTCCTTTGATTGCTATTGAGTGTAAAACATGGCTAGATAAAACTATGTTCAGCGAGGCGCAGTATACGGCCCAAAAACTAAAGCAAGGCGCACCAAATGTTAAAGTATATATTTTATCTGGATATTCAGGAATAGATAAAGATGAAGTGCCTAGCAAAGGACAGACGCCTATTGATCAAGTATTTCTAATTGGAGATACACGAACTAATGTTAACAAAAATGCTATTTATGGGTTTTTTAGTGAGGTATCTTATGATCTCAAAAAGGCAACTAAACAGATTGAGATTAATAATATTGGGAAATTGCTTCCTGAATAATATAGCTCATAGTTTGCCGCCGCACCACCCTCCACGCGAGGATGAATGCGTTGGGGCTTAAGTAAGCATCCCTCCAATAGCAATAATTCGTGTTTTTTGCATATTATTTATCGTTGCATATCAAGTTAATAACATTCCCTAAGATAGTAGTATAATTCTCATTAAATGGGGTGAATTATGAGTAATAATCAAATCCTTAATATGGACGGCCTTATTCATAGGGACAATATTCCACGACAAACAAGAGATTTTATTGATAAATATTTTGGCTTTGATTCTTTTCTCACATTACATAACTATCATAGCTCTGGTTTAACAGCAAGGCTTTCTCTCCCAGGCACTCTATTAGAATTATATAAACAAATAAATAGCGGGGGCTGGGAAACACTTTGGGGTGGAAAGTTTGGCCCAAAAGAGAAAATAATTGTATTAGAAATGATCCAAATTGATATGCTTTCAAAAACAATGATTGCAATCGAAGATTTAAGTACATTCTCAAGCTGCTTTCCTAATAATATTAAGGGCCTTTACGGTAAAGTCTATAATGAAAGCAATTTCAGTTTCGTTGCAAACGTTATAAAGAATAAGCCGGACTTTGCTGACATATTTGGCTTTCCTTCGGCTAGCGCACTTAAATTAGTCGGCAATGAAATGCTCGCATACAATAAGTGCAGACATATCTTCCACTCAGTAATAAGAGCCCAATTTTTGGCATTAGATGATTTTCGAAAGACTTATTATCAAGCCTATATTGGCTCAAAGCATAGTTATGCAGGATTAATGCCTTATTGTAGATTTGCGGACTCGAATACAACTGGCGCAAACATACAAGAAGAAACTATATGGATCGGAGAAAAGGGTAAGCCTTTCTCGTTTGATTATGGGGGATTCATAATAAATAACTATGATAATGTAAATAATTATTTTACAGCTATGTGCGCCGCAAACAATCTAATAGAATATTTAATAGATAATTGGCTTGAAAAAGTATGGTATAAAGATATTAATATGCTACCCGTGAATATATATAATAATAAGGAAATTAATGCCGATGAATTATCAACGATTAAATATATCTGGAAAACCATTAAGGATAGGGGCAGCAAACTGGAATTCGGAGTTGAAATCGGTAAGCCGTGCCAAACAGAACCCAGGATTTATGGTTTTGTGTTTAGTGATGTCTTCAAAGCGAAACTTAGTTCGCCCCCTTAAATACATTTAAAATGGCTGATATTTTTGATATATCTATCGTGGATATAAATATCATAATTATGGCCACAATAAATAACCATGTAATAATCTCATAGGAATAATCATGCTTCTTTACTTTATTTTTTTCGCTTTCCTTAACATAATTAATGTAATCATCCTCTTGTTTGGCAAGTTCTGATAAATATTTGTCATCGTTTTCAATATAATATTTGGTCTTTAATTCGATTATTTTCGTCATATGATCAGTATATCTGTTGTTCTGATTAGTCAAACCAATTATGTCATTTTTTAATTGATTTTTTACATATAATATCCCATATCCAATTATTATCAATTTCACCATTATTGCAGCTTTTAATACCATTGGATTTTTAATGATTGCTGGGTTGCTTCCGCTTATAGCAATAAAGGCGCCTAAAATTGCACTCGATATTGTAATAACTTCAATTATCCATTTTCTCAATTGATTTACCGATTCAATTGATGCTTTAATATGAATGGATCTTATTTCTTTTAATAATTCTTTGTCATCTTTAATGTTGTCTATTAATATTTCTTCGCGTTTATAATTATGCATATTTTTTAGGGCTTAAGTAGCAGCTTCGCCCTGATCTCAAAAATACGCGCTTCCGCCGCCTCCTCCCCCACCTTGATCAATTTGGGGGTCTTATCAATATCTAAATGCCAGATGTTCTCGGGGATGTCGGGTTCGATCAGCACATCGGCCTGTTTACGGGATTCAGCGCAGGTCTGCCGCATAAAAAGGTCCCAGGTGCGCCCCAGCATGTGAGCCACATTCTCCGGGTCGTGCTTTAAGGGATGGCCCGGCACCACATCCACCGCGATAGTAAAATGCGCCCCCATATCCTTTACCACTTTGACCGGAAGATTATCCACGATGCCGCCGTCCACTAAAAGGTCCGAGCCGTGCCTTAGAGGAGTGTAAAAACCGGGAAAGGCACAGCTTGCCGCCATTGCAAAGGCGGCATTGCCTTCGGTAAGTATCACTTCCCGCCCGGTCTTGATGTCGCAGCTAACCGCGGCAAAAGGGATCTCCAGTTCTTCAAGCCGGATATCCCCCAGATTCTCACGGATCAGCTTTTGCAGTTCTTCAGTTGAGGCGGGGCCGAACTTGGTGAGGCCGAAGCGCACATAATTGAACCAATTGAGCCGCCGGGCCAGTTTCTCAATATCATCCGGCTCCCAGCCGGCGGCATAAAATACGCCGGCCAGGGCCCCCGCGCTGGTGCCTGCGATAAAATCTATGGGGATATTGTGCTTCTTTAAGGATTTGAGGACCCCGATGTGGGCCATGCCGCGGGCCACCCCGCCGGAGAGCGCCAGGCCCACCTTTTTCTTCTGCCAGAAAAAGCGCATGCTAGATCTTAACTTGGGTCGCGCCCGAGATGCCTTCGATCTTGGTCAGTCCCGAGAGGACCTCGTCGGGAACGGAGGCATCCACATTGAGCACCATCACGGCTTTTTCGTTCATCTTGATGCGCCCCACATCCATGCTGGCGATGTTGATGTTCTTCTGCCCGAGGAAGGTGCCGACCTTGCCGATCATGCCGGGCTTGTCGATGTTGTTGACGATCAGCATATAGCCCTGGGGATTGGCATCCACCCGGAAGCCATCGATCTGGACCAGCCGGTCGCCCAATTTCTCAAAAACCGTCCCGCCCACTTCTCTTTCGCCTTTTTCTGTTTTAACCTTGACCGAGATCAAAGAGGCAAAATCCTTGGCCTCCTTGTTCTTGCTCTCGGTTATGTCCACCCCGCGCTCTTTGGCTATTAACGGGGCATTCACGAAGTTGACCTTTACATCCATGCTGGGCTCGAGCAACCCCTTAAGCAAGATGGTGGTGAGCGGCGAGACATCGTGCTCAGCCACCTCGCCGGAATATTCAACCACCACACGGCTTATAGCTCCCTTGATGATCTGCGCGGCGAACTTGCCGAGCTTCTCCGCGATACTCATATAAGGCCTGACCGGGGCTAAAAGCTCGGGCTTCATGGAGGGGATATTTACCGCGGAGCGCGCCGCCCCGCCCTTCAGCACTTCTATGATCTGCTCCACCACATCCACCGCCACGTTCACCTGGGCCTCAACTGTGGAGGCGCCCAGGTGCGGTGTCACCACGATGTTATCCAATTCAAACAGCGGGGATTTATCGCAGGGTTCTTTCTCAAAAACATCCAGCGCCGCGGCGGCCACCTTGCCGGATTTCAGCGCTTCATAGAGATCGGCCTCATTTATGATGCCGCCCCGCGCCACGTTGACCAATCGCACGCCCTTCTTCATCTTGGCAATGGTTGCGGCATTGACCATCCCCAGGGTTTCCTTGGTCTTGGGAATGTGGAAGGTTATAAAGTCGGCATCTTTATAGATGGTCTCGAGGTCCACCAATTTAACGCCCAGTCCCTTGGCGTAATCCTCGGTCACAAAGGGATCGGCTCCGATGACATTCATCCCCATCCCCAGGGCATAGGAGGCCACTCTACGACCGATTTTTCCCAGACCCACCACTCCCAATGTTTTGTTTAGAACTTCGACCCCCTTGAAGGATTTCTTATCCCACACCCCGCCCTTTAATTTTAAGTGGGCCTGGGGGATGGAGCGCGCCATGGATAACAGCATAGCCCAGGTGTGTTCGGCCGCGGCCACGGTGTTTCCCTCGGGGGAATTGACCACGATCACGCCCCGCTTGGTGGCAGTAGGCAGGTCCACGTTATCGACTCCTACCCCCGCGCGGCCGATGATCTTTAAATTCTTGCCGGCCTCGATGATCCTGGGAGTGACTTTGGTCTCGGAGCGAACGATCAGGGCGTCGTATTCGGGAATGATCTTGACCAGTTCCTCCTCCGGCAGGCCGGTCTTCATCTCGGCCTCGATGCCCGCATCCTTGAGCATCTTCAATCCAACCTCGGCGATCTTATCGGAAACTAATACTTTCATATGGTTCCCTCCAGTCCGAATTATATCATCAGTAATTGACCCTAAGCAAACAGAGCCCTTGCGGGGGCGCGCAGCGTCCGGCTTTCCGTCGGTCCTTAGCCTTAAGTATCTCCTCTACCCCATCCGGCTTGATCCTCCCTGCTCCAACTTCCACCATCGTCCCCACGATATTCCTGACCATCCTATAAAGGAATCCGTTGCCTTTGATCTGAACGCTGAGCATCCCTGTCCCATATCTTTTTGCCTTAATGATAGCAATTTTATGGATGATCCTGACCTTGCTGCCTTCCCTTGCTTTGGCCGCGCAGAAGGAAGAAAAGTCATGCTTGCCCTTGAAATATCTTGCCGCCTTCCGCATGGCAGACAGATCGAGCGAAAAAGGCACCCGCCAGACTAGTTTCCTTAGCAAAACCGGAAAATCCTTCCCTGAAAAGATCAGATATTCATACTCTTTGCTTTTGGCCGAAAAGCGGGCGTTAAATCCCTCCCTAACCACCTCGACCCTAACCACCTTGACATCCTCCGGCAGCAAGGCATTTAAGGCGGCTTTAAGGTTTTTGGGCGGAATGGGATGTTTGATCTTGAAATTGATGACCTGTCCTAAGGCGTGGACCCCGGCGTCGGTGCGTGAAGCGGCAAAGAACTTAACGGGTTTTTTAAACAGTTTTAAGAGGGCTTTTTCGATCTCTTGGCGGACCGAACGCTTGCCCGGCTGGGGCGCGAAACCGCAGAAGTCGGTCCCGTCGTATTCTAGGGTTAGCTTAAGATTGCGCACCTTGTTATTTTGGGATCGAACTTATATATTTGTCGGCTGTCAGGTTTACATATTCTGCAACCATGATCTCAAAAGGCGCCAGCTCTCCCTTGTGTCCCAGCTCCAAAGCCGAATAATACGCCTTCCTCTTTTCGGTTTCACATTCAAATATGGCGATCGGGTAGCCGTATTTCATTAAAATGAAATTCATCAACAGGCGGGCGGTTCGGCCGTTGCCGTCAACAAAAGGATGAATATCAACCAGCTTAAAATGCGCCTGGGCGGCGAAACTGACGGGGTGAAGATCCCTTTTTCCCTGACGATCCACCAGCCAGCGGGAAAATTCAAGCATCAAGGCGATCAATTTTTCCGGCAAAGGGAGTTTGACATCCGACCCGGAAATGTATACCTCGACATCCCGATATTTCCCGGCATACAGGTTGTTTATCCCCTCCAGAACTAAAGAGTGAATCTTTATTATATCATCTTGAGTTATCGGCTCCACTTTCCGCAATAACTCATCCAAATAATCGACGGCGTTCTTATGATTGGTCACCTCCAGATGTTCACGCATGCTTTTGCCTGAGATCGTTAATCCCTCTTTCAGGATAAGCATGGTTTCCCGGCGGGTCATAGCGTTGCCTTCGATCGCGTTGCTGTTGTAGGTCCATTCAATATCGAGATATTCGGTCAATTTATCCAGGATTATTTTCGGCAGCGGCCGGGCCTTGTCAATTATTGCTTTTTTTCGATCAATTTCTCTTAATAAACTTTCTAATGACATAGCTTGGAAATTATATCACCTCCGAAAATAAGGGTCAAATTGTGAAATTTTATGCAAATACTATCGATATTGATTTGGAGAAAGAAATGAATATCGGCAGAACCCTAAGAACAGTTTTACTTTCGTTCGCGGGAGGGGCTTCCCGGACACCGGCCAGGCCCCTGCGAAGATTCTCGATCTGGGATGTCAAACCAAATATCAGGGGAATTGTTAATATGGTGGATAGAGAAGGAACTCATGGACAGGTAGCGATCAAGGAAGTAACGGATAAAAACATCAATCCGCATAGAATAGTAGGAGTAACAATATTTTTCCCTTTTATACAGCCCATAACCGAAAGGATAGATAAGAGGGAAAGCACCCTGGGATATTTATGCCACTTGGGGAAACAGGTGGTTTGTTACGATGCGGTGGGGGGAAAACCTATTTTATATGAGACGGGAGAAAGCCGGCGGCAAAGAGAAAGGGAAGAAACTGCCAGGGGCTTTATTTTCCAATCTTCAGATTCGCCGGATCTAACCGTAGAGGGTCAAAGCGGAAGGGTGATAGAAGATCGTTTCTATCCTCTCGATGATTCCCCTTCAGAAGAGGGCGGTTTATCAATTTGCCTAACAGCCAGAATGGGCAATAGAATTGCAAGGATCGGTTATTCCACAACTCAAACTTTCAATTTGAAAAGAATAATCGCCGGCCAGGAAGATTTTATCCAACCCGTTTTTGACGATCGGTCATTTCTTCGAGGAACCAATATTAATATGGCCCAGGCCAGCCTGGTTGGTCTGGTGCAGAGGAAAAAGGGAGATACCAGCAACTAATTTTACAGCAGCTCCATCGCCGCTTTGACGCCGGCGCCAAAGGGGAGCTTGGCCCCCAATCTCTTGAAAAGAACCTCAACTGCGGCCAACGCGCCGATGATGTCCAGCGAATCAATATAGCCCAGATGCCCGATGCGGAAGATCTTGCCTTTTAGTTCGGATTGGCCGGGTGCGACTTCAACATTAAATTCATCTCTCATTGCCGCTCTGACCACCTCGCCATCAATGCCTTCGGGCGGACAAATAGCAGTAACCGCGGGCGAAGCATGGGCGTCGTCAGCTAAAAGTTTCAGTCCCAGCGCCTTCATGGCAACCCTGACCAGGTCACGATTATGTTTGTGCCGGGCATGAACATTCTCCCTGCCCTCTTCTTTGAGCATCTTGAGTCCCTCCGCCATACCAAAGATCAGCGATTCCGGAGGTGTGGTATAAGTATGACCTTTGGGGGCCTCGGCTTTCATCAATGCCCAATCCCAGTAGTGCTTTGGACACTTTGACTGCTCAAACGCTTTCCAGGCGCGGGCGGAGATCGAAACCGCCGCTATGCCCGGCGGCACCATGAAGGCCTTCTGCGAGCCCGAAACCACCACATCCAGGTCCCACTCATCGGTCTTAAGCGGGGCCGCCATCATCCCGGAAACCGCATCAACCAGGATCAAAGCGTCGGGCTGCAGCTTCCTCACCGTCTTGGCCAGCGTCTCCACATCATTTAAAACCCCGGTCGAGGTCTCGTTCTGCTGCATGAAGACCGCCTTGACCGGGCCTTTCTTTAATTCCGCTTCCAACACTTTCGGGTCGGCGGGCTTGCCGCGCTCGAACTTGACATCGTTTACCTCTGCCCCGTAAGCCTTGCAGATCTTGGCCCAGCGGGAGCCGAAGTTCCCGATATTAAGCACGATAACTTTATCCCCGGGAGAAAGCGTATTGACCGCGGCCACTTCCATCCCGCCCGTGCCCGAGCAGGGATAAACGAAAATGTCATTCTTGGTCTCATACGCCCACTTAAGGTCTTCCATGACCCCCTTCATCACCGCGGAAAACAGCGGGCCGCGGTGGCCGATCATGTCGTGGTTCATGGCAGAGAGAATGCGGGTGGGGATGGGGGTGGGGCCGGGGATCATGAGATTGTACTTGATCAATTTTCTCGCCATACTATTTCTCCTTTTTTTACCCCGAGCGAACGAAGTGAGTCGAGGGGCTAATCGTCCCTATTCCAAAGGACCTCTACGTATTTCTCGCCCTTAAGGAATTTAAACTCGTGCGTGCCTTTATAGGCGTGGAATAAAGCTTTGCCGATATGTAATGCTAGGTTGTGATCGGAGATCTTGGCGACCATGCCGCCGTCAGCCTTCTCTATGGCGGTGACCTTGTGGAGCGGGTTGCGCTCTTCCGCTATCCGGCCCTCGTGTTTGATCAAATTTACGATCTCTTCTTCGTGGTCGAGGAGGAATTTGCCGGACATCTTGACGACGCCCCCCTCTTCGATATGTTTCGGTTCCCTGAAGGCTTCGGCATGTCGGTAAGATCCTTTTGCCATAT
>Ga0315274_10013944_pt1 | contig 11416 bp, 7 predicted proteins | sample YL17G02_20_MG_FD_203700 | JGI IMG/M metagenome (GOLD analysis project Ga0315274, IMG submission 203700) | Sediment microbial communities from Yellowstone Lake, YNP, Wyoming, USA - YL17G02_20 | ecosystem: Environmental > Aquatic > Freshwater > Lake > Sediment | place: USA: Wyoming | collected...
CGTTGACTCCCCCGCCCCAAAACTTTATATCGCCGTGACGGTTAAACGCTCTGCGAAAATCGCTGTTTAACGGTTTCCCATCCTCTACTTGTTTGAAGAATCTCGATTTAAGCCTTTGACAGGATGACAGGATTCACGGGATTCTGAAAGCGGGGACATCCTTTGCCCGCCATCCCGTTCATCTTCTTGCCGGTTTCCGGCTCTTCCGAAAAAAGCAGACACATCCGCCGTCGCGCCAAATCCTGCATTTCTTCCTGCCCGTGCCCGGTTCGCGGAAACCCTGAGAAAACGGAACGGGTCAATGTCCTTGCGGAGTCTCCCCGCCTCTCCATGCCGCCCGATCCGCGGGAACAGCCCTGTTGGCCGGATTCACAGGATTCTTCGTTTCATCCAGTCCGTCCTGTCATCCTGTCAGAAGGGTTCTCGCCACGCCAAAAATCATTGAACGCCTCTGGCTGTCAGCCTGTGCACAACCGCGCAAGGGCACAGGCTGACGACTCGACTGAGCTCGCCGAAGTCAGCCTGCGCCACGGAGTTTCTCGTTGCGCAAGCACAACTTTCTCCCCTTTGCTTGCGCTGGCGTTGCTTCGCAAATCAGTTCCAAGCCATCATGAGGGCAAGATTGAGGAAACAAACAGCGCCTGGCGTAGGACAGCCGACCTCGTGCACCCCCGCGTGGTCAACCCTGTGCGCGTATGCGCCGGGCCGCGCGGTCGGCGATGGCTTTGTGCGTTCTGACGAAGCGGGCCTCGTTTGCGTTTCACTGCCCGCCGCAACCCCGGTGTATAATTCAATTGGCGGCGGGGAATCTTGTCAAATGGTAAAAATCGGAAAAAAGGATTGATTGCTGGGACGTATCTGCTATGCGTTTGAACTGTTTTCACGTCTCTTTGCGTCAGAGAAACAGAGGGAGGCAATACCGGCACACGGGGGTAAGGACCTTCTTCGCTCTTGGGGGTGTCGTCTTTCCCCGAATCTATCGTCCGATAGGAAGGACAGCGAAGCGGAAGGTTTCTGGGCAAAGCGAGCAGGCCCCGCGGCTGTTTTGGAAAAGTCCTGGCACGTTGGCGCGCAATCTTGCGTCTAATTATAACGAGACTCGATAGGGGCGCCCGGAGCGGCGAACCTGAGAGCCGAATACCATCACGAGGAGGCAACCGGATGAGAACGAAGCGTTACACCAGATGGATGGGCATGTGGGCGGTCGGGTTGTTGCTGGCGACGGCCCTGGCCTGCCAGAAGAAAGCGCCCGAAGCGCCCCAGCCAGGCGCGCCCAAGCCGACGGCGGCCGCGCCGGGCGGAGCCGCGCCGACCGCTGTGGCGCCGACCGCCGCCGTCAGCGGCCCCAAGAGAACACTCACCGTTCCCGACCCGATGGCGGTGGCCGTGCCCGACGTGGCCGTCGTCGTGCGAGTCAACCGGCTCGACCAGCTTTTGTCGAAGGTCGAAGCGCTGGCCTCGCAGGTTTCGCCGGCCATCAACGCCGATGTCCTCAAAGCCCAGCTCGGCAACGCCCTGCGCGACCCCACGCTGGCCGGCATTGATCAGACGCGCCCGCTGCTGCTCGCCGTATTCGACCCGGTCGGCGGGAAGGACCTCTCTACGGCCGCCCTGCTCCCGGTCACCTCGGCCCAGTATAAGGACAAGTTTCAGGCGATGGGCATGAACGTCTATCAGAAGGAAGGCGGCAAGACGTTATTGTTGGCCGAAAAGGAAGCGGGAGCGGTCGCCGGCCGCCAGGCGTTCGACCAGCTCGAGGCGCTGATGGGCCAGCCGCTCCAGTCCGACATTAGCGTCTATGTGAACGTCGAGATGATGCTGACGCGCCACGCCGCCCAGATTGACGCCGGCGTGAATCAGATGACCATGATGATGGAGCAGATGCAGAAGATGGGCGGCCAGAAGGCTTCGCCCGCCGGGCTTGTCGGCCTCGAAGCGCGAGCGGTCCTGAGCATGGCCAAGGAGATAAAAGACCTCGGCCTCGACGTGAGCATCAGCAAAGACGGCGTGGACCTGGGCGCCGTTCTGCGGGCCAAGCCCGGAACGCTGATGGCCAAAATGTTCGACGATCCCACGTATCCCGACACGTCGCTCCTGGGCTATGTCCCCGGAACCGGCGCGATCATCGGCTACATGGGCGGCGACAACGGCCCCGCGGCCGATTTCCTGTCGGCCAAACTCGACGAAGCCTTTGCCGCCACGTCGGGTCCCGTGGTCGCCCAGATCAAGCGGGCCGAACTCAAGAAGCTCATAGACCGCACCCTGCGGCTGCAAAAGGGCGTGGCCTACGACCTGATGAACCCGGGCGGTACAGGACTAGGTACGGTCTCGGTGACCGAAGTCAGCAATGGCGCCGCCTATCTCAATGAGCTTAAGAATCTTGGCAAGAGTCTGGAGGCCGCCGGCGTGATGGCCCTCTACAAGAGTTCGGGCATGAACATGGAGATGGCCTTCAAGGAGAACGTGCGCAACTATGGCGGCGTGGCGATCCACCAGATGATCACCGATGTGACCATGCCCGAACAGCCCGGCATGCCGCCGGCCTTTGCGGTCTTCATGAAGAACTTCCTCCACCAGGAGTATGAAGTCGCGGCCGTGGGCAACTACATCGTCTCGGACATGGGCGCCAAGAAGATGGACACGGTCATTGACGCGCTGAAGGCGAAGAAGCCGCTGTGGACGCCCGCGCTCAATGCCCAGAAGGTCTTCCCCAAGGAGGGCGATCTCTATTGCGACATTCTGCCGGGGCGGCTGGCCGGCTGGGGCCTTCAGATCGCGCAGCCTTTCCTCGCGCCGATGATGGCCAACATGGGGCTCGAGGGCGAGGCGATGATCGCGCGGATCAAGGCTCTGGAGACCAAGCCGATCTCGTTCTTCCTGCAGAGCGCGCAAGGCAAGCTGCTGGGCCGGCTGGCGTTCCCGATTGATCCGATCCTGAAAATCCGGCAGACGATGCAGACGATCATGACTCCGGTGGCGGCCCCGCCCAAGGCGCTGTGAGAGGGGCGGAGGCGGGAAGCGGGAGGCGGGAGTTGGACTTATGACTTTTGACCTTCGACCCTCGATTCTCGACTTTCGACTCTCGACCTTCGACGTTCGACTTTGGACTTCTGACGGCGCGGCGCGGGCGCTGGGTTGTTGGGTTTGAACTTCGCGCTTTGCACTTCGCACTTCGAACGGGCGGTGGGAAGAATCGGATGGTTCTCCCACCGCCTTTTTCTTTAACCCCAACACGGTTCACCCAAGGTCGTGCGTCCAACGCGGCATGGGCATCCTGCCCATGATTCAGGGGCGAGACGCCGGTGCCACTCTTTCAAGTGAACCGTACCGGGGCTGGCCGTCAGCCGTCAGCCGTCAGCAACCAGCACCTGACAACTGACCTCTGACGGCTGAGTGAGCCGAATGCGCATTGCACTTTTTGCGCATTGTCCTGAATCCGATCGTAAAGAAAGTGCACACCGCGGCGATCAATCCCCTCATATTGCTCGACTTAGCACGTGGCACGCATTCTGCATTCGTGGTCTCTGTTCGGTTTGAGAGGCTTTGCCAACGAGGGGGTATCCCGACCATGAACGATCAGGCGGCACAAGAACGATACGGCAGGATGCGAGGAAGAACGATGTGTGACCTTGAGCGCAGCACGGCGGTGCTGGCGGCAGTGTTCGGGGCGTCGCTTCTGACGGCCTCGGCGGGAACGGCGCCGTCCACGGGGCCTTTTGGCGTTCATCGGGCCAGAGAAATCGCGGTTCTGGCGCGCGTTCTGGAGAAACGCCTGGGAGATATGCGGCGGACGATGACCGAGGCGGGCGACGAGAGGGTTCGGGCGATACCCGCCGGCGGGACGGCCGATCTTGAGGAACGCGGCGTCGCGCATGTTGTCGCAGCGGACACTTGCAGGTAGCCGACGGTGAAGACGTGGAACCCGCGGGCGTGGACGCGGCAGGAGGATCGGACATGAACCGAACGCTTTCGATTCAGACGCTCAGCCTCATCGCCATTGGGCTCGCCGTGGCCTCGGCGGTGTTTTGCTGGCGCTGGGCCGTGCGCTACAAGGCGACGATCCGTGGGTACGCGACCGAGATCGAGTCTTTGAAGGCGAAGCAGGACGACTTTGAGTTCAACGTGGTCAATCTGGCCGCGCTGCTGATGAGAAGCCGCGAGGAGACGTCCGGCGGCGGTCGGCTCTTTCCGGTCGGCGCACGAGTGACGCCCGAGTACGCCGCGAGGTTGACGAGTCCGAGGGTGGAAGCCATCGAAGCGGCGCGCGCCGATTCTTTCCTCTACTGGTACTACGATCAGATTTGTGAGTATCTTCTCGACAAGGCGACGACGGAATCGGCCGGCCTCGTCCAGACCAAACAATCCTTGTAGCAATCGCAACCGGCAAAGAACCCGCCAAAGAATAAGAAGGAAGCACGACAGGTTGGCAGCCGCAAGCGTTCAACGGTTTTCCCTTGCCCACTTCTTTGAAGAAGTACGACTCAAGCCTTTGACAGGATGACAGGACTCACAGGATTTGGAAATCCCGTCAATCACGTGCCCGTCATCGTGTGCATCGCTGCCGCCTGTTTCCGGCTCACCGCAGAAAAGCACAGACATCCGCCGTCGCGCCGAGGTCTCTATTTTGCTGCCGTCTCTACCCGGTACGCAAAGACCACCAGAAGCCGGAACGACACGATGCTCTTCGGGACTTCCTGCGTCTCTCCGGACCGCCCGATTGCCGGGAGAAGCCCTGTGGGCCGGATTCACAGGATTCCTCATGTGGTTTTATCCGGTTTATCCTGTCATCCTGTCAAAAGGGCTCTCGCCACGTCAAAAACCATTGAACGCCTGTGGCTGTCAGGCTGTCCTGTTTCCTTTTCACCCCCTCGCCCGCGCCAGCGTGCGAAACGAAAATGCTGTTGACATCCCCCCGAGAACCTGATTGAGCGGTGGAATTGTAGCACCGATCCACGCACGGCCGGAGCTGCCAACAGGCCTCCGTGATCCAACACAAGGTTTTTCGCTGCGAAGGCGCACCTGTGGCGCGGGCGTGCAACCTGCGGCCGGGACAGTGCGCTTTGTCGCAGGAAAGCCCATCCCGCACACAGGAAGGAGAACGAACATGGCGTGTTTGTCAGCAAGGACTCTCGGACGGTTGCTTCCGGTCCTGCTCGCCCTGGCTGTCGCCGCAACAAGCGGAAACGCCGGGGAAGCAGCGGCCAAACCGAAGAAGAAACTGCTCTACTTCACCAAGTCCCAGGGGTTCGAGCACAGCGTGGTCAAACGCACGGGCGACCAGCCGGCCTACTCCGAGAAGATTCTCGTCGAGTTGGGCAAGAAGTCCGGCTACGAGATCGTCTGCAGCAAGGACGGCACGCTGCTCAATCCCGACAAGATTGGCCAGTGGGACGGCTTCATTCTCTACGCCACAGGCGATCTGACTCAACCCTCGAAAAGCGACCCGGCGCCGCCGATGACTGCCGAAGGGAAGAAGGCGCTGCTCGACGCCATCGCCGGCGGCAAAGGCTTGGTCGGCGTCCACGCCGCCAACGATGCATTTCGCCTGGGCGGCTATGACCCGTTCATTCAGATGCTCGGCGGCGAGTTTCAGGGCCATGGCGCTCAGCAGAAGTCCTGGTCGCGCGTTGTGGACAAGAAGTTCCCGGGCATGGCTCCCATCCAGGATTTCGAATGGCTCGAAGAGTGGTATGCTCCGAAGAACCTCGCGCCGGACATGCACGTGATCATCGTCCAGGACACCAAAGGGATGACGGGGCCGCAATACGCCCGACCGCCGTACCCCGGCACGTGGGCGCGCATGCAGGGCAAGGGCCGCGTCTATTACACCTCGCTCGGCCATCGCGAGGATGTCTGGGACAATCCGATTTTCCAGACCATCCTGATGGGCGGCATCGCCTGGGCCATGGGTGACGCGCAGGCCGAGATTCCGCCGAACCTGAAAGAAGCCGCGCCCCAGCCGGCGGAATTCATGGCCCCGGAGAAGAAGTAGCAGGCCCAACAAAACGGAACCGATGGAATCCGCCGGATGAGCGGTTCCTCAACCTTACCACTGAAATGGAAAGGAGAACAGAGATGGCAGGAATGTCGAAACGATTCAGCGGTTTCCTCGCAGTCTCGCTGGCCTTGATCGTGGCGGCGGCCAGCTGGTGCGGGGCCGGCGAAGCGGCCAAACCGGCAAAGAAGATTCTCTACTTCACCAAGTCGTCCGGCTTTGAGCACAGCCCGGTCAAGCGCACCGGCGACCAGCCGGCTTATTCCGAGAAGCTTCTCGTCGAGTGGGGCAAGAAGGCCGGCTATGAGGTCGTTTGCAGCAAGGACGGCACCTTGATGAATCCCGACAAGATCGGCCAGTGGGACGCCTTCGTCTGGTATGCGACCGGCGATCTGACCCAGCCGGCCAAGAGCGATCCGGCCCCGCCGATGACGCCGGAAGGCAAGCAGGCGCTGCTCGATGCGATCGCCGGGGGCAAGGGATTTGTCGGCGTGCACGCGGGCGACGATTGCTTCCACGAAAGGGGCGGCGTCGTTGATCCGTTCATCAAGATGCTCGGCGGCGAGTTCCTCTCGCACGGCGCGCAGCAGAAATCCTGGATGCGCGTGGCGGACAAAAAGTTTCCGGGCATGGACGGCGTGGCGGACTTCGAGATGATGGACGAGTGGTATTCGCCCAAGAACATCGCCGAGGACCTTCACGTGATTCTCTCGCAGGACACCACGGGGATGCAGGGCTGGCAATATGCGCGGCCCGCGTTCCCGGCGACCTGGGCGCGGATGCACGGCAAGGGCCGCGTCTATTACACCTCGATGGGCCACCGCGAGGACGTCTGGGACAATCCGGTGTTCCAGAAAATCCTGATGGGCGGCATCGCGTGGGCGCTTGGCGACGCGCCGGGCGAAGTTGCGCCGAATCTCAAGCAAGTGACGCCGGGCGCATCCACGCTGCCGGTTCCCGAGAAGAAAGACGCTGCGAAGGAAGCGGCCAAGAAGGGCGCGGGCGGCGGCAAGAAAGGCGGAAAGAAAGCAGGCGCCAAAGCCGGAGAAGAAGCGAAGAAGTAGCGCCGCCTCGGTCATTGCGGTTTGATTCGGACTCCCTTCAGCCCATCGCGGCGACAGCGCCGCGGTGGGCTGTTGCTTTCTGCCATACCCTCTGAACCTTTTGCAGAACTCAGAGTGGCGTGGGCTGTCAGCCCGCGAAGAGTCGTAAACCGGCCACGAATCCTGTATTCTGAGCCCTTTTCACAGGCTAACAGCCTGCGCCACAGCAGTTCTGCAAAAGGCTCCCTTTTTCTTGCCGCGCGAGCATTTCGCGGTTGCCTTGGCCGGGCCGCCGCGGCTAGAAGAAGCCACCATGCATGAGGCGAATGCCATCCTTGGGTTCTCGGCGGCGTGGTGGACCGTCCTCTTTGGTCTTCTGTTCGCTCTGGCGCTCGCCTGTTTCTTTCCCATTCGCAACACGGTGACTTATCGCGGGCGGCCGTGGGCGACGTGGGGACTGATCGCCGTCAACGTGGCCGCGTGGCTGGCCCCAATTCTCGATCGCTTGTTCAGCGGCTCTTACGGCCTGAGCGCGGGGCTTTCGCAATTCATCTTCCGCGATGATTTCTCGCGCCCCTGGACCCTGGTCACCTGCCAGTTCGTTCACGCCGGCGGCGCATTTCCACTGCTCGTTGGACTTTGGCTGTTCTATCTGATTGCGCCGGTGCTCGAGCAACAGATGAAGCCCTACGGGCTGCTGGGGCTTTACGTCGGCGGCGGAGCGGCGGTGGCGGCGCTCTATGGAGCGCTTTCGATGAGCGCCGGGGCGCGGATCGTTTTGGCGGGCATGAGTCCGGGGTTCTATGTGCTGCTCGGCCTATACTTTGTGGCCTATCCGTTCGAGGAGATCGTTTTCGCCTACAATCTGCTTTTCTTCACCTTCTGCGGCACGATTCGGGTGGCCACGTTCTTTCTGGTTCTTTTTGCGGTGGCGATCCACGTTGTTTCGGGTTTGATTGTCGGAGGGATGGTCCTGGGGCTGGCGCCGACCAAAGCGGCGGGAATCGCGTGGCTGGAGGAAAGCGTGCCGCTTCTGGGACTGGCGGTCGGTTTTCTCGTTGGCGTACTGAAGTTCGGCCTTGGCGCGTTCGTCGGCAAGTCGCCGGTGGCCGAGAGCCGCTCGCCGGCCGACCGAATGGTCGAGCGGGCGCTGGCGCGGTTGACGCATGAGCGGGGGCCGGGTTCGGCGCGCCCCCCGAGCCGTCGGGAGCGGTCGCAGAGTCAGCAGGCGCTCGCTGACGGGGCGCCGGCCGAGGAAATCGAAGCCTTTGCCGAACAGTGTCTTCGCACGGAGCGCGACCCGTTGCTCGAGGCCGCGTTTGCGCGGTTCCGTTCTCGCTTCCCGGATCGGTGCTTCGGACCGGGTCTTCAGGCCGAGATGGCGCGGCGGTTTGAGCGGACCAATCGCCTCGATCTGGCCGCCGACGCCTACCGCCTGCTTGTCAAGTCTTATGGCGAGACACCCGTGGGCAGCGAGGCCCGGCTCGAGCTTGCCCGACTTCTGGTGAATGATCCCACCGCTGTGGAAGAAGCCACCGAGTTGCTCGACGGTCTTCTGAAACGCAATCCCCGTCGGGAGGCAGCCGACGAGGCGCGTCGCTTGCTCGATCACCTGATGGAAAAGAGCGGCCGCGATCAGACGTACACCGGGCTTGGACCGCATAAACCATTTCGTTTCAGCAAACCACCTGGACACTCACGGCCGCTGGCCACTCCGGCCGGCGTTCCCAGTCAGCCCGATGGCCAGCCGATTGGGCGGTCGGCCGAGGAACTCATCGGAGAGCCGGACTCTGCGGTGGCCGCCGAGGCGGCCAACGAAGCCCGCGAAGAGGCTGGTGTTGACGGGCCAGTCGTATCAGTCGCCTCCGTCAAGCAAGACACCTTTACGGCCCATGAAAGAGCCGAAGAACCTGCCTCCGGTCGGAAGGCTGCTGCGCCTGCTCCGCCGCCCCTTCGGACACAGGAGATCGTGCCCGATTCTGCCGACGAAACGCTTTCGGAATGGGGGTTGCGTCTCGCCGAAGTGTCGGAGACTACGGCCGCAATGGCCGCCGCCCGTTCTTTTGCAGTCATTCTGCTGCCGAGCCGCTTGCTGGTGGTGGATAAGGCGCGCACTGTCCTGAGCGAATTCTGGGCCGTCAGCCGTGAAGAGGCCGCCGAGAGACTGCGGCGCTGCCGGGGTGTATTGCTCGACGATGCGCCGTCGGGCCGGTCGGTTGTCCTGGCGCGTCGGCTGCGCTCGATGGGGTTGTCGGTCACGGTGGTGCCGCTGCTGCCCGATCTTGTTTACAGCGGCAGCGAGGACGTTTTTGAATTCGCCTTCAGCGATTCGGCCTGCGGCACTGTCACGTCGTCGGGTCGGAAGTCATTCGGGTGGGACCAGGTGCGTCTGGTCAATGCAGCGCGGGTGGGCCTGCCGGGGGCGGGCGCGGCCTATCGTTTGGTGCTCGATCTGTTTGTGGCCCAGCCGCAGCGCCTTTTGCGGATTTGGGAGACGACGGTCAATTTCGCCCGCAGCAGTCTGGGGGGGAAGATGGGCGCGGCCCAGTCGCTCCAAGCGGTCATCGAGTATCTCGACGCGCGAACGCCCCGCGCGTTGAAGACCCCTTCGTTTCGGGCCATGGCGAAGAAATCAGGCCCGCCGCTGGATTTTCACTCGCCTGCGGAGTTGGAGCACTACAATCGGTGGTTTCTCTACGCGGGCTTCGGGAAGTACGCGACGAGCGACCAGTAGTGTATCGTGCCCTTCCGCCAGAATGGAAACTACCGGGATCGGTCCTCCGGCGGACCTTGGCCTTCGGGGCGCCTGCCGAAGAGAAGCGCGCGCAGCCGTTTCCATCGCCGCCGCCAGCGAGACGGCTTGATGAAGGGGCGATAGAGTTTCTTTCGCGCAAAGTGCCCAAGCCGAAGCGATAGGGGACGGTCTTCGAGACTCCGGCGTTCGTCTTCCGTCAGGGCGTTGGGACAGTAGTCGGCCTTGAGCTCGATGATCTTGAGACGATCAATCCGGCAAATCCGCTCGAAAAGGCGACGGCGGAGGAAGTTCGCGCCGGTCAGATGGGCCGTGGCGAAATCAATCAGGTAGGGCCGCTGGTCGCGATCGGCGAGGACGTTCTTGCGCCGCAGGTCGCCGTGGGCGACGCCGCGCGCGTGCATCTCGGCAACCAAGCGCTCGAGGCGCTCGAAAAAGGGCGGCTCGAGAACGCCGTGGCGGCTGTGCGGCAGGCGCTCGCCGACGATCCACTCCATGGCAAAGGCGTCGCCGTCCACCCAGCCGAGCAGGCGCGGGATTCCGACGATGCCCTGGAGGCGTTCGAGCCGGTTCCACTCGCGCCGCAAGACCCATCGCCCCCACCCTCGCCGAATCAGCCACGGCCGTGGGCGGAAGTCTTTGACGACGAATCGGCGCCCTTCGATCTCATAGGCGCACACGTCGGCCTGTCCCAGAGAGCGGCCTTCGTGGGTCCAGACGGGAACGAGTGCCGTGACGTCGGCCCGTTGCAGTGAGATTCTACCGTTCACTCGCTCTGCTGGCCTGAGAATCATTGAGGGGATTCGTTTCAGTCGAAGATGTTTCTGTCTTTCGGAAAGAGACGAAACAGCAGAGGGAAGAACACATGCGCCCAATTCATGCGGAACACTGGAATCGCTGCTATTTCAGTCTCGATAGGACGCGATCGGCACGAGTGATGGCGTTCTCTACCCATAGACGCAATATGGGATCCGGCTCTGGGCGGTAATCGCAGGTGTTCCGCCATTGGCGCAGTTCGTCAAGATCAGCCGCAATATTTGCCATTCCCCGGCTGTAAAAATGTTCCTTTATGCACTTGTGATCCTCTCCCGTGTACGAAGGCCGAAATCTATGTTTCAAACGCGCGTACTCGATTGCATGACACAGCGCGGCGTAGTATGCTCGACTCACAGCAGACCGCGATGCAGCCTCGTGCGAGAACTCGGTACCGTTGCAAGCTCGGAGATACCGAGCAAGATTCAGATACTCAACCCAATCAAATGGCATGCTTCTCAGCCGGCGGACAGAAGTCGGTAGTCAGGAGAATCCGGCCCGATTTGCAGGTGAGAGAATCGGACACTCTCGCCCGGACTCGGTCAATTCGATCGAGTATCTCTTGAGTATAGGGCTCAGTCCGAACGTAAAGAGTCAGATACTCGTCTTCGATCTCGGGATCTCGGTACACCTCCAAACTCAACTCATCCCGGTCATCGAATTCCTCGGAGGCGCAGAAACAGTAGTTGAACTAAACCGCTTCGCGGTAGGAAGCGGGCGTAGTCATCGGGACATGCCGCTACGAACTCGCCTATTCGCCTCGCGTGAGTGTTGCCAATCTCGATTGCATTGACCGACCTCGATCTCAGCGGT
>Ga0315274_10013948_pt1 | contig 11414 bp, 8 predicted proteins | sample YL17G02_20_MG_FD_203700 | JGI IMG/M metagenome (GOLD analysis project Ga0315274, IMG submission 203700) | Sediment microbial communities from Yellowstone Lake, YNP, Wyoming, USA - YL17G02_20 | ecosystem: Environmental > Aquatic > Freshwater > Lake > Sediment | place: USA: Wyoming | collected...
GTATCTTTGTGAAGAACGGTCGTCATGGATACCACCCCCTCAGACGACAACTTTCAATTCAGGCGAGACAATGCCCTTGGGTGTCTTCGCCTCGTAGTGCGTATGAAGCAGCTCATGCGATTTCTCACTGAGCGGCCGACCCAGGAATTCGCGGTACAGCCTCTGCACGTCCGGGTTGTCGTGGCTTCGGCGGATCGTCTTGGCCCGGTCCAGGTCGTAAAGGGCCTGTGCCCTCAGCTTGAGACATTCCTCGTCGAGAGGAATGGAGTTGGCCGTGGCGTAGGGCTGGCCGCCACCGCCGATACAACCGCCGGGGCAGCCCATGATTTCCACGAACTGGAAGCGGTTGCGATCCTTCCGGACCACCTCCATAAGCTGATGCGCGTTGCCCAGCCCGTGGGCGACAGCCAGTCGCAGCTCCTTGCCATCCATAGTGATCCTGGCCTCTTTGACGCCCTTGAAGCCACGGATGTCCCCCATCTCGATGTCGATGAGGGTCTCGCCCGTGTACAATTCGTACGCCGTGCGGATCGCCGCCTCCATGACGCCGCCGGTGACGCCGAAGATCGTGCCGGCCCCGGAGGACAGGCCCAGAGGGGCGTCGGGCTTCTCAGGATGGATGTCGATGAAATCGACGCCGGCCGACTTGATCATCCAGGCGATCTCGCGTGTCGTGATGACAATGTCCGTGGCCGGCGCGCCGTTGACCTGCAGCTCGGGCCGGGCCGCCTCGTACTTCTTGGCCGTGCAGCACATCACCGCCACGCTGAGAATCCGCTTCGGGTCCAGCTTCATCTTGCCGGCCCAGTACGTCTTGAACATGGCGGAGGCCATCGACATCGGTGATTTGCACGTCGAGATGTTCGGGATCATATCCGGATAGAACTGCTCCATGTACTTCATCCAGGCGCTGGAGCAGGAAGTGATCAGCGGGAGTGGACCGCCCGACTGCAGACGCTCGAGGAATTCGCTACCCTCTTCCATGATGGTCAGGTCGGCGGCGAACTGGGTGTCGAAGACGTAGTCGAATCCCAGGTGCCGCAGCGCGGCAATGAGCTGGCCTTCCATGTTGCGTCCCGGCGGCAGGCCGAAACCCTCGCCGATGGCCGCTCGCACGGAGGGGGCGAACTGCGCGACCTTGACCAGGCTCTTGTCGTTGAGCTTCTCGAACAGCTCCTGGGTGTGGTTCTTCTCGACGAAGGCGGCGGTCGGGCAGACGTTGATGCACTGGCCGCACGTGGAGCAGACGCTCTCGGCGAACGGCATGTTGTACGCCGGCATGACGACGGTGTTGAAGCCGCGGTAGGCCTGGCCGAGGCAGTGCACGCCCTGAATCTCCGAGCACATTCGCACGCACCGGCCGCAGAGGATGCACTTGTCCGGGTCGCGAATCACACTGGTGCCGGACAGGTCCTTCTCGTAGTGCTTGCGTTCGCCTTCGAAGTGCCGGTGGCGAATGCCCATCGCGTAGACCAGCCGCTGCAGCTCGCAGTTGCCGTCGCGCTCGCAGACGTGGCAGTCCTGCGGGTGGTTGTCCACGAGCAGCTCGACGATGTCACGGCGGGCCTGCCGGACCTCCCTGGTATTCGTGTAGACCTTCATGCCGTCGGCCACGGGATAATGGCACGAGGCGACGAAGTTCCTCATCCCTTCCACCTGAACGATGCAGACCCTGCACGCCCCTTCGATGGAGAGCTTCGGGTGATAGCACAGCCGGGGGATGCGGTAGCCGCACTCGTCGGCCGCCTGCATGATCGTCTGGCCGGGCTCAACCTTGTATTGCTTGTCGTTGATCGTAATCGTGATCTTCTTGTTGTTGTCCATGTTACTCCTCAAACCTTAGCGACGAGTGGCAACTCGTTCGTAGTGTGCCCGTAAGGGCATCGGAAGAGAGTTTCAAGTGTGAGGTGTCAAGTTTCAAGCAGCAATCCAGCACTTCACACTTCAAACTTCACACTTGACACTTCCCAAGAAACGCCTGACGGCGTCACTACAAACATGGTCATACTTTCGCAATGGCTTCGACCTTGCAGGTATTGAAGCACATGCCGCATCGGATGCATTTGTTCTGATCGAGCACATGTCTGCTCTTAGGACTGCCGGAGATGGCGATGACGGGGCAGACCCGCCGGCAGGCGCCGCAGCCGACGCACTTCTGGGTGATCTCATAACTGACCAGGCTCTTGCAGGCTTTGGCCCGGCACTTCTTCTCGTGGATATGCTCCTCGTACTCTTCGCGGAAATTCTTGATCGTGCTCAAGACGGGGTTCGGGGCGGATTGTCCGAGGCCGCACAGCGAGGCCTTCTTGATCATGCCGCCCAGGCGTTCGAGCTTCTCGATGTCACCGGGCTGGCCCTTGCCCTCCGTGATGCGGGTCAGGATTTCCAGCATGCGCTTGGTTCCCTCCCGGCATGGCGTGCACTTGCCGCACGATTCGTCCTGCGTGAATTCGAGGAAGAACCGGGCGACGTCGACCATGCAGGAGTCCTCGTCGATGACGATCATGCCGCCGGAGCCCATGATCGAGCCGGCCTTGGCCAGTGATTCGTAATCGATGGGCGTGTCGAGGTACTGCTCGGGCAGACAGCCGCCCGAGGGCCCGCCCGTCTGAACGGACTTGAACCGCTTTCCGAACGGGATGCCGCCGCCGATGTCGTAGATGATCTCGCGAAGCGGGGTACCCATCGGGACCTCGATCAGGCCCGTATTGACGACCTTGCCCGCCAGGGCGAAGACCTTCGTCCCCTTGCTCGTCTCTGTGCCGATGGTCCGGAACCAGTTGGCCCCATCCAGGAGGATGACGGGGACATTGGCCCAGGTTTCGACGTTGTTGATGAGGGTGGGCTGGCCGAAAAGGCCGACCGCCGCCGGATACGGAGGCCGGGGCCGGGGCATGCCTCGCGCGCCCTCGATGGAGTGAATCAGCGCTGTCTCCTCACCGCAGACGAACGCGCCGGCCCCGAGCCGGATCTCGATGTCAAACGAGAAGCTCGAGCCCAGGATGTTCTTTCCGAGCAGGCCGTGCGCCCGGGCGTCTTCGATAGCCCTGCGAATCCTCTGGATCGCAAGCGGGTACTCCGCGCGGATATAGACGATGCCTGTCTCGGCGCCGATAGCGTAGCCGCCGATGGCCATGCCTTCGACGACCGTATGAGGGTCGCCCTCGATGGCACTGCGGTCCATGAACGCCCCGGGGTCGCCCTCATCAGCGTTGCAGATGACGTACTTGGGCGCGGCCTTCTCCGCGGCGGTCAGTTTCCACTTTCGACCGGTCGGGAATCCCGCGCCGCCTCGCCCACGAAGCCCGGATTTCTCAATCTCGGCGATGACCTGCTCCGGCGTCATCTCCGTGATCGCCCTCGCCAGGGCCTCGTAGCCGCGAAGGGACAGGTAATCATCGATACTTTCAGGGTCTATTATCCCGCAATTCCGAAGCGCGATGCGCATCTGCTTGCCGAAGAACTTCGCGTCGCCGAACACACGGAAGAAGCGGTTGTACAGGTGGTCCTCCTGGATCACCAGCCGGGCGATGGGGTCACCGTTGACCAGGTGCTCTTCGACGATCTGAGGGATATCGTTTTCGGTCACGTTGCCGTAGATGGTGTAGCCCGGATTGACGACCATGATCGGGCCCTTCTCACACATGCCGAGGCAACCGGACAGGCCGATCGTCACCCGGTCGGTCAGCCCGTGCTTGGCCAACTGCCCGCGCAGCAGCGCGGTCAGCTTCCGGGCCCCCTTGTTGATGCAGGACGTCCCGTCACAGAAAATGATTCTGTATGATGTCGCGTTCACAGCGAGCTTCCTTTCTAATCGATCAGCCACTCGTTGATGACTTCGCCGTTCTTGAGGTGCCGCTCGATGATTTGCTGGGCGCGGTCCTTATCGACCTTGCCGTACTTGACGGGGCTCTTGCCCGCCTCGATCACCTCAACGGTCGGCTCCAGGTTGCACCGGCCCGCGCAGCCTTTCTGGCTCAGGTACACATCTGTCAGGCCGCGGCTGACCGCCTTCTGGAACACCTCCATCACGTCTTTCGAGCCAGCGGCGATTTCGCACGTGGCCATACCCACATACACCCGCTTGGTGGACAAATAGCCCTTGCCAATGATGCGACTGACGGCCTCGGCCCGCTTCTTCCTGATCAGTTCCAACGGGGTTGGCATGTTCTTAGTTCCTTTCTATCTGAAATACGAACGAGTTGCCGTTCTCTCGCGGCTTGACGCAGATATTGCCGCCGTGCCGCTCGATAATCTGCTTGGTGATGTACAGTCCCAGCCCGGTGCCTTTGACCTTCTTCGTCTCGGGATTGTCCAGCCGCGAAAACTTCTGAAACAATCTGGCCATCTGTTCCTCGGTCATCGGCGTCGAGTCGTTGTAGACGTCCACCTCCACCTTGCCGTCGGTCTGCGAGGCTGTGAGGCGGATCTGGCCGGCGTCGGGGCTGTATTTGATCGCGTTGCTGACCAGATTGTTGGCGACGATCTGCATCAGGTCCGAATCGGCCTGCACGACTAAGCCGGGATCAATTTCATTGACGATCCGCAGGGCCTTCTTGTTCGCCATCGGGGCCAGCGAGCTGACCGACGTGTCGAAGACGTCCTTCTTGAGATTCAGCGCCGTCTTGTTCACAGCAAGCTCGCCTCGCTCCACTCGGCCCAGGCTCAGGAACTTCTTGACGGTGGCGTCGAGGTAATCCAGGTTCCTCGCCACCGAGTCCAGCGCTTTCCTCTGCTTGAAGTTGACCATGCCGAGATACCCGTCGCGGACGGCATAAGCGTTCATCACGGCCGACGCGAGAATCCCCTTGAGCTCGTGCGCGACGAAACCGATCAGGTCGATGTAGTTCTTGTTAGAGGTGGCCAGCTTTTCGTTGGAGATTCGCAGGCTCTCCTCCCTGTCCCTGAGCCCGAGGGCCATGGCGTTGAAGGCCTCCGCCATGCTGTCGATTTCCTTGATCGACGTGTTCGTAGTGATCCGATAGCCCCAGTCGCCCGAGGCGAGGCATTCGCTGGCATGGACCACCTGGGTCAGCGGCTTGGAGACCACGCCCGCGAGAACGAACGACAGGAGCACCGCGATGACGCTGACGCCGCCGACGACCAGCAGGAACCACACGAGGATCTGCCGGGCCATGTCGTTGAATGGCTGTTCAAGGATGCCCACGTACAGGATACCGATGATGTCGCCGTGAATGCTGCGGATCGGCTCGTAGGCGGTCTTGTACCAGTCGGTGACGACGAAAGCCCGTTCGTGCCAGGTTCGCCCCTGCTTGATCACCGCCTCATATACCTCGTCGGATACGCGGGTTCCAATGGCGCGTTGCCCGGCCTCGTCCTGGACGTTCGTCGAGATTCTCACGTCATCCTGGAAGATGGTCACCGTTCCCACGGGTTTGGACTTGTACGTGCCTTTGCCGAATACCATGTCGCGAACGCGGTCCACAAGCGTGTAATCACGGTTGATGATGCGGCCGCCGTACAGGACGGTCCTGATCTCCCCCGCCTTGTCGAAGACCGGTACGGCATACTCCTTGGCCATCCCGGAGTTGACCATCTGCCTGTCAGTCGGCCGGGCCTTGGGCGTCGCTTTGATCCCGATGGCGACTTTGCCTGGAACATCGCCCTCCATGATCTCCAGTTCCGCCGGCGAGATGATCCGGGTCCCACCCACCGGTTTGCCTTCTTTCACAGCCATCCTGGCGATCTCGCTGGCAAGTGCATCGAACTCAGGCCTGTCCACGCATCGCAAATAGTGCAGATTCAGCCTGTCCCTCAAGACGCGGGCGTCGTCGTCCGGCGAAGCCAGCCGCAACGCCTGGCCGATACGCTCGATCTCGCCGGTGTAGACCATTTCGGCCACGACCAGATCATTGAGCACCTTGCGCTCGGCACTTTCGATGATATCCTTCTGGATCACGCGGTATCCCAGCGCCGCAATCGGGACCGACAGCACGAGGATCACCATGAGGAACGACAGCAGGATTCTCGCCTTTATGGATACTGCCAGGAATTTTTGGTCATTTGTCGCCATTCGATGCGTTGACGAAATAGATGAGGTTTTCGAGTTCGGTCTCGAGGTTGATGTTATTGATGACGCAGCCGGCTGGCGCCTTCAGGCAGATCGGGGCAAAGTTCAGGACGCCTTTGACGCCTGCGGCAAGCATCAGCTCCACTACCTGCTGGGCGGCATAGTCGGGTACGGCAATGACGCTCAGCTTGATGCCGCGCGTCCGGACGAAATCCACGAGATTCTCCAGCGCCAGTACGGGCGGATCGCCTGCCACGTCGTACTTCGCAGGGTCGATGTCGAACCCTGCGGCAATTCGGATGCCGCTCTTTTCCAGTCCCCGGTAACGCAGTAGCGCCCTGCCGATGTTGCCTACCCCAACCACAACAAACTCCTGGAGTTGGTCCTTGCCCAAGATCCGGTGAAGTTGTTCGCTGAGTTCGTCCACCCTGTACCCACCGCGACGGTTCCCCGTGATCCCGAACAGGGAGAAATCCTTTCGCACCTGGGCGGCCGTCACACCAGCCGCATCCGCCAGATTATCAGAGAAGACTCGCACGAAGTTCAGAGCCTTCAACCTGTTCAGTGCGTTTTTGTACCGCGATAATCTTATGATGCAACTTCTGTTAGCCATGATCGACATACCCACGCCGTATTGTGAATCTCATAACGTTTTCCGGCGAAGCATAAAGAGTCTGGAGGTATATTCTTGATCAATATGTTGATTATTGCGTCGCTAACATCAAACGTCAAGTTGAATATTGTGATTTTTTTCACATTGTTAAGTAGTGCATTGCTGAGGTGTGTAAGTTAGGGGGCAAATGCGAAACGTATAGCCGCAAGCAAAGGCTAAGGGGAGCCGCTGTTATGTTTCTTCTGTTTGGGCCGATAAACGCGATGCAGCTTGGATTTCTGAGACGAGCTGCGTGGTTTCTGGATTTCCGTGACGATCCGACCAGCCCGGAAGATCGTCACGGAACCCGTAGACTCGCTCACTGTTACTGCAATAGAGTCGGTTATGGCGGTGATCGCCGCCGCGGCGTGATGCCGGGTGCCCAGACCGCGAGGCAGTTCGAATTCCTCCTGGCTGGCCGTCCGTATGTAGGCGCCGCAGGTCTCAACTACGCCATCGCCCCGGATGATAAACGCGCCGTCGAGCGTCGCCAACTCCTTGATCGTCTCCTCCAGCGAGTAGTCGAGGATGTTTCGCTCGCTCGGCGGATACCCCTTGAAGGGATTCAGCACGAGCTGGCGGGTCAGTGGGAGCACGCGGTCGGTATCGCCGACGACAAACATGGTGCCCACCGCCCTGCTCTCCCGGCCTTCACTGCCCAACTCCGAGGCGATATCGACCACCTTCTCAATGACTTCTGGAAGCACCTTTGGCGAGGTCATCAAGTCCGCCCCCGAGGCAAAGATCTCATACTCGCGTCCGACTTCGGTCACGATAATCGTGTCGAGGGTCTTTGCGGCCGCCAAACCGGACAGGAAAACGACACGGTCGCCATATTGAATGAGTCCCCGGGACAGGGCGAGAAAAACCGCGATCTTGACCTGTCCCATGCGAGTCAACGGCACATCCGGCACGCGTAGATACTGGATTTCATCGTGATGGGGCGCCCTGTCTTTCTCGGGAGTCTTTGTCACGTAAAAGATCTTGGCGTGCAATGAGGGAAACCTCAGTTCGGACGGGTCCTCCATGGCATCCACATAGACGAAAAGGGCAGCGGCCTGGCAGGACTGGACGAGGTCGGGGACATGCTTGAGCAGGCTCTGGGTAATCGCCCTTGCCGAATCTCTTTCCCGCTCCGTATCTTCGCGATAGCCTGGCGTTCCGGCCTGATTCGTCTCCTCATCTGCCATACGTCGCCGCCCTACCAAAAGCAAAGCCCCTGCGGTGCGGAGGGAGAGGAAGCGAGACTACGCAGGGGCTTGTGGTGTTCTCTATTTCCGGGCACCCATTGGCACCCGTTGAAAACTCTTACGTCCTTTGCCTGATTCGGGTTCGCAAAAATCGCATCCGCCGCTTCACCGGCTTCTGCTGCCCACTTTCAAGCAGGCACAGTAAAGCATACAGTCACCCGCAAAAGTGTCAAGCGATAATTTTTGCCCAAACAAAATTTTTTTGCACGGATGGGCAAATCGCAGCGGGTGCACTATCCCGGATGCCCCCGGAAGCATCGCCAGGGTCATTCGCAAGAAGACGCGTCACACCCGCCGGCCTGCGAACGTGGCGACCCGTCAACGATTCAGATGCCAGATCGATGCGTTCAGGACTGTCGCGAAGGAGACCCAAAGGAGGTACGGAATCAGCAGCAGGGCCGCGGGCCGCGACACTCTCAGAAAGCGGACGATGGTCACTGCAACGGCAGCCCAGAGCAGCACAATCACGATCAGGGCCAGATCCGGGCGGTGCAGCCCGAAGAATACCGGTGTCCAGGATGCGTTCAGTGCCAGTTGGACCAGGAACCACACCAGGGCAATCTTGACTGCCGTGCCCCCGAGCCCCTTCTGCCAGACCAGGAAGGCAGCGACCCCCATGAGCAGGTATAGGATCGTCCAGACCGGGCCAAAAACCCAGCCCGGCGGCGTAAAAGCAGGTTTCTCGATGGTCGAGTACCACGTCGTGAAGTTGCCGGCCACGACCAGCGAGCCAATCAGGCCTGCGGACAGACTGACCCCGCACGCCACGATAAGTCGGACAATACTGCCAATGCTCATGTTCACACCCCCAGTAACTGCGAAATCCCATTTCTCTCATTGTAGTACCGGACACCTTCCGCTGGAACAGGCTGCTTTCATAGAACAAGACGGTTCCAGGGCAGTAGAACAAGTCGGCGGGCCTCTGTCGATTGACTGTGGGCAGGCCGGGGCGGTCGCCGGCAAATTCTTGTCCGCAACGGAAAGGACAATACATGGACATCTTTCAGTTCGCAATGGAAAAAGAGAAGCACAGCGAGCAGTTCTACCGCGATCTGGCCAACAGGACGAACTGCGTTGGGCTCAGGAACATCCTGACCGTGCTGGCCGACGAGGAGGTCAAGCACTATCACCTTGTGGAGCACATGCAGGCCGAGACGCCCCAGGAGGTCTCGGAAACACCCATCCTCGCGCACGCCAGAGAGATCTTCGAGAAAATGCGGGGCTCCAGCGAGAAGTTCGATTTCAACATCTCTGAAGCGGACCTGTACCGCAAAGCCTGCGATATCGAGGAGGACAGCAAGCGGTTCTATCTGGAAAGGGCTGAGGAGGTCGAAGACCCGGCCCAGAAGGAGGTCTTCCGGAAGCTGGCTGCTGAGGAGCATAAGCACTGGATCATCGTGGACAACATCCGCAGTTTCGTGGCCCGGCCGGAAACGTTCCTGGAGAACGCCGAAATCTTCCACTACGACGACTACGTCGACGGCGTATTCTGAGCCTGCGCCGGCCCGGTCCCAAACCGGGGTACACCCCTCGCCGGCATGCGGCTCAGGCGAACCTGAGCCCAGCATGGGAATTGGCTTTGTTTCGCACAACCACACTCTCCGCTCCCGGCCAACTGGCCCCTGGCAAACTGGCTTTGTTTCGCACGACAGGCCACCTGGGAATCGGGTGGTCTTGCACGATAAGCCCCTCCTACTTGAAACTTCAAACTTGACACTTCTTTCAGATTGGCTTTGTTTCGCATACGGGCGCCCTGTCTGTTCATGTCGTTGCGAGGAGCGGAGCGACACGGCAATCTCGGCTCTGAGAATTGGCTTTGCTTCGCACAATCGGGCCCTCCGCTCCCGGCCAACTGGCCCCCGGCAAATTGGCTTTGTTTTGCACATGGCCCCCAGCCACTTCGCGGGTGGGCCGTACCCACCATCCACCCTGCTCGCAGTGACGCCGTAGGGCGTTTCTTTCCACGCCTTGGAGAATTGGCTTTGTTTTTCGCTCAGGCATGACCCGCACTTTCTCTCATAACCCTTTCTCTGAACAGCAATTAGCGTCCATCCGGCCATTCTGGAAATTGGCTTTGTTTCGCACAATGGGTTCTCAATCCCAAACCAACAGCCCCCGGCAGATTGGCTTTGTTTCGCATACGGGCCCCCTGTCTGTTCATGTCGTTGCGAGGAGCGGAGCGACACGGCAATCTCGGCTCTGAGAATTGGCTTTGCTTCGCACAGTCCATTATCTTCTCTCGACTGCCGTGTATTCCATAGCTCCGGGTGGTAGCGGCAAGCACGAGCTTGCCGATGGCTGTACCACACGCACCGGCCATGGTTCTGGATCGCAGGAGTGTTCTCGTGGCCCGACCGTCCCGGAAATTGGCTTTGTTTGTCCATTTGGGTGATTTGAGCCTGTTTCGGATTTCGTGCTTGGGATTTCCTCGCTTCTTGCGATTCCCTATCCGATTGTGACTCCATCCTAATGGTTACGTAGATATAATACGCGTCTCGTAGTTCTTCGTCAACACAAATTCGGGCAAATGCAGAGATTCTTGCCGGCCCCGGATGGACGCCGACAAAACCCTACCGGGCACGGATTTACGGGAGATTGCGCGGATTTCGACCATGTCATTCTCGACCTGATCGGGAATCCAGATGTGTTGACCACGAAGGGCACGAAACACACGAAGAAAAACCTCTGATATGTCATTGCGAGGAGCAAAGCGACGCGGCAATCTCACGCGTGGCGCACGACGCACGCCACAGAGAACACCGAGAACACAGGGGTCTGTAGGACAGCCTTCAGCCTATGCGGACTTCCATCGCTCTTGGTAGCTCCACCCGCCTCTTCCCCAACAGTGAACAATCAAGCCACGGCCCCCAGTCCTCCAGAATTCGCTTGCCTGCTCCGTATACATCCGCCATAATACGGCCCAGATAGCCACCGCTGATGAAGCTGCGACGAATGGATCTCCGGCCTGCGTGGGCCGGACAGATGTGGTGAGGCCGAAATGGATTGATGGGATTGGGGAGAGTCGAGAGAGAACACGACAGCTATGATAGCTGATGTATGGCCGTCCTTATTGCTGTCCACGGTTCTGAACAGTGTACGTGCGACTCCCCAAGGCCCGAAATCAGTAGGAGATGCCCGCATGGCGAGATCTGCCAGGAGAACAAGATGAGGCAAGAGCAGAATCCCGGAGTGTCCCCCGTTTTCTTCTATCAGCAGAAGGCATAACCTTTAGCCAAGTCATTATGGCAACCTTGTTCATAGCATTGAAAGTGATTCTGGCGCTTGTAGCGATTCCGGCGGTACTTGGGCTCTACATAGATCGAACAAGGAGAGCTGTGGGCACTAAGATGCAGAGGTATGCTATCAAGAACCCTTACTCTCTCTTTCTTGTGATCTTGATCATTCCGGGAATAGCACTTGAGACACTGTCGTATTCGAGAGCAGGACCCATGAAGAAAACACCATTGACCTTCTTTGGTTT
>Ga0315274_10013949_pt1 | contig 11414 bp, 12 predicted proteins | sample YL17G02_20_MG_FD_203700 | JGI IMG/M metagenome (GOLD analysis project Ga0315274, IMG submission 203700) | Sediment microbial communities from Yellowstone Lake, YNP, Wyoming, USA - YL17G02_20 | ecosystem: Environmental > Aquatic > Freshwater > Lake > Sediment | place: USA: Wyoming | collected...
GAATGAGGCTGACAGGTATTAATCCCATTGATGGAGTGCGTAAAGACCTTGACACATTGCCATCGAAATCACCCACAGAATCTGGAGAATTTACGGATCCTCAATTTGATATATGTATAGGTTATGATGGGATTGATGTACAATGGAGCACGAATCCTCTTACTTATCCGATTCGCTATACTTTTGATCAAGCAAATCAACGAATAATTCGCTCTGATACTCGAACTGGAAGGACCTGGAATTTTAATAATATTTCGGCAGTAAGATTTACAAAAATAGATAATTTTAGGTTACGAGTGGTTCTCAGTGGTCGGATTACGGCCAGAGGGACAATCGCACCCACTTTTACTTTAGAGGAGGAGGTGAAACTAAGAAATGGATAAACGCGGTGTAGCTTTAATTTTTACATTTTTTGTAGTTATAGTGTTATCGATTCTCCTTGTGGGCTTTTTCTTAAAAAGTGTGAACGAAAATAGGATGGTAATAAGACACATAAATTCTATGCAAGCGTTTTGGGTAGCAGAAGCAGGCATAGCTCAAGCAATAGCGGATTTACCAACTCAACATTATCCCTCGCCTTTAACCCAAACTTTAGGTACGCCGCCCAATAAGTTTAATTATAGTGTAACTTCTAATTGGATTTCTTCGCGTATTGATCCTATAACAGGAGATACTATAAATATTTATCAGTTAGACGCGAGGGGTTCAGTAACCAATACAGATATTACCAGAGATATTCAGACTTTTGTAAGTTTTACCCCTCCTACTATAGGAGGATTTAATTCTGCAATCGAAGTTAAAAATACGCTAAAAATATTAGGTGCAGCTATAATAAGCGGTGGCCCCAAACCCCCCTACTGGACTGATGCAGAAAATCACGAAGACTTAACATTTGCCAAAGATAAAAGTAGTTTTAACTTTCAGCAAAGATTTGACATTGCTCCAGAAGAAGTAAAAGCCTATGCGCGATCCAAAGGACACTATTTTGAAGACCCTAATCCTAGTCTTCCGCAGTATGCCATAACTAACCCATTAGCAGATAACATGGCGGATGCAATTTACTGGGTTAAAATTACAGATTCTAAAAAACAACTTCAAATTCCTAAAACAGGTTGGCAAGGAAATAATGTTATTTTAATTGTTGAGGGAAATTGCGATGTTGAAGGGGGGACTTTTAGCGGAATACTCTGGGTGATGGGGGAATTAAAAATTGCTGGGAATACGGATATAAACGGAGCAGTGTTATCAGAGGATACTACAGATATAACTTCAGTTACGGGTAAGCCGGATCTATATTATGATCCAGTCGCCATAAGTAAAGCGGGAGGACTTATGGGAGACCTTGGTACAAGGGCGATAGTTGCTTGGAGAGAGGCCCCCTAAAAAAAATTACTTGCTTTTTTTTGTATGTTTGTTATCTTAAAATAATCTACCGGAGAGATTAAATTTATGGCATTCTCATTATTTAAATTAGAAGACAGATTTTCCAAAACCAAATTTTCCGTCGGTCTTGATATAGGTGGCTCAGCGGTTAAATTTGTAAAATTAAGATTTTCGAAAGATACGGTTGAACTGTGTGATTTCAACATTGAGCCAGCGGCAGTAGATTTAATCCCTGTCTTAAAACGCATTGCCGAATCCCAAGATACCAAGAAAGTAAACCTTGCCGTATCCGGCTCCTCCACCATCATCAGATACGTAAGCTTTCCCAAAATGAGCGAAACCGAACTTAAACAGGCTTTAAAATTCGAAACGCAGAAACACATTCCCTTTTCCATCGAAGAGGTGGAAGTGGATAGCTATATTTTAAAACAGGACTTTCCCGATAATAAGATGTTGGTGCTATTAGCCGCAGTAAAAAAGGATTTCTTAAGCCAACGCTTAAAATTGCTGGAGGAAGCCGGTTTAAAGGTGGGTTTAACCGACCTTGATTCCCTGGCTTTGGTTAATGCTTTTAATTACGGTCCTTCCGCAGGCGATAAAGTAAAAAATACTATCGTTGCCTTAATCAATATCGGGTTCTCAAGCAGCAATTTAAATATTTTGGAAAACAGCATTCCGCGCCTGAGCCGCGATATCCATTATGCAGGGAGAAATTTTACGGAAAAAATTGCCGATAGTTTAAACTTAGACTTTAAATCTGCCGAGGCCTTAAAACTTAACCCGGATAAAGAAAGGATGGATAAATTAGCAGCAGCCATGGAGTCAGCAGCGGTTAATTTATCCAGCGAGATAAGGACATCTTTCGATTATTACGAAAGCCAGGGAAGTTCTTCGGTATCCAGGATATATTTAAGCGGAGGAGGCAGTTTATTTGCCGGCCTTAACGATATACTGACTAATCTGTTAGGTATCCAGGTAGAAATGTGGAATCCCTTAACGCAAATAAGTTTGTCTGGAGATATCGATTCGCAAAAGATAAAAAGCGTATCCGGCCAGTTAGCTGTGGCTTTGGGATTAGCCTTACGCGGCTAAAATATCACTATGATAGAAATAAACCTATTACCTCAAGAATTAAAAAAGATTTTAAAGAAGCAAGTTACTAGCGATAGAAAAATTAAAAAAGTTTTTTATACTGCAGTTTTAGTTTTTGGCATTTTAATTTTTATCCATATTATTTTATTGAATATAGCGATTATGAAAAAAGTACAATTTGCTACCTTAAATAATAAATGGCAACAGCGTAAATTAGATTGGCAGGCAGTGGAGAATTTTAAAAAGGGGATTCAGGGTACCGGAGAAGATGCTCAGATTATTTCGCAATTAATGAATAAAAGGATGCTCTGGGCAAAAAAAATAAATAAATTAAGCCTCGACCTTCCTTCTGGCGTCTGGTTCAATGAAATTACGATTACCCCCAAAGAATTTATCTTAAAGGCCTCGGTAGTATCCCTGCAAAAAGAAGATATGAATCTTATTAATCAATTTATTGATAATATAAAAAAGGATACGGAATTCTTCAAAGATTTTCAAAATCTGGAATTAAATTATGTCCAGGGCAGGACTGTCGGCGGTTACGATATTACCGATTTTACGATTCAGGGCGCATTAAAAGCAAAATGAAAGAACTATTAAGTAAATTAAACAATCTGCACTTGGATAATAAAAAATTGATTTTCGCGGGTCTGGTAGTATTTATAATAATTTATTTAGATATTACACTCGTACTAAAACCGCAGATAAAAAGCATAGCCAATACCAGCGCAAAAATCGTAAAATTAAAAAAAGATTTGCTCACCCTGGATAAAGATTTAGTGGCGATGCGTCAGAGTCAAGCCTTGCAAGTAAAGGTGGCAAAACCCAAGAAGCTTATTTCTGAAGGAGAGGTTAATTTAGTGTTAGAGAAAATATATAATTTAGCCAATAAACATAATATTAAAATCATTCAGATAAAACCCTATAAAGATCTGGCTACTAAGGAAGTTTTTGCTGGAGGTAAAGTCATACCCTTAACCTTAACTATGGATTTAGCCTGTACATATCACTCTCTGGGCGGCTTTATTAATGATTTAGAGAATGCTACTCAGTTTATGGCGGTAGAGAATCTAAAAATTATCCGTTCTTCCCAAGATTATTTGCGCCAGGATGTAAATTTAGTGATCAAGACCTATGTCAAGAAATAAAATCCAAAATCACAATCTAAAATTTAAAATTTTAAGCCTTATTTTATTATTTTACCTACTACCTACTACCTACTACCTACTACCTGCGTGTTATACCCAACAGGAATTTATATACGATTCTAAAGATAAACGTGACCCCTTTATCCCTTTAGTTACTCCGGACGGAAGGTTATTGAAATTAGAACCGGAGGAAGGGGCTGCCGAGTTATCATTAGAGGGAATAATCTACGATAAAAACGGTCTTTCCTATGCCGTAGTTAACGGCGAAGTAGTCAGAATAGGCGAGATGGTTAGTGGTTATCAGGTATTAAAAATAGAAGATAGAAAGGTAGTTTTTATAAAAGAGGGTCAGCCTCAGGAAATAGAATTAAAAAAGGAGGAGTAATGAGAAATAGATTAATTGCCACGTATCCGATTTTGGTATTTCTGGTTATTCTTGGGTTTAGTTTTGCTTTTGCGCAAGGAGACCAAGCTGCTACCCAAGAGAATACTCAGCCAGAAGAAGCCACCACCCAAGCAGCAGAGAAAGTCCAGTTAGCTCAGCCGGCACAGCAAGAAGAGGTAAAATCGGAAGTGACTCCTCAAGAGAGTCCGGTCGAAGAACAGAGGGCAGTGGTAGAGAGCCTGGAAAGAAGCCAGAATGTTACCTTAGACTTTAAGGACGCAGATATCCGTAATGTGTTAAAAATTATCTCCTTTAAAGCTAGCGTCAATATCGTTACTACTCCCGAAGTTATAGGAAATGTCACCATTAGGCTGGTGGATGTGCCCTGGGAGAATGCACTGGATGTGATATTAAAGACATACGGTTTTGCCTATGAGAAAAAAGGGAATATTATTACCGTTGCGCCGTTAGAAAAACTGACTACGCTGAAAAAACAGGAGGCAGAGCTCTCTCAGGTTCAGCCGACAGTTACCGAGGTTTTTCAACTGAGATATATAGATGCACAGGATGCCAAAAAGGCATTAGAGGCGCAGCTTTCTGGGCGGGGGAAAATTACGGTTCTGGAATTTACCGGCCAGGCAGGATGGGAATTTGGAGCAGATGAATTAGGCAAAAGAAAAAGAATTAGCGAGGGGAGGATTTCGCGTTCAAAAACTTTGATTGTCTCCGATATTCCTCCGGCTTTAGAAAAGATTAAGGTAGTTATTCAGAGGATAGACATCCCTCCCAAACAAATTCTTATCGAAGTCAAACTGGTGGAGGTAAATCACGACAAATTAAGAGAGATTGGGATTAACTGGGGAACAGGGACAGAGGGACCCACTTCCTTGATTACTCACCGCGATGTAGCTACTTATTATGTTGAAAGCACTGATGACGCTGGTAAACTTACGCAACAAGCGTTTAAAGAGATTATTACCTTGCCTACCGTTCCTTTAAAATCAAATGCTTCTAAAGCACTCGGCGCACAATTTCTACCTGAAGTGGAAATAGGGGAGTTGATATTTCAGAAATTAACCGGCACGAAATTCGAAGCGGTCTTAAAGGCTTTAGAGACAAACGCAGACGCCAATATCTTATCTGCGCCTCATATCTTGACCCTCAATAATCAGGAAGCCTCCATATTGGTTGGACAAAAATTTCCTTTGCTTAAGTCTACGGTGAGCACTGAAACCGGAAGTATTACCGGTTCAACCTTGGATAGATATCAGGATATCGGGATACAATTAAACGTCGTGCCGCAGATTTCCGGAGACAACTACATAAATTTAATTCTGCATCCCGCAGTAAGCTCTTATACCTCTACAGTACAAGCGTTATCAAGCACCGGACAGAAAATGGCGGAATACCCGATCATTCTTACCCGCGAGGCAGACACCCAGCTTTTAATTAAAGACGGAGAAACGATAGTCATGGGTGGATTGATTAAGGATGAAAAGTCAGTTGATATTACCGGCATCCCATTCTTAAAAGATATTCCGATTTTAGGACTTCTTTTTCAGCACCGCACAACAAGCGTAGAAAAAATAGACCTACTTATCTTTGTTACCGCCAAGATTATTAAAGAGGGTGATTTTTCGCCGGAAGAGATAAAAAAATTAGAAGAAAGGGTAGGCAGAGGCGCGTCTTCAAACAAAAAAGAAGCTGCGACTATTAAATAATCCTAAGTCGAGGTTATCAAATCAAGACCGGGTCTTGTAACTCATTCGAATCAATTGGGTTGGAAGACCCGGTCTTGTGCATTTGTATGCAGATTCCAAACCCGCATTGGAATTGTTGGTTTAATAATGTTTTACAGAGTTTATTTTACTTTTAGTAAAAAAGGGTCAATGAAATATATCTCTCATTTAGACCTGATGCGCCTGTTTATGCGGGCTTTAAGGCGTGCGGATTTACCTATCAAGATGACCGAGGGATTTAACCCGCATCCAAAGCTGAGTATCAAAAGGGCATTAAAGTTGGGTTTAGAAAGCGAACACGAAGAAGCCACTGTGGTTTTAAAGGAACAAATTATACCCGAAGAATTTAAGGAAAAATTACAGGGACAATTACCGCAAGGAATCGAAATAAAATCCGCACAATATGTCTAAAGAAATCTTAGTCAATATAGGGCCTAAGGAGAAAAGAGTAGCCATAGTTAATGATAGGCGTTTAGAAGAATTCTACATTGAACGCCCGCAAGATAAAACGATTGTGGGTAATATCTATAAAGGTAAAATCGAAGCGGTGCTTCCTTCTTTAGGGGCAGCCTTTGTAGATATCGGTATGCCAAAGAAGGGTTTTCTTTATCTATCCGAAGTGGAGTACTTTTTTGAATCTTTTGAGACCAAAGAAACCACCCATCCTGAAATAAAAAAAGGACAGGAGGTTTTAGTGCAGGTAGTCAAGGAATCCTTTGGCACCAAAGGGCCGCGCTTTTCTTGTCATATCGGAATTCCCGGAAGATACCTGGTGCTGATGCCTCAGGATATTCAAATTGGAGTATCGCGTAGAATCGAAGACGAAGAGGAAAGAAAACGCCTAAGGCAGCTTTTCCGTGAATTTAACTTACCTAAAGACATAGGTTTTATTGTGCGTACCGCAGCCTATGGTAAATCCAAGAAGGAACTCTTAAGGGACGCGCATTTCCTGCTTAAGCTGTGGCGAAGATTAGAAAAGGTTATCAAAAGGCAGCCTGCGCCCAGCCTGATTTACGAAGAATACGATTTGACTCTGCGGGTAATCCGGGATTCTTTTACCGACGATGTCTTTAAATTAATCGTAGATTCAAAAGCCGAGTATTACCGTATCCAGCGTTTTATGAAAACATTTATGAGTTATCTGCTTCGTAAGGTAGAGTTTTACCGCGGCACAGATTTATTTGAAGATAAAGATATCGAAAGGCAAATTAATAAAGTTTTTGTGAATAAAGTTTATTTAAAATCAAAGGGTTATATTGTAATTGAGCCTACAGAGGGCCTGGTAGTTGTGGATGTAAATACGGGGGGCTTTAGGACGAAATTAAACCAAGAAGAAGCGATATTTAAAGTCAATTGCGAGGCAGCTCAGGAAATTGGCCGCCAATTACGCCTGCGCGATTTAGGAGGGATAATCGTTATCGATTTTATTGATATGACTAAGGAAAGCCACCGCAGGGAGGTTTTAAATATATTAAAGGAGGCCTTAAGCCAGGACAGCGCAAAATACGATATCCTGGGGATTTCCCGTTTCGGATTGGTGGAAATGACCCGCGAGCGTATCCACAAAACCGCACAGATGCTTTCTTACCAGCCTTGTCCTTATTGCCAGGGAAAAGGCAGGGTAAAGTCGCCTCTGACCATGTCTATTTATGCCTTTAAGGAGCTAGAGAGATTTTTAAAGGCCAAGCCTTTAAAATCAGTGGATCTTACTTTAAATCCTGCGGTAGTTGACGAACTGCTTAAAGACCATGCGAATTTGAAACTGATCGAACGCCAATTCAGAACGAAAATCAATATTATCCCTAATCCTGCCTTACATATTGAGGAAATAAAGCTCGCTTAAAGGGCATATTTCACTTGACCCGGCAAATTTAATATTATATAATTAGGTTTCAAACTTTAGGAAAATCTCTTCAAAAGGAGCGATAAAAATGTATGCCATAATTGAAGTTGGAGCAAAACAGTTCACGGTAAAAAAAGGCGATATTATCGAAGTGGAAAAACAGGCCAGCCAAGAGGGGGAGGAAATCGCCTTGGATAAGGTGCTTTTGGTGGCAAAAGATAAGGCAGTGGATGTAGGGCGTCCGTATCTAAAAGAAGTAAAGGTTCAGGCAACAGTATTAGGGCAGATAAAAGCGAAAAAAGTAGTTTCTTTTAAATACCGCCGCAGAAAATCCTCGCATTGGAAAAAAGGCCACCGTCAGCAGTTAACGCGTTTAAAAATCAAAGAAATTCAGTTAGATTAATTAGACGTGTTCATTGATAGTGGCAAAATATATGTAAGAGCAGGTAACGGAGGCAAGGGTTGCCAGAGCCTTTACCGGGATAAATATACCCGCCAAGGGATACCTAACGGAGGGGATGGCGGAAACGGCGCTGACATCGTGATCAGAGCCGATAGAAACCTGCACACCCTCTTAGATTTTCAATACAAAAGGCATTTCTACGGCTTAAACGGCAGGCATGGTTCAGGGAAAGATAAAAGAGGAAAAGGCGCGCCTAACTTAGTAATCCTTGTGCCTGCAGGCACGCTGATTAAAGATATAAATACCGGTTGCCTACTGCGCGAATTAAATCAAGACCAGGAAGAATTTACTGTTGCCCAGGGAGGAAAAGGGGGATTAGGCAATCGTCACCATCGACAGGCAACCGACGGACAACTCGGTGAAGAAAGGGAGTTGCTTTTAGATTTAAAACTCATTGCAGATGCGGGGCTGGTAGGTTTTCCTAATGCAGGAAAATCAACCCTGATTTCCCAGATTTCTAATGCGCACCCTAAAATTGCCGCTTATCCTTTTACCACAAAGTTTCCGGTTTTAGGAGTAGTAAGAGCTGATGACCGCTCTTTTGTAATTGCGGATATTCCGGGTTTAATCGAAGGTTCATCGCGGGGGAAAGGCTTAGGAGATAAATTTTTAAAACACCTTGAGCGGACCAGAGTCCTGGTTCATCTAATTGATATGGCTGGCGGTGAAGGTCGCGATCCGATACAAGATTATAAAGCCATAAACAACGAATTAAAAAATTACAGTAAAGAAGTTTACGGCAAGCCTCAGATTATCGCCGCCAACAAAATGGATTTAGAGAATGCTGTTTTAAATCTACAGCGGTTTAATAAGGCGGTAAAGAAAAAAGTATATCCTATTTCTGCCCTAAAAAAAGAGGGTTTGGGGGAATTAATCAATGGTATTAGGAAAAAATTATAAGAGGATCGTCATAAAAATAGGTTCCAGTCTTTTTTATGCCGAGAATAACCGGTTGGATTTGAATATTTTTAAGAGCATAACCGAGCAGGTTGTTCAATTGGTTAAAGAGGGAGGAGAGTTAGTAATAGTTTCTTCCGGTGCCATTGCCTGCGGAATGTCCGTCTTGGGATTACAAATTCGCCCAAAGGAATTATCTTATCTACAGGCGGTCGCAGCAGTAGGGCAGAACGAGCTGATGAATATTTACCGTAATTTCTTTAAAGAACGTGCATTAAATTGCGCGCAGGTGCTTTTGACTTGGGAGGATTTTGATAGCCGCAAGCGTTATTTAAATGCTAAGAACACATTACTTACGCTATTTAAGCTGGGAAGCATCCCTATTGTCAATGAAAATGATACTATCTCTACGGATGAAATAAAATTCGGAGATAATGACCGGCTCTCGGCTTTGGTTTCCAGCCTGATTAATGCGGATTTATTAATTATTCTTTCGGATGTTGATGGTCTATTAGTTAAAGATAAAACCCTGATCAGGCTGGTGAGTGAAATTACGCCTCAAATCAGAAATCTGGCCTGCCCTACCAGCAAAAAGGCCTGCGTAGGCGGTATGATTAGTAAAATCGAAGCGGCAAAGATAGCTATCGGTTCTGGAATACCCTGCGTGATTGCTAATGGCCGAAAAAAAGGGATAATTGTATCGGTGGCAAAAGAACCTCACAGCCACGGCACCTTATTTTTGCCCAAAGAAAGCCTGGCAGCCAAAAAACGCTGGATTGCCTATGGCAGTAAACCCAAAGGAAAAATAATGGTGGATGAGGGAGCAAAAAAAGCATTACTTGATAAAAAGAGTCTGCTTTCTGTAGGTGTGCTAGATTTAGCGGGTGATTTTGTAAACGGAAGCACGGTCAGCGTTATAGATTTAGAAAAGAATGAATTTGCCCGAGGCAAAGTCGGAATATCCAGCAGCCGACTCCAGAAAGTCAAAGGTAAAAGGTGCGACAAAGAAGTAATTCATCGCGATAATATTGTGATCCTTTAGACAGGGGTTAAAATGAATTTGAAACAGGAAGTAACCAATATAGCTAAGAGCGCCCAAGAAGCGGCAAGGTTTATGCTCACTTTATCTGCGCAAACCAAAAATGAGGCTTTAAAGGCGATGGCTAAAGAATTAATGTCCAATAAACAACTTATTTTAAGAGCGAATAAAAAAGATCTTCTTGGCGCACGTAAGCAAGGCCTTTCCTCTGCGCTCATTGACCGCCTTACTCTTAATGAAAAAAGAATTAAAGAGATGGCTGATTCTTTAATAGAACTAACTAATTTAGCCGACCCCGTAGGAGAAGTAATCAAGGCCTGGCGCAGGCCCAATGGGCTCTGGATACAAAAGGTGCGCACGCCTATCGGAGTAATCGCCATTATCTACGAGTCGCGTCCTAATGTGACTGCGGATTGCATCGGTCTTTGTTTTAAATCCGGAAACAGTGTCATCTTAAGAGGCGGAAGCGAAGCCTTAAATTCTAACCTGAAAATTTATCAGGTATTAAGGGAGGTTTTAAAAAAATACGGCATTCCTGAAGGAGCAATAAGCATGGTTGCTTCTCCTGACCGAAAAGCCGTAGACATACTTTTGAAACTAAATGGTTATATAGATTTAGTAATTCCGCGCGGCGGAGAAGGCTTGATCAAGCGAGTAACCGCAATTAGCCGCATTCCGGTCATTAAACATTATAAAGGAATTTGCCATATATTTGTGGATGAGTGGGCAGATTTAAATATGGCGGAAAATATTTGTTTTAATGCCAAGGTTCAGCGTCCGGGTGTCTGTAATGCTATGGAGAGTATGTTAGTGCATCAGGATGCGGCAGCCAGATTTTTACCCGGAATGCTTAAAAAATTAAAACAGGCTAAAGTCCAAATCCGCGGCTGTCCTACGACACAAAAAATTGTCAAAGGTGTAAAGCCAGCCACGGAAAAAGACTATCATACCGAATATTTAGATCTGATTCTTTCGGTAAGAGTGGTGGATGGTTTAGAAGAGGCAATCAGGCATATAAATTTTTATGGTTCGCATCATTCGGATAGCATTATCACCGATAATTACGAAAATGCGCTTAACTTTTTAAAACAGGTAGATTCTGCCTGTGTTTATGTGAATGCCTCCACGCGTTTTACCGACGGCTATCAGTTTGGCCTGGGAGCGGAAATCGGGATTTCTACGGACAAATTGCACGCCCGCGGCCCGATGGCCTTAGAGGAATTGACTACTTATAAATATATGGTTTTCGGTAACGGCCAAATCAGAAAATGAAAATAGGAATACTGGGAGGCACATTTAACCCCATACATATCGGCCACCTCATCATGGCTGAAGAAATAAGAGAAAAAATCGGGCTGGATAAGATTATTTTTGTGCCCACTTATCTTCCGCCGCACAAAAATAATACGGACATGGCCCCCGCCT